>Ga0209785_1000016_pt1 | contig 102979 bp, 99 predicted proteins | sample WorMetG1BERMUDA2_FD_187403 | JGI IMG/M metagenome (GOLD analysis project Ga0209785, IMG submission 187403) | Marine gutless worms symbiont microbial communities from Max Planck institute for Marine Microbiology, Germany - Inanidrilus... ...
CGGTCAGGACACCGGCATACGTATTGCCAAGGGCTTGAGCAACGCCCTTGGCGTTCGAGCCAATATCGGAGGGCCGCCCAAATGTCGTTGCGCCCGGCCCGCTCGAACCATAGTAGTCGTTCTGGTTGGAGCCTTCCTGGCTAGGCGTCGAGCCCGATCCGGTATTCCATCCATCGAATTCACCCTCTTTGCCGATGCCGTAGTCGTCGGCGTTAGTGGGCCGTCCGTCTCGCCCTGCGTTTTCCGCCTCTCTCTGCCTTGCTTGCTCTCTCTGCCAGTCCCTCGTTCTATTCATTGCCTCTGCATTTGAAGCTCGAAATGCATCGGCTTCATCTAACAGATCACGCATATATTGCGTTTCGGTAACGTCCTTGTAGTAGTCTTCGGCGACGCCCTCCAATGCCTTTTGCGCCTCGGCTATATCTTCGGACGTTGGAGCCACCGAGATATTTCCATATCCGCCTATACCTACTGGACCAAACACGTTGGGAACAGCGGTGTAACTGCCGCTGGCGATGGCGCTGCCCTCCCCATCCTTGGCGCGGATACCAAGAAAACCAGATGCACCTGCTACCACCCCCAACGTAAAACCGAAGCCAAGGTCATACGCAGTATGCTCCCCATCCCAAGTAACTCTTCCCTGAATACCGAAAGCAGTTACCGATATCCTTCCTTGCGCAGGAGCTGAAACGCCATCCTGGACCGCATCCTTCGCAGAAGCTCTCGTGTCAATTGTAAAGCCAAAAAAGCCAGTTCCGAATTTTCCGCCAACAACTCCGCCAGCGTTCCAGTCGAATCGGCTTTTGCCATCACCCATTATTTCTTACCCATATTTTCAATTTCTCTCTTTGATTCTTTCAGTGATTCAATCAATAAATCTAAGTTTTCATATTTAATTGGATGATATTGAACATTTCCAGGGTACCAAAATTTTAACATAACGATTTGTCTTTTACATAAAAAAAGAGCAGAATTAATTGAATTTTTGTATGATTTGCATAGCTTACATCTGCAAAAAAACAAAATTATTCTATCAATAATGGTGGGATTATGCGTTGGCAAATTATTATTCATAATTTAGATTGTTTCTGACACTAAATTTCAATTTTTCCCATGCTAGCAACATAGCAGGCTAAACTATCTACTCCTCAAATCGCATAAGCCCCTCCAACAAATTCCCCACCAGCCGAACGCATCAGTCGGTCCACCGCACGTGCATTGACGCCGGTCGTCGCATGCACCATCACATGCCGGCTGCCCCGTGTCTTCGACCACTCTTTCACACCGCGTAACAATTGCAGAAAGACCTTGGCCCGGATCGCCGGATGCGTGTTGCGGCCGTCGACTGCAATGGCGTGCACCGTCGTCAGAACAGCCCCTTGTCCGAGCTGATATTCGCCAGCGCTGGCGTAGAGACCGCCGACGACAGCGCCACCCAACTCCGCCACGATCCCGCACTGATGGTGTTGACCCGAACGCCACCGATCAAAAAGACGGTCGAACTTGGCGTCGCAAAAGGGGATGTCGCCAAACAGCGTCTGCTCATGCTGCCAGCGGGCAAGCAAGCGCAACGCTTCCCGATCCATTTCGGCCGCGAACCGGACCTTGATCCTTGCGGGAGGCGCCGGCGTGGCGTTATCCGGGTCATCCGAACGATCGGATAACGGAACCGCCGCATCAAAGATCGGCCGGCTGTCATCCTGCACCGACTGCGAAGACTCCAACAGCGTTTCGCGACGGTCCATCACCGATTCCCCACACTGTTTCCATCGCATCCATTGTCAAATGGATGCGATTATATTTCTTTGTATCTTATGGTTTACGAAAATTACTGTGACTGCAAGTCACAGATAGCTATTTTCTGCAGAAAGTGCCTTTTTACAATAATGAGTGCTTTTTCGGGACGGAATGTCGCATGCCCGCTCTCCGGAAACAGTGCTCCTTCCTGCATCGACAGCGGTGAATGTTGATGGAAACTGAAGCTGTGCGACCGATGGATAATAAAGGGAAAACCAATGACTGCCCTCCTGCAAGCCGTCCCGCATCCACCATCGCGCCGGCAAATGCCGACCGTTACTGTTTCAACGCCACGTCTCGTCGCCGCGACCGTGCGGCCAATATCATGGCCTTTCGGACTTGCCTTGCGCGCATGGCTGGTCCATCAGCACGATCGACCGTCTCAAACCTTGCTCGAGCACATCCATGGATCATGTCGATTGCGTCATTGCCGGTGCCGGCGTCATCGGCCTCGCGGTGACCCGCGCGCTGGCGCTGGCCGGGCGCGACGTGGTGGTGATCGAGGCCGAGGACATCATCGGTTCGCAGACCAGTTCCCGCAATTCCGAAGTCATCCATGCCGGCATCTACTACGCCACGGGCTCGCTCAAGGCACGGCTCTGCGTCGCCGGGCGCGATGCGCTCTACGCTTACTGCACCGACCGCCATATCGCACACGAACGAACCGGCAAGCTGATCGTCGCCACGCGGGACGCGGAACTGCCGAAACTCGCCGCAATCCGCGACCAGGCGCTCGCCAACGGCGTCACCGATGTGCGCATGCTGTCGGCCGGGGAGGCAATGGCGCTGGAACCGGCGCTTTTCTGCGTCGCAGCGCTTCATTCGCCCTCCACCGGCATCGTCGACAGCCACGGCCTGATGCTGTCCTATCAGGGCGAGGCGGAGGACCATGGCGCGATGATCGCCTTTGGCAGCCGGATCGTCGTGGTCCGCCCGGACACCAACCGCCTGGTGCTGACGGTCGACGGCGATACGCAAAGCGAGATTGCCTGCGCCTGCTTCGTCAACGCCGCCGGTCACGGCGCCTGGGACATCGCCCACGCCATTGGGGGCCTGCCGGCCGCCGCCATCCCGGACCATTATCTCTGCAAGGGCAATTACTATGCTCTGGAGGGCCACCCCACGCCGTTTCAACGGCTGATCTATCCGATGCCCGGCGACGGCAATCTCGGCATCCATTTCACCCGCGACCTCGCCGGCCAGGCGCGCTTCGGCCCGGATGTCGAATGGCTGGCGACGGACGTGCCGGACTACCGTGTGTCGGCCGATCGCGGCGCGGCTTTCGAGCAGGCGGTGCGTAGCTATTGGCCGGGTTTGCCGACGGGCGCGCTGGTGCCCGGCTATTGCGGCATCCGGCCGAAACTGGTCGGCTCCGGCGAGCCCGCGGCCGATTTCATCATCCAGACCCCGGCCGACCACGGCATCCGCGGCCTGGTGCAGCTCTTCGGCATCGAATCGCCGGGCCTGACGGCGTCGCTCGCGATCGGCGAGCGCATCGCCGCCTGCTTGAACTGAAGCCGATTTTGCAATACGGCAGGACGGCCGGTCGATCCGTCGACCGGACCCGCCGCCGTCAACCGGAGAAGAGATGTGACGCCACACCAAGCGGTCGAAGTCGGACCGGTCACGTTTCGCAACGATTTGCCCTTCGTGCTTATCGCCGGTCCCTGCGCCATCGAAAGCCGCGACCATGCGATGGCCGTCGCCGGCGAACTCGTTTCCCTGTGCGCGGCGCTGGAGATCCCGCTCGTCTACAAATCCTCCTTCGACAAGGCCAACCGGTCGTCGCTTGGCGGCGGCCGCGGCGCCGGCATCGACGCAGGCCTGCAGATCCTCGCCGATGTGCGCGAGACGTATGGCTGCCCGGTCATCACCGACATCCACGAGCGACAGCAGGCATCGGCGGCGGCGCAGGCCGTCGACATCCTGCAGATCCCGGCCTATCTGTCCCGCCAGACCGATCTGCTGATCGCCGCCGGCGAAACGGGCAAGGCGGTGAACGTCAAGAAGGGCCAGTTTCTGGCGCCCTGGGACATGGCCCATGTGGCGGCGAAGATCGCGTCCACCGGCAACCGCGACATCCTGTTGTGCGAGCGCGGCGCGACTTTCGGCTACAACACGCTGGTCACCGATTTCCGGTCGCTGCCGCAAATGGCCGAAACCGGCTATCCGGTGGTGTTCGACGCCACCCATTCGGTGCAGCAGCCGGGCGGCAGGGGCGCATCCTCCGGGGGGCAGCGGGAATTCGCGCCGGTGCTGGCGCGGGCGGCGCTGGCCGTCGGCTGCGCGGCGCTGTTCATCGAGACCCATGAGGACCCCGACACCGCTCCGTCGGACGGCCCGAACATGATCCCGCTTGACGCCATGAAGCCGCTTCTCACCCGCCTCAAGGCTTTCGACAGCCTGGCCAAATCGTAAACGGGGAATGGCGGCATGTCACCGGACGTCAATCTTCGCGCTGAGATCTTGAAAGCCGCCCGGATATCCCGCGACGGTGTCGACCACGTGCTGTCCGATCTCGACGGCCCGCTCGGCGAAGCCGTGCTGCAGGCGATCGAGGTGATCGCCGGCCAGCGCGGCCGGGTGATCTGCACGGGCGTCGGCAAAAGTGCCCATATCGGCGCCAAGGCGGCGGCGACCTTCGCCTCGACCGGCACGCCGGCCTCCTTCATCCACGCCACCGAGGCAAGCCACGGCGATCTCGGCATGATTACCACCGACGACTGCGTTCTGGCGCTGTCCTGGTCGGGCGAGACCAAGGAATTGTCGGATGTCGTCTATCACGCAAGACGCCTCGACATTCCGCTGATCGCGCTTACTTCGCGGCCGCACAGCACGCTGGCGCGCAGCGCCACCGCCGTGATCGCGCTGGAACGGGCCGAGGAAGCCTGCCCGCTCGGCCTCGCGCCGACCACGTCAGCCCTGATGCAGATGATGGTGTGCGACACGGTCGCCATCGGGCTGCTGGTGCGCCGCGGCTTCTCGGAGCGGGATTTTCGTCATTTCCACCCGGGCGGCACGCTGGGCGCCAGCCTGACATTGGTGCGCGACGCCATGCATAGCGGCGACGAACTCCCGCTGGTTCCGGCCGGCAGCGTGCTGATCGACGCCATCGGCGTCATGTCCGACAAGCAGTTCGGCCTGGCGATCATCGTCGACGCCGAACAGCGCATCCGCGGCGTCATTTCCGATGGCGACCTGCGCCGCCACGCCCATGTCGATGTGCACTGCGCGCGCGTCGAGGAGGTGATGACGGTCGGCGGATTGACGGTCGAACCCGACATGCTGCTGGCGTCCGCCCTGAAAACCGTCCAGGACAACAAGATCGGCGCGCTGGTGGTCGCCAAGGACGACAGGCCGGTCGGCGTGATCCACGTGCTGGACCTGCTGCGGATGGGCGTGGCTTAGAGCCATTTAGGATCGCGACGGACCGGTCCGCCGCCCCGACCATTGGGAGAACTGCAACACATGCCAGCGCTGGAATTCGAAACGGACTTCACCCCGCATCACGGCGTCGCCGTCGATGTCGGCCCCAATATCCAGCGCATCACCGCGCCCAATCAGGGACCGCTGACCTTTCACGGCACCAACAGCTATATCGTCGGGACGGATTCGGTCGCGGTCGTCGACCCGGGCCCGATGATCGACAGCCATCAGCGGGCGCTCGAACAGGCGCTCGCCGGCCGCGAACTCACCCACATCTTCGTCAGCCATACCCATCGCGACCATTCGCCGCTGGCGGCACGACTCGCGGCCGACACCGGCGCGACCGTCGTGGCGGAAGGCCCGCATCGCGCCGCGCGGGACCTTTACGTCGGCGAGGTCAATCCCCTGGCCGAGGCCTCCGACATGGATTTCCGGCCGGACATCCAGGCCGTTGACGGCGACGTGATCGCCGGCGACGGCTGGTCGATGCGCGTCGTGCTGACGCCGGGCCATACGGCCAACCACGCCTGTTTCGCGCTGGAGCAGGAGGCCATCCTGTTTTCGGCCGATCACGTGATGGCATGGGCGACCTCGATCATCGCCCCGCCGGACGGCGCGATGTCGGACTATATGGCGTCGCTCGACAAGCTGCTTCAGCGCGACGACCGCCACTATCTGCCCGGCCATGGCGGCCCGGTGCGGCAGCCGCCGCAATTCGTCCGCGCTCTCAAGGCGCATCGACGCATGCGCGAGGCCGCCGTGCTCGAACGTCTGCGCAAGGGGGACCGGCATATCGCCGACATGGTCAAGGTGATATACCGCGACACCGATGTGCGCCTGCACAGGGCGGCCGCGCTGTCGCTGCTTGCCCATCTGGAGGATCTCGCGGGACGCGGCGTGGTCGAGGCCGACGGCGCGCCGTCCATCGACAGCGCTTTCCGCCTGAAGAGCTGAAACGGAACCCGCGCCGGCCGTTTCCCGGCACCGGGTTCCGTGTTATCCATCGCCAAACGGTTCCAGGCCGGATCGGTCCGCCCTCGTCGCGGCGCGGTTGACCGGCCGACTTCCACAGGACAGACATCATGAGCAGCCGATCGCCCCTTAGCAATGTCGAAAAGCGCGATATCGAGGCCATTCTGCATCCCTATACGGCATTGCACCGCCTGCCTGAAACCGGCGCAAAAGTGATGGAACGCGGCGACGGCGTCTTCATCTGCGACACGCAGGGCAATGAATATATCGAAGGCATGTCGGGCCTGTGGTGCGCCGGGCTTGGCTTCGGCGACGCCGAAATGATCGACGCGGCGACCGAGCAGATGCGCACCCTGCCCTATTACCACCTGTTTGCCGCCAAGGGCACGGAGCCGGCGATCGAACTGGCCGAAACGCTGAAAGAGCTCGCGCCGGTCCCGATCTCCAAGGTGTTCTTCACCTCATCCGGTTCAGAGGCCAACGACACCCAGATCAAACTCGCCTGGTATTACAACAACGCCCGCGGCCGGCCGCAGAAGAAGAAGATCATTTCGCGGATCAAGGCCTATCACGGCGTCACCGTCATGTCTGGCTCGCTCACCGGCCTGCCCTACAACCACAAGGGGTTCGACCTGCCGGTCGATCGTGTGCTCCACACCGATTGTCCGCATCACTACCGTTTCGCCGAGCCGGGCGAAACCGAGGAGGACTTTTCGGCCCGCCTGGCGGCATCGCTCCGCGCGCTGATCGAGCGGGAGGATCCCGACACCATCGCCGCTATGATCGCCGAGCCGGTGATGGGTGCCGGCGGGGTCCTCGTGCCGCCGCGCGGCTATTTCGAGGCGATCCAGCCGATCCTTGAGGAACACGACATCCTGCTGATCGACGACGAGGTGATCAACGGTTTCGGCCGCACCGGCAATTGGTGGGGATGTCAGACCCACAATATGGTGCCGACGACAATCTCGGCAGCGAAGCAACTGACCGCCGCATATGCGCCGCTCGGCGCCGTCCTTGTGCCGGACGAGATCTACCAGGCCTATGTCGATCTCAGCGCCGAGATCGGCGTGTTCGGCCATGGCTTTACCTATGGCGGCCATCCGTTGGGCTGCGCGCTCGGCGTCAAGGCGATCGAGATTTACCGGAACCGCGACATTCTTGGCCATGTCCGCGGCCTGATGCCGCTGTTCGCCCGGCGCATGGCAGCGCTGTCGGAGCATCCGCTCGTCGGCGAGGCGCGTTTTTCGGGCCTTGTCGGAGGGGTCGAACTGGTGGCCGACAAAGCGAGCAAGCGCCCCTTCGACCCCAAGGCGGCGGTGGGGGCCGCGACGACCGGTTTTCTGGAACGGCACGGCGCCATCCTGCGCGCGCTCGGCGACACGATCGCCCTATGCCCGCCGATGATCATCCGCGAGGACGAGCTCAACACGCTGTTCGACCGCCTGGAAAAGGCGCTTGACGATGCCGAGCACCATGTCGCGGCCGAGGGCCTGCGCGCGGCGGCTTAGAGCCCCGAACACCCTCAGACGTCAAGCGTTTCCCGCAAGTTCCGTACCACGCTTGAGCGCCGCCTGTGCGGCCGCCAGGCGAGCGATCGGCACTCGGAAGGGCGAGCAGGATACATAGTCCAGCCCAAGTTCCTCGCAGAAGCGGATCGACGCCGGATCGCCGCCATGCTCGCCGCAGATACCGAGCTTAATCTCGGCAGACGTCTGGCGGCCCTTGTCCACCGCCATGCGCACCAATTCGCCGACGCCGTCGATGTCGAGCGACACGAAGGGGTCCTTCTCGATGATGCCCTTCTGCTGATAAGTGGTCAGGAACGACGACGCGTCGTCGCGGGAGACGCCGAAAACCGTCTGCGTCAGGTCGTTGGTGCCGAAGGAGAAGAAATCGGCGGCCTCGGCGATCCGGTGCGCCTGGATCGCGGCGCGCGGCAACTCGATCATCGTCCCGACGAGATAGTCGATCGTCTGGCCGGCTTCCGCCATCACCTCCCCGGCGACCGCATCGATCCGATCTTTGACGAAGCGCAGCTCCTCCACCAGCCCGACCAGTGGCACCATCACTTCCGGTACGACCGGCGCGCCGGTGGCGCGGGCCGCAGCGACCGCCGCCTCGAAAATCGCCCGGGCCTGCATCTCGGCGATTTCGGGGTAGGAGACGGCCAGCCGACAGCCGCGATGGCCGAGCATCGGGTTGAACTCGTGCAGCGCCTCGGTGCGCGCGCGCAGCTGCTCGACGGCAAGGCCCATGGCCGCCGCCACCTCGGCAATCTCTTCCGGCGTTTTCGGCAGAAATTCGTGCAGCGGCGGGTCGAGCAGGCGAATGGTCATCGGCATGCCATGCATGATCTCGAACAGTTCGGTGAAATCGGAGCGCTGCATCGGCAGCAATTTGGCAAGCGCGGCGCGCCGCCCCGCCTCACCGTCGGCGAGGATCATTTCGCGCATGGCGACGATGCGGTCACCCTCGAAGAACATATGTTCGGTGCGGCACAGACCGATGCCCTCGGCACCGAAACCGCGTGCCGCTCTGGCATCGGCCGGCGTCTCGGCATTGGTGCGCACCCGCATCCGCCGCGCCGCGTCGGCCCATTCCATCAGCCGCCCGAAATCGCCCGACAGCTCCGGCTGCAGCATCGGCACCGCGCCTTTGAGCACGTGTCCGCTCGAACCGTCGAGCGTGATCACATCACCTTCCTTCAAAGGCCCGGCTGCCGTCAGCAGCGTGCGCGTGTGCATGTCGACACGCAGATTTCCCGCACCCGACACGCAGGGCGTACCCATACCGCGCGCCACCACCGCCGCATGGCTGGTCATGCCGCCGCGGGTGGTCAGGATTCCCTCCGCCGCGTGCATGCCGTGAATGTCCTCCGGGCTCGTCTCTACGCGCACGAGAATGACCTTGCGCCCGGCCTCGCCGCCGGCAACCGCATCTTCCGAGGTAAAGACGATTTCGCCGGTGGCGGCGCCTGGCGACGCCGGCAAGCCGGAGCCGATCACATCGCGCGGGACGCGCGGATCGATAGTCGGATGGAGCAGTTGATCGAGCGACGCGGGGTCGATCCGCTGGACAGCTTCCTCGCGGCTGATCACACCGGCCTCTGCCAGCTCCACGGCGATTTTCAAAGCCGCCTTGGCCGTGCGCTTGCCGGCGCGCGTCTGCAGCATCCACAACTTGCCGCCCTCGATGGTGAACTCCAGGTCCTGCATGTCGCGGTAATGGCCTTCCAGGCGCTTGCAGATCGCCAGGAACTCGGCGAAGGCCTCCGGCATCAGCTTTTCCAAAGACGGCTGGTCGGAGCCGCTTTCGATGCGCGCGGCCTCGGTGATGCTCTGTGGCGTGCGGATGCCGGCGACCACGTCCTCGCCCTGGGCGTTGACCAGGAACTCGCCATAAAGTGCATCGTCCCCGGTCGACGGATTGCGCGTGAAGGCGACGCCGGTCGCCGAATTCTCGCCGAGATTGCCGAACACCATCGCCTGGATATTGACTGCCGTGCCCCAATCGGCGGGAATGTCATGCAGCTTGCGATAGGTGATGGCGCGCGCGTTCATCCAGCTCGAGAAGACGGCGCCGATCGCGCCCCATAACTGCTCGTGCGGGTCCTGCGGAAACGGCCGGTCCAGTTCCTCATCGATCACCTGTTTGTACCGGGCGATCACGTCCTGCCACTGCCCCGCCGACAATTCGGTGTCGAGGTCGTGGCCGAGACGGGCCTTTTCGTCTTCCAGAATCTCCTCGAAAACCTCGTGGTCGAGCCCCATGACCACGTCGCCATACATCTGGATGAAGCGTCGGTAGCTGTCATAGGCGAAGCGCTCGTCGCCCGATTCGCCCGCCAGCGCCAGCACCGACCGATCGTTGAGGCCGAGATTGAGAACCGTATCCATCATGCCTGGCATCGAGGCGCGGGCTCCCGATCGCACCGACAGGAGCAGCGGCCTCTCGTCGTCTCCGAAGCGCCGTCCGGTCAGCGCGCCGATGTGACGCAACGCGCCCTTCACCTCGTCGGTCAGATCCGACGGATAGGACCGTCCATTGCCATAATACCAGCCGCACACTTCCGTGGTGATCGTCATGCCGGGCGGCACCGGCAGCCCGAGATTGCTCATCTCGGCCAGATTGGCGCCCTTGCCGCCGAGCAGGTCGCGGTCGCGCGCGCTGCCCTCGGCTCTGCCGTCCCCAAAAGTGTAGACCCACCGCGTCATTTTCCCCTCCGTTCGGGATCCTCGAAGCGAGCCGGACTCGCCGCTTGCGTCCACATAGCCGAATCCCGCCGCCCGGCGCCATAGGACAAAAGCCGTGCGGCGGTTTTTATCGATTGAAATTCAAAAGTTTTTTCGACTGGCGCGGTTCCCGTTCACTTTCCATGACCGGGGTGGGATCATCGTGATCGCGCCGGCGCTCAGCCGGCGTCGCGCATCCCTTCAGCCGTCCGCAAGTCGACCGACACCAATTGCGACACGCCCTGCTCGGCCATGGTGACGCCGAACAGACGGTCGACGCGCGCCATAGTGATCGGATTGTGGGTGATCAGGACGAAGCGCGTTTCCGTCGAGGTCGCCATCTCGTCCATCAGATTGCAGAAGCGCTCGACATTGTGGTCGTCCAGCGGCGCGTCGACCTCGTCAAGCACGCAGATCGGCGCCGGATTGGTCAGGAACACGGCGAAAATCAGCGCCAGCGCGGTCAGCGCCTGTTCGCCGCCGGAGAGCAGCGTCATGGTCTGCGGCTTCTTGCCCGGCGGGCGCGCCAAAATCTCCAGCCCGGCGTTGAGCGGATCGTCCGACTCGATCAGCTGCAGTTCCGCGGTGCCACCACCGAAAAGATGCGTGAAAAGCCGCTGGAACTGATCATTGACCACGTCGAAGGCGCTGAGCAGCCGTGCGCGGCCCTCGCGGTTGAGGTTCTGGATCGCCTGGCGCAGCTTGCTGATTGCTTCGATCACGTCCTCGCGCTCGACCACGATCGTGTCGAGCCGCTCGGCCAGTTCCGCCTGCTCCTCCTCGGCCCGCAGATTGACCGCTCCGAGGCGCTCGCGCTCGATTTTCAGCCGTTCCAGCCGGTTTTCCACCTGCTCGGGATCGGGCAGCGCGCGATCCGGTTCCAGCCCGGTCTGTCGCATCGCCTCGTGCGGCGCGCATTTCAGCGTCTCGCGGATGCGCGCCTCGGCTCCGTCGCGCCGCTCCTTAGCGGCATGCAGTCTTTCCTCCGACCGGCCGCGCTGTTCGCGGCTGCGCGACAGGGTTTCGACCGCTTCGGCCGCGGCCTTGTCAAGCGCGCGCTGGGTCTCCTCGGCGACGGCCAGAAGATCGGCTGCCTCGCGTCGGTTCGTCTCGGCGAGCGATAATTCATGCATCAGCCGCCGGCGGCGCGCGTCGATATCGTCGGGCGCCTCGGCCAGTCTGGCGGCCTCGTTTTCCGTCTCCTGAAGCCGCTCCCGCAAGGTTGCGATATGCGTCTCGGCGTTGCGGGCGCGCGCGCTCCAGCTTTGCCGTTCCTGCCCGATGGCCTCCAGCCGCCGCCGGCGCGCCTCATTCTCGCGCAGAAGCCCTTCATGGGTGGCGCGCGCTTCGGCCAGCCGGCCGCGATCGGTCGCCACTTCGGCGGTGAGACGTTCGTGCCGCTGTTCGAGTTCGGCGAGGGACGGCGCCGCCGCGAGCGCGATTTCCGCTTCCTGCCCCTTTGCCGCCGCTTCTTCGAGCTGTGCAATCAACTGGCTGTGGGATTCGGTCAGTACGGCCCGCCGGCTGGCGAACTGCCCGGCCGCCCTCTCGGCCGCGACATGGGCCTCGCGAGCGTCGGTCAGCGCGCGCTGCGCATCGCGTAGCGCCTCTTTGGCGGCACGCTGGCGCTCCGACAACGTCTGTTGCAGCGCCTGGTTCTGTTTCAGCCGCTCCTCCGCGGCGCGCAGTTGCTTGGTCGCCTCGACCGCCTCGGCATCGAGTTCGGCGAGCCGGTTTTTCTGCGCCAAACGTTGCGCGGCGGCGGTCGGCGCGTCGGCGGCGGCGGTCAGGCCGTCCCAGCGCCAAAGGGCGCCGTCGCGGCTGACCAAACGTTGGCCGGTCAGAAGCATCGCCTGAAGCGCCGCGCCCTCCTCTGGCGACTGCACCACGCCAATCTGCGCCAGCCGGCGGGCGAGCGCCGGCGGCGCGGTCACATGGGTCGCCAGCGGGTCCGTCCCGTCGGGCAGCGCCGGATCGGTTTCGGCCGGCGCGACCAGCGCCCAATGCACCGGCGCCGCGGACTCGTCGGGACGGTCGAGATCGTCGCCGAGCGCGGCCCCCAGCGCCGCCTCATAGCCGCGCTCGACCTCGATCCGATCGACCACCGGCGCGAACAGATCGCCGCCGCCGGCATTGAGGATCTTGGCGATGGTGCGCGCCTCGGTCTCGATCCGGTTCAAATCGGATCGGGCCTCCTGCACCGGCTGGCGCAGCGCCACCTCGTTGCGCCGTTCGGCCTCGACCGCCTCTTCGGCCTCGGCAAGCACGGTTTCCATGGCCGATACCGCCGCCTCCGCTTCGTCCACCGCCGCTTTTTTCCGCATCGGATCCGGCAGCGACGCCGTCTGTTCGGCAAGGCGCGCCAGTTCCTGCCCAGCCTCCGCGATCTGCCGGTCCAGGCGCGCCCGGCGCTCATGGGCATCTCTGATCGCCCGCTCCAACTGGCTGCGACCGGCCGCAGCTTCCGCCCGCTCGGCCGTCACCGTGCCCAACGCCGCCTCGCTCTCGGCCAGTTTTGCATTCGCCCCGGCAAAAGCGGTCTGGGTTTCGGCCGACCGCGCATCGCTGTCGGCCAGCACGGCGCGCAGCTCTGTTTCTTCCGCATCCAGCCGCTGGAGGATGCCGGCATTGTCAGCCATTATCTGTTCTTCGCGGGCGATGTCCTCGCGCAATTGGGCGCGCCGGCGTTCGATCTCCGCCTTGCGACCGGCGATGCGCTCGGCCTCCTCATCGATCTGCGCGCGGGCGATCTGCAGACGCTGCAGCGCGGCCGCCGCTTTGGCTTCGTCCTCGCGCAGACCCGGCAGCTTGTGGGCGGCGACTGCCTGTTCCTTGGCCGCCTGCATCTGATGCTGCGCCCGTTCGGCGACCTCCGCCGTCGCCACCGAAAGCGCCTGCTCGGCCTCGGCTTCTGATGCCTTCGCTTCGGCCCAGCGGATATGCAGCAGGGTTGCTTCCGATTGCCGGATCTCCGCCGACAGCTTTTTAAAACGGTTGGCCTGGCGCGACTGGCGCTTGAGGCTGTCGATCTGCGCTTCCAGTTCGGCGACCACATCGTCCAGCCGCTCGAGATTGGTCTCCGCTGCGCGCAGTCGCAGTTCTGCCTCGTGCCGCCGCGAATGCAGCCCGGAAATGCCGGCCGCCTCTTCAAGCAATTGCCGGCGCGCCTGGGGCTTGGCCTGGATCAGCTCGCCGATGCGGCCTTGCCCGACCATCGACGGCGAACGCGCGCCCGTGGAGGCGTCGGCAAACAGAAGCTGCACGTCCTTGGCGCGCGCTTCCTTGCCGTTGATTCGGTAAACGGAACCCGATTCGCGCTCGATTCGGCGCGACACCTGAACCTCGTCATGGTCGTTGAAGGCGGCCGGTGCGGTGCGGTCGGAATTGTCCAGGAACAGCCCGACCTCCGCCGTGTTGCGCGCCGGCCGGTTGCCGGATCCGGAGAAAATCACGTCGTCCATGCCCGACGCGCGCATGTTCTTATAGGAGTTTTCGCCCATCACCCAGCGCATCGCTTCGACCAGGTTGGACTTGCCGCAGCCATTCGGACCAACGATGCCTGTCAGACCTTTTTCAATAAGGAATTCAGTGGGTTCAACGAAGGATTTAAAGCCCAAAAGGCGCAGCTTGTTGAATTTCATGCGCACCCCCGCAGATGGGTGCGAACCGCGGCGCCACGCCGTGCCGACGATGGCGCGCAAACGCCGCCGGCCGGCCGGCGCTGACCGTCGGTTTTACAGCATACTGTCGATGAGCGCCGACATCCGTTCAACAGACATGTTCCCCGAATACCGCTTTCCATTGATCAGAAAGGTCGGCGTCGAACTCACGCCGAATTCGCTGGCCGCCCGCGTTCTGACTGCATTCACATCGTCGACAAGCTGCTGGTTCGTCAAGCAGGCCTCAAAGCTCTCCTGTGTAAAACCGGCCAATTTCGAGATGTCCAGCAGAGCCCGGGCAGCGTCCTGGGCCCGGGCCCAAGTGCTCTGCTGCTGCAGGAGCACATCGACCATCGGGAAGAACTGTTCCTCGGGCGCGCAGCGCGCCAGCATGATCGCCGCGGTCGCGCGCGGGTCGAAGGGGAACTCGCGCACGATGAACTGCACCTTGCCGGTGTCGACATAGTCGGTGACGATCTGTTTGAACGTGTTGTTGTGGAAGTCGGCGCAATGCGGGCAGGTCATCGACATATATTCGACGATCTTGACCGGGGCGTCCGGATCGCCGAGGGCCATTTCCTTCAACGGTCCGGGTTTCAGCACCTCGTCCATGTCGACATTGCCGTCGGCTCTCGGGATGTCCACGGACGCCGTGGTGACGGGATCGACGCCCGCCTGCTCCACCCGGTCGCCGCCATCCGACAGGCGTGTAGTCTCGCCGCCGCTGTCGCTGCAGGCGGCCAGCACGACGGCCAGGGCCACGCCGGTCGCGAATTTGGGAAGGAGACGGAAGACGGAACTGGAAGACGACGGCATGCGAACACCCCTTTTGGCGGCCTCTCTACGGCACGATGGCCGACAAAGTGTTAGCGAGACAATCATGGCAGGACAACTTTTTTGCGGCACCGATCTTCACAAGCGCGTTATCCGCGGGTTCTCGCCCGGCCGATCACACCCTTCCCCAGTCGCGACAGCGCGGCGCGCAATTTCGGATCCTCGATGCGGGCAAGAAGTGCGTCGAGACGTTGCCGGTCGGTTTCGTCGAGATCGGTCGGGCCGGGCCGGCGGGACGGTCTCGACACGGGTTTCTGCACGATGCGGATGCGGTTGACAGCCGGGAAACCGAAAACCGCATTGAGCCGCTGGATCAACTGGTCTTGGCTGTGGGTCAGAAACAGGGCACGGGCGCCGCTGCAGGCGACCGTCAGCGTGCCCGGCAGGAAACCGTCATCAGCGCTCGCCCGCCGTGGCCACACGATCTTCTCCGGGCGCGTGCAGTCAGCGAAGTCCGGACCGACGATATCGTCCCACATGTTGAGCAAGGTAGTGTTGATGCCGGCGCGCCTGGCGAGCACGGGATCCAGCACGCCATTGGCGACTTCGCTGATCTGTACGACGCGTTTTCGACCTGCCATGGTTGGTCACACCGTTTTCGACCGATATCGGCTGTTGAATTCGCCGCCCGCCGCGGCATTCCTAGTTGCCACGCCGCCATGACAGTTTACAAGGGGTTTTCAACTCCCGCAAATCGGCAGGCTTGCCATGACAGCCATGAAAGAACCGGCCACCGGGTTGCTGCTCGACTGGTATGACCGGCACCACCGCGACCTGCCGTGGCGCGTGCCTCCGGCCGCGCGCAGGGCCGGCGCACGGCCCGACCCCTACCATGTCTGGCTGTCGGAAATCATGCTGCAGCAAACCACGGTGCAGGCTGTCAAACCCTATTTCCACGCCTTTCTGAAGCGATGGCCCGATGTCGGCGCCCTTGCGGCGGTGGCGGAAACCGAGGTCATGAAGGCATGGGCCGGACTGGGCTATTACTCCCGCGCCCGTAATCTGAAGAAATGCGCCGATGTGGTCGCGCGTGATTATGGCGGGCGATTCCCTCAGGACGAAGCGGCACTCAAGGCCTTGCCCGGGATAGGCGATTACACGGCGGCGGCAATCGCCGCGATCGCTTTCGACCGCCACGCGGCGGTGGTCGACGGCAATGTCGAGCGGGTGCTGTCCCGGCTCGCGCATATCGACACGCCGGTGCCGGAGGCCAAGCCGCTGTTCCGCGCGATCATGGCCGATCTGACGCCACACGACCGGCCCGGCGATTTCGCCCAGGCCGTGATGGATCTCGGCGCCATACTGTGCACGCCCAAACGGCCCGCTTGCGGCCTGTGCCCGCTCAACGCCCATTGCCGCGTGCTGGCTGCTGCTGACCCGGAGGCCTATCCGGTCAAACGCCCGAAAAAGGCAAAGCCGGCACGACGCGGAGCGGCCTTCGTCGCGGTGACGTCCGACGGGGCGGTGCTGCTGCGCCGCCGCGGGCCGCGCGGTCTGCTGGCCGGCATGAGCGAGGTGCCGACCAGCGACTGGACCGCCCGCAAGGACGGTGCGCTCGGTGTCGGCGCCGCGCCATTCGCGGCCGCCTGGAGGCCCGCCGGCACGATCAGGCACGTCTTCACCCATTTCGAATTGCGGCTTGACGTCTACCGCGCCGATGTCGCATTACCGCTTCCAGTCGTCGACGGATGGTGGAGTGCCGCGGCCGACCTTCCGGCCGAGGCTCTGCCGACCGTGATGAAGAAAGCCATCTCCGCCGCCATCGACACCGCCTTCAAGCCCATGGATAGAGGGAACAGACCGTGACGGACGACGCCATCGACCACATCGTCTTCGATATCGGACGGGTGTTGCTGCATTGGGATCCCGAACTGCCGTACCGCCACCTCATTCCCGACGCGGACGATAGACGCTGGTTCCTGGAAAACGTCTGTACGACGGAATGGAACCTGGAGCAGGACCGAGGCCGCGGCTGGCGTGAGGCCGAAGACGTGCTGATCGCCGAACACCCGGCCCACGAGGCCGAGATCCGCGCCTTCAGAACCCATTGGAACGAGATGGTGCCGCACGCCCATGAGGAGAGCGTCATCATTCTGCGTGGCTTGCTCGACCAGGGGCGCGATGTCACCCTGCTTACCAATTTCGCCGCCGATACGCTGAACGAGGCGCGCGGGCGCTTCGGTTTTCTCAACGAACCGCGCGGGATCACCGTATCGGGAGAAGTCGGCTTCCTGAAACCGGACCGGCAGATCTATGAAAGCCACGCGGAGCGTTTCGACATCCGTCCCGAGGCGACCCTGTTCATCGATGACAGTCCGGCCAATGTCCACGGCGCGCGGGCGGTGGGCTGGCACGCCGTGCGCTTCACCGATCCGGCGATCCTGCGCCGGGATTTGCAGGAGTTCGGCATCGTCGTGTGAGCGGGTTCAGCCGCCGGCTTTCGCCATCTCGCGGCGCACGATCGCCCGCAATGCGTCGATCGGCTCGAAACCGCCGCCGCGGTCGATATGCCAGAAGGTCCAGCCATTGCACGCATCGAGCCCCTGAACCAGGGCGCCGACCCGATGGATCGATCCGGCATGGTCGCCACTGGCGAGCGTGCCATCGGCCCGTACCGTGGCGCTGTGACGGCGCCGGGCGCAATGCAGCGTGGCGCCGGGCGCCAGCAGGCCGGAATCGATCAGCACACTGAAGGCCACGCGCGGTTCGGCCTTCCTGCCGGTCAGCACCGTCAGCGCGCTCTTGTCGAGCGGCGCGACGCGGGCGATGCGCCGGGTCGCGGCCTCGATATAGTCGGGCTCGCGCTCGATGCCGATGAAGGAGCGGCCCAGCCGCTTGGCGACGGCGCCCGTGGTACCCGAGCCGAAAAAGGGGTCCAGCACCACATCGCCGGGCTTGGAAGACGACATCAACACCCGCGCCAGCAGCGCTTCCGGCTTCTGCGTCGGATGGACCTTGCGGCCGTCGCCGTCCTTCAGGCGCTCGCCGCCGCTGCAGATCGGAAACAGCCAGTCGGATCGCATCTGCACGTCCTCATTGGCCGCCTTCATGGCTTCGTAGTTGAAGGTATAGCCCCTGGCGTTCTGATCGAGGCTTGCCCAGATCAAGGTCTCGTGGGCGTTCTGAAAGCGCCGGCCACGGAAATTCGGCATCGGATTGGTCTTGCGCCAGACGATGTCGTTGAGGATCCAGAAGTTCAGGTCCTGCATGACGGCACCGACGCGAAAGATGTTGTGATAGGAGCCAATCACCCAAATCGTGCCGTTGGGTTTGAGCACGCGGCGGCAGGCCAGCAACCAGGCGCGCGTGAAAGCATCATAGACCCTGAAGGATTCGAAACGGTCCCAGTCATCGTCAACGGCATCCACCTTCGACTGGTTCGGCCGGCGCAGGTCGCCGCTGAGCTGCAGATTATAGGGCGGGTCGGCGAAGACGACGTCGACCGATTTTTCAGGCAACGCATCCAGTGCCGCGACGCAATCGCCCTGGATAACGGTATTGAGGACGGAGGACAGACGCGAAGGCCGCGTCTGTTTCAGATCGGCCAAAGCAATGACAGACATGGGCTACCCGAAAACGCTTACTCGACAAAACCGGGGCCATGGTTGCCCAATATGATTATCAAAATGACAACGCGGACGATTTCGCAGACAGCGGTCGAGATTGTCTCGCCGGCCGCATTGGTGTATCTGCCGCGCGGGGCACGGCTCTTCGGGCCAGGACAATTGGGTAGGACGGAAGCATGGCCGGGTTTGACCTCATTATCTTCGATTGCGACGGCGTCCTGGTCGACTCCGAAATCATCGCTGCCCAGGTGGAATCCAAGCTCCTTACGGAGATCGGCTATCCGATCGAGACAGCGGACATGGCCGAGCGCTTCGCCGGGATGAGTTGGAAGAACATCCTGCTCGCCGTGGAAAAGGAGGCCGACATCCCGATTCCGGCCCGGCTGCTCGACAGCACCGAAAAGCTGCTTGACGAAAAGCTGGCGCGAGACGTCAAGGCCATACCCGGCGTCGGCCAGGCAGTCGCGCGCATCGACCTGCCGCGCTGCGTCTGTTCCAACTCGTCATCGAAACGGCTGAAGGCGATGCTCACCCGGACCGGCGCCTATGATCTGTTCGCGCCACACATCTTTTCCGCCCGCGATGTTGGCGAAAAGCGCACCAAACCGGCGCCGGACATCTTTCATCACGCCGCAAAGGTGATGCAGGCCGATCCGGCGAAGACCCTTGTCATCGAGGATTCAATCCACGGCGTGGAGGGCGCCACGGCGGCGGGCATGCGAGTTGTCGGCTTCACCGGCGCCTCGCACAGCTATCGCTCCCATGCCGACCATCTGACTGAGGCCGGCGCAGAGACGGTCATCAACCGTCTGACCGATCTGCCGCCGGTGGTCGTAGCGCTATCCGAATGGAGCGAACGTTTTTAACCGCGGGCCGGCCGGCCCTCGTCGAAACCGACATAGACGCGCACCGACCGCGAATTGGCGATCGGAATGGTCACATCCGGCTTGTTGAACAGGAACTGCGTCGTCGGATTGCCTTCCGGCAACGTCGTTTCGAAATCGCTCAACTCGCTGTAAAGCACGCGGTTGGTGCCGTTCTCGACGACGGCGACTCGGATCGGCATCGTGATGGGGCCGGCTTTGCCCGCCGGCCCTGCGGCGGCTCGGCCGGCGACAACGACATTGATCGTCATTTCGTCGCCTGTGATGGAACATTGCCGGGTCGTATCGGCAATCGCGGCCTGAAACAGCACCTTCTCCGGATCGTTCTCGCCGCCGCGCGCGTGTTTTCTCAGGTAGGCCGTGCCCTCGCGCAATTCGATGGACGGACAGACGCCCTGCACGACCCGCGCTCCGAGCGTTTCGTCGACGCCCTGATCCTGCTGATTGTTCGCCGCGGTCCGGTTACCGATATTGAGCGGTCCTCCGGCGGAATTGCATCCTGCGACGATGGCCGCCAACGATAGCACCGCGATCATGTGCGCTGACTTTACTGACACGTTTTCCCGTCCCTCACCAACAATCCAGCGACCCGCCATACGAACCAAGCTGGACGATTTTGTGGTCGTCCGATTTCCGGTCTTCCACGATTTCAGACGATGTTCTATACCAGCGCGACATTCCACCTCAACACTTTTGCAGCAAGCCAAGCGCTTCCCTGGGTTAGGATACGGCCGTGCGATACATCTCGACGAGGGGCGAGGCTCCGGTTCTGGGTTTCAACGATGCGCTGCTGACCGGTCTGGCGCGCGACGGCGGCCTTTATCTTCCGGCCGAATGGCCGCAACTGTCGAGCCGGGACATTCGCGCGCTGCGCGGCGCAAGCTATCAGGATATCGCCTTTGCCGTGCTCATGCCGTTTGTCGAGGGCGATATCGCGGCGGATGATTTCCGCACCATGGTCGACGAGGCTTACGCGACCTTCCGCCATCCGGCGGTCGTGCCGTTGGTACAGTCCGGCGCCAACAGCTTTACGATGGAGTTGTTTCATGGTCCCACGCTCGCTTTCAAGGACGTGGCCATGCAATTGCTGGCGCGATTGATGGACCATGTGCTTCAGGGCCGCGGCCAGCGAGCGACGATCGTTGGCGCCACCTCCGGCGATACCGGCGGAGCTGCGATTGAGGCCTTCGCCGGACGCGACAACAGCGATATGTTCATCCTGTTTCCGCTCAACCGCGTTTCGCCGGTGCAGCAACGCCAGATGACCACATCGGGTGCCGCCAATGTCCGCGCGATGGCGATCGAAGGCAATTTCGACGACTGCCAGAACCTGGTGAAGGCGATGTTCAACCATGCCGCCTTCCGCGACCGGGTGGCGCTGTCGGGCGTCAATTCGATTAACTGGGCGCGCATCATGGCGCAGATCGTCTATTATTTCTCCACGGCCGTGACGCTGGGTGCGCCGGACCGCGAGGTCGCCTTCACGGTTCCGACCGGCAATTTCGGCGATATATTCGCCGGCTATTGCGCCAAGCGCATGGGCCTGCCGGTCGCGGAACTGATCATCGCCACCAATGAAAACGACATATTGGCGCGCGCCCTTGATACCGGCCGCTACGAGATGCGCGACGTCGTTGCCACTACGTCGCCGTCTATGGATATCCAGATCTCTTCGAATTTCGAGCGCCTGCTGTTCGAGGCGACGGGTCGGGACGCCGCCGCGGTCACGGGCTTGATGTCCGGACTGTCGCAATCGGGACGCTTCACGATCGAGGGCGAGGCGCTCAATGCCATCCGTCGGGATTTTTCGGCCGGAAAAGCAGACCGAAAACAGGCGGCCGCGATCATCGCCGGGACGCTCGAGGAAAGCGGCTATCTGTTCGACCCGCATACCGCAACTGGCATATATGTGGCACAGCGCTTCGAAAAGCCGTCCGCCCCCATGGTCACGCTGGCAACCGCGCATCCGGCGAAGTTCCCGGACGCGGTAAAATCGGCCTGCGGTATTGACCCAGCCCTTCCGTCGTGGCTCTCTGATCTGATGCATCGGGAGGAGACATTTGACGTGTTGCAGCCGGATCTCGCCGCGGTCGAGACCTACATTGCCCGAAATGCGCGTGCTGCAGAGTAGGAGTCGAAGGCCGACATGACAGTTGAGCACACCCGCACCAGGAACGGGTTGACGGTGGTCACCGAGACCATGCCCCATCTTGAGAGCGTCGCTCTCGGCGTATGGATCAAATCCGGATCAAGGGACGAGCGGGGTGACGAACACGGCATCGCGCATCTGCTGGAACACATGGCCTTCAAGGGCACGCACCGACGCTCGGCCCGGCAGATCGCCGAGGAGATCGAGAATGTCGGCGGCGAGGTCAACGCCGCGACATCGGTGGAAACGACATCCTACTACGCCCGAATCCTCAAGGATCACGTCCCACTGGCGATCGACATCCTGGCCGACATTCTGACTGATTCCGTGCTTGAGGAGACGGAGCTCGCGCGCGAGAAACACGTGATCCTGCAGGAAATCGGCGCCGCCATGGACACGCCGGACGATGTCGTGTTCGACCGGTTCTCAGCGACCGCGTTCCAAGGCCAGACGATCGGCCGCGCGGTGCTCGGAACGCCGGAAACCGTTCAATCCTTCACGCCCGATCAGCTGCGGCACTATATGCGCCGCAACTACACCGCCGACAAAATGATCATCGTCGCGGCGGGCGCGATCGAGCATGACCAGCTCGTGCGTCTGGTCGAGGACCGTTTCAGCGCGATTCCGGAGAGCAGCGCCGAGCGAAAGCCGCCCGAGCCGGCGCGCTACACCGGCGGCGACTACCGCGAAAAGCGGGACCTGATGGATGTGCAGTTGCTGATCGGCTTCGAGGGGCGCCCCTACCATGCCCGCGACTTCTATGCCTCGCAGATTCTGGCCAATGTCCTGGGCGGCGGTATGTCGTCGCGGCTATTCCAGGAGGTGCGCGAGCATCGCGGCCTGTGCTATTCCGTCTACGCGCTGCATTGGGGCTTCTCCGACAGCGGCGTCTTCGGCGTCCATGCCGCGACGGGGGCGGAAGACATTCCGGAACTCGTGCCGGTGGTTCTCGACGAGTTGCTGAAAGTGTCCGAGCATGTCGACGAGAGCGAAATCGAGCGCGCCCGCGCCCAGTTCCGGGCCGGCCTTCTGATGGCGCATGAGAGTCCGGCTGCGCGCGCCAGCCAGATCGCCCGCCAAATGCTGCTCTTCGGTCGGCCGATCCCCAATGACGAGCTGATGGAGAGGTTGTCGAACATCACACCGCAGCGGCTGACAGATCTGTCCGGCCGATTGTTCCTCGACAGCCGCATCACCCTGTCGGCGGTGGGGCCGCTCGACAATCTGGTGCCGCTTGCCGACATCGTCGACCATCTTACCGGAAGCGGCATGCGCCAGGCGGCCGCCGGCTAGAGCGTATCTGGCTTAGATTGGAGCATTTGATGGCGGAAAATCGGTCCACTCGGCTAGGCGCGTCGCGTAGCGCGATGTGGTGCATCGGGCAAGCGGCGCAACAACGCCGATGGGCCGATTTTCCCCACCCCGAAAGGAAAGAAGATGTTGAAATCGCACGTTGAAAGGGCCGGGCGATTTTGCCCTCTGGCGTCGTTGGCTTCCGCTTGTGGTGGGGAGGCACCACAGTGCGAAACCCGCCTAGCCAGCGACCAAAATCGCCGCGGTCAAATGCTTCAATCTAAGCCAAATACGCTCTAGAGCGTGTCCGCGCTTCGTCTGCTTTCAAGACGCCAAAGTTTGCCGCATCTGCGCGGCGAAGGGGTCTACCTGCGCTTTCCGCAGCGACGCGATTATCGGGAATGGTCCGAAGCCCGCAGCGCCAGCCGGCGATTCCTGGAGCCCTGGGAGCCGACGTGGCCGCCCGACGACCTGACGCGACGCTCCTTTCAGCGCCGTATCGGCCGCTACGAACAGGATTTCGATGAGGGAACCGCGGTGCCGCTGTTTCTGTTTTCAGCCGATGACGACCGGCTGATCGGCGGCCTCAACATCGGCAACATCCGCCGGGCGGCGGCGCAAAGCTGCATGATCGGCTGCTGGATGGCCGAACACGCCGCCGGCAAGGGGCTGATGCTGGCCGGCCTGAACGCGGCTATCCCCTACATCTTCCGGACGCTGCGGTTGCACCGGATAGAGGCTGCCTGTATTCCGGAAAACAATCGCTCCCTCCGGCTCCTTGAAAAGGCCAATTTTAGGTATGAAGGCTATTTACGAGGCTATCTGAAAATCAATGGCGAATGGCGGGACCACCATCTCTATGCGCTGCTCGACACCGACGCCTGCGACCGTGCCGGCCGGTCGAACGTCCCGCATCCGGTGGCTAAACTATGACGATTCCATGGATGGTCGGTTGACCCGCATCGCCTGGCCGGCACGATCCGCCTTATCCCTGTTTCTGACGCTGACGGCACTGGCTCTGGCCACGTTCTGCGCGGCCGCCGCCGAGCCGGTCAAAATCTCGCGCGACGACACTGCGCTCGATTTGACCACCACGACGGAGGTCAGCCAGCAGGAGGGCAACGCCTTCCAGACATCGACCGCGCCGGACGCCGACGGAATCGTGCGGCGTATCGAAGTGCGGGCCAGCTCCGAAAACCATACCGGCGACTGGGCGGTCTTCGCGCTGGCCAATGTCTCGGACGAACAACTGGACCGCCTGATCGTCGCGCCCTATTTCCGCCTCGCCGGCTCCGGTCTTTTGTGGCCCGATCTCGGGTCCCAGCGCATCGTCTCGATCACGCCGAGCGAGGGGTTCGCTCTCGACCGCCTGCCGGGCGACGACGCGGATGTGTTTCTTCTCACGCTCAATCCGGGCGCGATCATCACCTTTGTCGCCGAATTGTCGTCGCCGCATTTGCCGCAGATCTATCTGTGGGAGCCGGAAGCCTATAAGGACACGATCAATTCCTTTACGCTTTACAAGGGCATCGTGCTTGGAATCGCCGGGCTTCTGGCGGTGTTTCTGACCATCCTGTTCGTCGTCAAGGGCACCTCGGTCCTGCCGGCGACGGCGGCGCTGGCCTGGGCAGTGCTGGCCTATGTCTGCGTCGATTTCGGCTTCCTGTCGAAGCTCGTGCACACGACGCCAACCGACGAGCGCATCTGGCGTGCCGGAACCGAAATCACCCTGGCCGCCGGCCTTGTGATTTTCCTGTTCACCTATCTCAACCTCAATCGCTGGCACACCAATCTGAGTTTCGCGACGCTTGCCTGGATCATCGGTCTGGCGGTGCTGTCCGGCGTGGCGATCTACGATCCGGCAATGGCCACCGGCATTGCCCGGTTTTCCTTTGCCGCAACCGTCGCCGCCGGCACATGCCTGATCGCCTATCTGTGCCTCAACCGTTTCGACCGGGCCATCATGCTGATCCCCACCTGGGTGCTGATCATCTGCTGGGTTTTCGGCGCTTGGCTGACCGTCACGGGACAGCTTGCCAACGACATTGTCCAGCCGGCTCTGGGCGGCGGCCTGGTGCTGATCGTATTGCTGATCGGCTTCACGGTGATGCAACACGCCTTTGCCGGCGGCGGTGCGCATCATGGCCTGTTCAGCGACCTGGAGCGGCGATCGCTGGCACTCAGCGGCTCGGGCGACATCGTCTGGGACTGGAACGTGGCGCGGGACCGCATTGTCACCATGCCCGACATCAGCCGCCAGCTCGGCCTCGCCTCCGGCAGCCTGTTCGGTGCGGCGCGCAACTGGGTGCCGCACATCCACCCTGATGACCGCGACCGGTTCCGCTCGACGCTGGACGTCGTGTTGGAGCATCGCCGCGGCCGCATCAATCACGAGTTCCGCATCCGCGCCGAGGACGGCCACTACCATTGGCTCTCCCTGCGCGCCCGGCCGGTGGTCGGCTCCGACGGCGAGGTCATCCGCTGCGTCGGCACGCTGATCGACATCACCGAGCAAAAGAGTTCCGAAGAACGGCTGTTGCACGATGCCGTGCACGACAATCTGACCGGGCTGCCCAACCGCGAGCTTTTCATCGATCGGCTGGACGCGGTGATTGCGCTAGCGAGCGCCGAGGAGGCCGTTCGGCCGACCATATTCGCCATCGACATCGACCGGTTCAAGCAGGTCAATGACGATCTCGGGATTTCGGCGGGCGATACCATCCTGCTGACCATCGCACGGCGGCTGAAACGCCTGTTGAAGCCCCAGGACACGCTGGCCCGCATCAGCGGCGACCAGTTCGGCCTGATCCTTCTATCCGAACAGGAGCCGGCCAAGGTGGCGGCTTTTTCTGAAAACATCGCCCAGGCCGTGATGGTGCCGATCAGTTTCAACCAGCAGGAACTCGTACTGACAGCCTCCATCGGGCTGGTGACCTGGGTCGAAGAGCAGGCGTCGCCGTCCGAACTGGTCAAGGATGCCGAACTGGCGATGTATCAGGCGAAACGGGTGGGCGGCAACCGGATCGAGCCCTTCCGCCCGGCTTTCCGCACGGCGGGCACCGAAAGGCTGAAGATCGAATCGGATCTGCGTCGGGCGATCGAACGCAACGAAATCACCATGGTGTATCAGCCGATCGTCGACATCGAAATGGCAGAGATCGCCGGCTTCGAGGCGCTGATGCGCTGGGAGCATCCGCGCACGGGCAACATCCCTCCGGCCGAGTTCATGCCGATCGCCGAAAACGCGGGATTGATCAACGAACTTGGCCTGCATGCGCTGCAATTGTCCTGCGAGGACGTCGCCTCCTGGTACCGTGCGCTGGGCGAGATACCGGTTTTCATGTCGGTCAACCTGTCGAGCGCGCAATTGCTGCGCAACGATCTGCATGGCGAAATGCGCACCATTCTGGCCAAGAGCGGATGCAAACCCGAGAGCCTGCAACTGGAACTCACCGAGGCTATCGCCATGCACAATCCGTTGCAGGCAGCCCGGGTTCTCTCGCGGTTGAAGGAACTCGGCCTGCGTCTGGCGCTTGACGATTTCGGCACCGGCCATGCCTCGCTGTCCTATCTGACGCGGTTTCCCTTCGACACCGTCAAGATCGATCAGTCGCTGGTCCGCGATAACGGTGAAAAACAGATGGTGCTGCTGCGCTCCATCGTCGCCATGGCGCGGGAACTCGATATGAGCATCATCGCCGAGGGCGTGGAAACGGAAGAAGACGCAGAGCGGCTCGGAAAGCTTGGATGCCAATATGCACAAAGCCTGCTGTTCGGCCCGCCGATCAACACCGCAGCCGTGCTGAAGCTGCTACGCGAGCATTTCCCGGTCATGTAGCCAGAAGGTGTTGATCAGGCCTGTCCGCAGTCGCGCGACAACATGACCGGATCGATGCCCATGGCGGCGAAAGCACGGTCATATTGGGTGTCGAGGTCATCGTCGAACACCATATCGTCGATCGCCGGACAGGTCAGCCATCCATTGGCGCTGACCTCGCTCTCAAGCTGACCGGCACCCCAACCCGCATAGCCGAGCATCATCGTCACCCGCAGCGGTCCCCTGCCATTGATAATGGCGCGCAGGATATCGACGGTGGCCGTCAACCGCAATTCATCGGACACCGGCATGGTCGAGTCGCTTTCATAGTCGTCCGAATGCAGCACGAAACCGCGGCCTGCATCGAGGGGTCCGCCGCAGCGGACATTCATTGTCTGCGCCGCTGTCGACAGTGTCGCCACGTCTTTCGATTTGATCAGATCGAGCTGCACCATGAGCTCGGCAAAGGAAATGGATTTCGGTCGGTTGAGCACAAAGCCGACGGCGGCATCGCTGTTATGGGCAACGATATAGACCACTGTGCGGGCAAAAGTGCTGTCGTCCAGTCCCGGCATGGCGAGCAGAAACTGACCGTCGAAACAGCCGCGCTCCCCATCCCCCAACAGGTTTTCCCGCAAGATATCCATGCCCCAGCTTAGAGCAATATGGGTGCAGAGGGAACCGCCGCGTTCCGCGCTGTGGCGGTCCATGGCAGCCGCGTGATCCGCTTCACGGTATGCGCCCGCACCATCACCGGAAAATGATGGCGCGCATCGCGGTCGTGACTGGAACGACCTGCCACCGCGCGATAGGTTTCGGCCATGACCAGTTTGTACGATTGTCTTTGCCGGCCGACGCGCCGGCTTCCGTTGGTGCTGGCGGCCACGGCAAGCCTGTTTCTCGTCGACGGAACAGCTTTCGCCGCTTCGACCGAATGGTTTGAGACGGAAGGCGGCCGCATCCGACTGACCGCGCTCGCCCCGTCCGAGGACGGCACTATCCGCGGTGTTCTCGATGTGGATCTGCTGCCCGGCTGGAAGACCTATTGGCGCGATCCCGGAGATGCCGGCATACCGCCCTCGGTCGATGCCGACGGCAGCCGCAATATCCGCTCGGTCACGCTCGATTTCCCACCGCCCGAAAGGATCGATGACGGCTACTCGGTATGGGCCGGCTACGATGCGCCGGTCGCCTTTCCCATGACGCTTCACCAGCAGCGGCCCGGCCGAACAAGCACGTTGGAGGCCACGATCTTTCTCGGCATCTGCGAAACCGTCTGTATCCCCGTTCAGACGCATTTCTCGCTGACGATCGGGCCCGACCACGCGCCCAAATCCTATGAGACCCGGCTTGTTGACCGCGCCTATGCGGACATCCCGGAGCCGCACGGCCAAGACTTCCATCTGCTGGAAAGCGGGCTTTCCGAGCAACACGACGCGTTGGTCATATCGGTTTCGCATCCGGTATCTCGAAGCGAGCCGGAGATCTTCGTGACAGGTCCTGCCGGCTGGTATCTCGACATTCCGGAGCGGACGGCGGGAGAGGATAACTGGTCGACCTTTCACGTGCCGATCATCAATGCGCCAGAGAACGGCGACCTGTCGGGTACGCCGCTGCAACTGCTGGTCAAATCGGCCAACCGGGCTATGGAGACGCAGTTCGAACTGCGTTGAACATTTGCGACTCGTCCTCTCGACTCCGGCGCTGTATCGTCTAACTGTAAGCGCGTGATCAATCCGGCAGCCCCGGCTGCCAACCATCGTGAGAGGACCTGAAAGTGACGATAGCCGTTGGTGATACATTGCCTGAACTGACACTGAAGGATTGCACTGCCGAGGGCATGAACGAGATAACGACGTCCGAACTGTTCGGCGGCAAGAAAGTCGTCCTGTTTGCCGTGCCGGGCGCCTTTACCCCGACCTGCTCGCTCGATCATCTGCCTGGGTATCTGCAACATCGCGATGAGATTCTTGCCAAGGGAATCGACGACATCGCTGTCATCGCCGTCAATGACGGTTTCGTCATGAGCGCCTGGGCCAAGGCCAGTGGCGGCGACGGCAAGCTCCATTTTCTGGCCGATTGGGACGGCGCCTTCACCAAGGCGATCGGCATGGACATCGACCTTTCGGCGGGCACGCTCGGCATCCGCTCAAAACGCTATGCAATGGTGGTCGACAACCGGGTGGTCAAGGTCATCAATCTGGAGGACTCGCCGGGCGAAGCCGTGACGTCGGGTGCAGCCAATCTGCTGGAAGAGCTCTAGGTGGGGCCTCACCGGCCGTCGGTCGGTGCGTGAAACACATTGATCACGGGACCGCTGGGCGATCCTCGGTTCAATCTGAACGTGTTTGCGGTGCCTTGTGGATGTGCAATGGCTTGAGAGGGAAGTTGCAGCTGTAAATCCGGCCATCGCCGCATGCAGATTGAGCGGGTTTTTCCCTCAGGCAAAGCGGCTGAGCGTGCGGACAGCGTGCAGCAAATTCGCAGCCCTTCGGACGTTTCAGAAGGCTTGGTATTTCTCCTGATATGGAAAGGTGGATTCGGCGCCGGTCGGGATCCGGTTGCGGCACACCTTCGATCAGGGCCCGGGTGTAGGGGTGCAGCGGATGACGGAAAATGTCCTCCGTGTCGCCTTGTTCGACGATGCGGCCGAGATACATGATCGCCAACCGGTCTGCAATGTGACGCACAACCGGCAGATTGTGCGTGATGATGAGGTAACTCAATCCATACTCGGCCTGTAGGTCGGCCATGAGATTGAGGATTTCGCCTTGCACCGAAACATCGAGCCCCGCCGTCGGTTCGTCGGCGATGATCAACTTCGGATTGAGCGCCAGCGCCCGGGCAACACCCACACGCCGCGCCTGGCCACCGGACAGTTCGTGCGGGTAGCGGCCGAGTAGGGGCCGGGGCAGGCGGACCATGTCGGCCAACCGCTCGGCTTCCTGATCGAGATCACGGTCCCTCAATCCATGGATCTGGTACGGTTCGACGATCAGAGCGCGGACCGTTTTGCGCGGGGAAAGGGAACCAACGGGATCCTGGAACATCATCGCGATTTCGCGCCGCAGCGGTTTGAACCGGCTCTCCGGCATGTTTCGGATATCCTGCCCGTCGAAGATGATGCTGCCCCGTTGGGAGGCCAGCAGCTTCAGAACGGCCCGACCCATGGTGGTTTTGCCGGATCCGCTCTCTCCAACGAGTCCGACTGTTTCGCCAGGTCGGACCGAAATGGACACATCCAGCACGCCGTCGACGAACGGATCCTGTTTGCCGTTAAGGAGGGCCTGAACCGGTCCCATCGTCCGAAACCGCACATTCAGGTCATCGACTTTCAATACCGGTTCTGACGCCTCCGATATCGTTCGGGCGGTTGAGTCGACCGCGCCCGCATGGACGGTCGGCTCATCGGCGGGTGGTGGCCAGAGCGGATCGCGATGCGCGCCCCCCAGCAGATGGCAGGCGGCATGGCCGCTCTCGGTCGCCACACGCGGAGGCGGTGTCGTCGTGCATACAGGCATCGCTTTTTGGCAGCGTGCGGTATAGATGCACCCGGACACGGGGCGCACCAGGTCCGGAATATCGCCGGGAATCACCGGCAATCTGCCTGCGCGCTCCCGAATCCGCGCAGGATCGCATTCCAGCAGCGCGCGTGTATAGGGATGCTGGGGGTTGTAGAAGATGGACCGGACGTCGCCTGTTTCGACAACTTCACCGGCATAAAGCACAACAACGTCGTCGCACAGTTCGGCTATCAGTCCGAGATTATGGGACACCACCGCTATTGTTGCGTCGAGCTCGCTCTGCAATTCCTGCATCAGATGGATGATCTGCGCCTCCATCGTCACGTCGAGTGCGGTCGTCGGCTCGTCAGCCAACAAAAGCTGGGGGCCTGTCAGGAGGGCCATGCCAATGCCGGCACGCTGCCGCATACCGCCTGAAAAATGGTGGGGATACTGATCGATCCTGTGCTCGGGATCAGGAATGCCGACCTTCTTCATCATCGAGACCGCCATCTGGCGTTTTTCCGCGGCCGAGAGAGCGGGTTGCCGGTAGAGGATGTCGCACATTTGACGCGCATAACTCAGAACCGGGATTTGTGATGTCATCGGATCCTGGAAAACGACCGATATCTCCTCTCCCCTTGCGGCACGCAGGCCGATTTCGTCCAGCGCGAGCATGTCGCGGCCCTGAAACAGGATCTTGCCGTTCGTGACCTCCGCATTGCTGGCAAGGAGCCCCATGATAGCCCATAAAATGGTGCTCTTGCCGGAGCCGCTCTCACCGACAATGCCGACGATTCGGTTCTTGCGAATTGGAAAACTGACATCGCGCAGGGCTTTTACACGGCCGCGCGGTGTGCGGAAATCAAGCGACAGATTGCGGATATCGAGAAGTGTATCCATCTATCGCGCCCTGCCCATGCGAGGATCGAATATATCGCGCAACGCTTCACCGAGAAATGTGAAGCCAAGCGTGGTGAGGATCAGCGGAACGCCGCCCGCGACCACCATCCAGGGCGTATCCCGAATGACCAGATAGCCTTCGTTCAGGATCGTCCCCCAACTGGCGGTTGGCGGTAGAACGCCGAGGCCGAGGAAACTCAGCCCCGCTTCGACGGTAACGACCACAGGCACGTCCATGGCCGCCAGGATCAGCAATGGTCCGACAACATTCGGCATGATGTGGTGAAACAGCATGCGTACAATACCGGCACCCAGCGACCGCTCCGCGAGGATGAATTCTGTGCGGACCAATGCCAGGGTTGCCGTGCGGGTAACGCGGGCATATTGCGGGATTGACGTGATGATGATGATTGCCAGCACGAGTTCCAGGCTGGGTCCCGTCAAAGCCACAGTGGCCAGAGCCAGCACGATTGTTGGAAAGGCGCGCACGGTGTCGAAGATCAGAAGCAAAAGATTGTCGAGCCAGCGCGGTCCAAACCCGGCAATCATTCCAAGAACCAGGCCCACGAAAAGCGCAACGCTCACACCAATCGCTGCAATCTCGAGCGCCACGCGTCCGCCATAGAGGATTCGCGAAAACGTATCGCGCCCGAGCTGGTCGGTGCCGGCAAGGTGCTCAAGTGTCGGCCCGGAAAGCCGGGCCGGAATGTCCAGCGCGTTGGGGTCGTAAGGCGCCAGCCACGGCGCGAAGATGGCGCTTGCGAAGAACAACACCACCAGGATGAGGCCGGTCATCCCCTGCCAATTGGACAGGAACATGCGCAGCTTTTCGCGCCGTTCGCGGGCAGCGGATTCGCGCACCTCGTCTTCTGTGAGGTGATCGGGCAGGCCCGTTGAGTCAATGGCGGGAACACCAGTATTCTGTTCAGAGAGATTCTCGGACACGGGGATCCAACCAGGCTATTAGGATGTCAGAAAAAAGGACGACCAGAATGTAGAGCGCCGTCGCAACGACAACCGCTCCTTGAACAACGGGAAAATTGCGTGCCATGACGCTGTCGAAGATCAGCTTGCCGATGCCCGGCCGCGCAAAGATAATTTCGGCAAAGACGGTTGACGAGATCATCGCGCCGAATCCCATGCCGATGAGCGTGATGGTCGGAAGGATGGCAAGGCGTAGCGCGTAGCCGAAAACGACGCGCCGCGGCCTCAGCCCGAAGGCCCTAGCCGACCGGATGTAATTTTCGCCCATGACCTCGAGCATCGACGCGCGCACCATACGGGAAAGGTAGCCCACCCAGCTCAATCCGATGGCGAAGGCCGGCAGGATTAGGTGCAATGCCTGATCGCCGATGTCGCCGGGCTCACCCGCACCGATGGCTGGCAACCATCGCAGATTCACAGCGAAGATCAGCAGTGCCCAGATCGAGACCAGAAAAGACGGCACCGCGATCGTGCCCACCGAAAGCACGCCGGTGATGCGGTCGACCCAGCTATTGGGTTTAACGGCCGCAAGACAGCCGAGCGGAATACCCAGGGCCATGGCCCATCCCATGCCGGCGCTGACCAAAATGAGCGTAAAGCCCAATCGCTCGCCAATGATCTGCGTAACCGGGCGATCGGAGAAAACATCGACCCCCAGATCGCCGGTTGCCGCGTTGCCGACATAAATCAGAAATTGTCGCCAGATTGGCTCGTCCAGGTGCATTTTGGCGGCGTAACGGGCAATCGCTTCGGGTGTCGCGCGTGGCCCCAATGCAATCGTCGCCGGATCGCCCGGGATGAGATGCAGGAGCGAAAACAGCACCAGAACCACGGTGCAGACAACTGCAACGGAAAGTCCGATACGCTTGACGAGATAAAAGAGCATGACGACTGTTGCTTGACCCTGACGCACTTCGCCGTGGGGCGAAGGGTCCGCTGCGTCAGGCCGGCTTGAAGCGCCGGTAGTTGAGATCGCCCGAGGGCGACGCGTTGATCACGACCTCGGCCGAGTGCACGAAAGCTTCGGGTTCATGGTTGATCCAGACATAGGCGCCGGTTTCCTCCATGATTTCCTGCATACGCACATAGATCGCGGCGCGTTTTGCGTTATCGGTTTCGGCAATGCCTTCCTCGAACAACGCGTCATACTCGTCATTGGTCCAACGTTCCCAGTTCCAGATACCGACCTGGCCGGAGACGAACCATTGAGTGGCTTCGAACGGATCGGGCGTTGTGCCGTAGCGCATCAACCAGATCTCCAGATCCTTCCACGTGTCGCCTTTTTTCTCCTGACCCATTTCCCAGAACGGACCGCTGTCAAGCGGCAGAACTTCGACCGTAATGCCGATGGCAGCCAGATTTGCCTGGATAATCTGAGCTGTAAGAAGCCGCTCCTGCGAGTTGAGGGTCCGCAGTTTCAGATTCAGCCCGGAAACACCGGCCTCGTCGAGGAGTTGCCTGGCCTTGGCAGGATCGTAGCTATAGTATTTGGTGCTGCTGCGCTGGCCGAGCAGGCCCGGACATATGATGCCGTTGGACTTGGTTGTCGTGCCGGAATAGGCGCCGAGAAGAATGCTGTCGACATCGACTGCATGTTGTATGGCGCGACGGACTTTTGGGTCCTGAAGCTTGGGATGCTCGGTGTTCATACCCAGCCACATATATTGCAGTTCGCCTGCAACGCCGATCGATGCGCCTTCCGGCAGGTTGCCGGCATAGCGTGCCAATGTGTCGGCGGTGACCTCGGTGCAGTCCAACTCGCCGGCCTCAAAGGCCAGTTCGGCCGCCATGACCTCGCCGATGATATTGGCCTGGACCGTGTCATAAGCCGGCTTGGGTCCGGTCCATTCCGGATTCAGACTGTAGGTGACGCGCTGACCGGGGATCTGCTCGAAAATATAGGGTCCACAAATTGCCGGGAAGCTGTTGGTGAAGGTGCCGCCAGCCTCCGTTACCGCCTTCTCGCAAACGACCGCGCCGGTTCCGTGGCACAGCGTTGTCATGATGAAAGGCGCAAAGGGTTGCTTCAAGACGATGGTGCCGGTGCGCTCGCCGGTGATTTCGACGTGATCGAGCGCGTCGAAATTGCCCGACCAATCGCTGTCCTTCATGCGTTCATAGGAGAACTTGACGTCGGCAGCGCTCAATTCGCCAAATCCATTCGACCATTTCAGCCCTTCGGCGAGCTCGAAATCGATATGAGTCGGGTCGCGCTGGACCAGAGACTTCACGAAGTAGGTCGGTTCCCAGCCGAACCCGTCTTCCGAGCGTGTGTATTGCGCCAGAAATGGCAGACACTGTTTTTGCGCCTCGATTTCGACACCGCCGGTCATATAGCCTGGATCAAGAATATCGATCTCCTCATCGAGCCTGACCCGCAATGTCGAACCGGATGCAGCCCGCGCCACACCGGACAGGCCCGGAAACAGGCCGATTGCGCCGATTGCAGCCGATGCGGTCAGAAATGCGCGTCGCGTGGTTACGTTGCTTGTCATGATGATGCTCCCGCCTTGGTTTTTTAGACAGTTAAAAACACAGATTCCAACCTGTATCCATTTCGCTTATATTCGCGATATGATGCGAATTCAGCTTCAGTTCGCGCAATCAGATATGGTTCCGCGGTATGCGTTCATTCCATTTCCGGTCAGCCACCAAATGGCCGTTTTCCCAGACCTGCATTCGCGCATGAATGATGAAATCGTTTCGATCTGCGGTCAGCGTCGTTTCGGTTTCCGACCGAACCGACAGATCGTCCCGCTCAAATCCGTATATCCATTGCGCACGGCCGCTCGCCGATGCGAGATCATCGTGCGAAACCGTGTAGGTCTCATATCCTTGTTTGTGCAGGATCGGACCGCCGGCGCCCGGCCGGAAACGACCAAGCCCATCGGCGATGCACATCTCGGTCTGTCCGGTGGCCGCGTTTTCGACAATGCTGAAATGGCGGTCGGGTGCCTCGATCAGGTCCTTTTCGGGTGGAACGCTGGCCTCTGGCGCGCCGAGGTCACGCAGTTCCCGATCCAGGCGGCTGGGGTGCCGCACCGGTAATTCGGCGATGCTGCCCTGAGTGTGAAGCAGCAGGCGCACCGGTTCCGGAGCCGGCCAGATCATCGGAAAATAGCTTGTCGAAATCGCGATCCGCAATCGGTGGCCCACCGGAAACTGCTGGGCAACGTGTTTCATCGGAACGGTCACATTGTAGACCTCTCCGGGCACCAGCGGTTCCGGTGTCTCATGGCCGTTGCGGTGGGTAAGGTTGAGCACGCCGAACGATACCCGCGTGGCCGTGCCGTCCGGGTGAACGTCGACAATGCGCACAGCGACCTGGGCAACCGGCTTATCGACGGCAAGCTGTAAGAGAATCTGTGCGTCGCCGGCAATTTCAAGCGGTTCTTCGAGGGGCGCCGTTTCAAAGCACAGGCTTCCCGCATCGTCGTTGCGCTGGTCAAGAGGCGCATCGCCGGGCTTGCTGTATCCGCACCATTTGCCCGATGCCATACCGACATTCGCTGGCGAGGTATGCTCCAAAACCGCCGCTTTCGACGGTGCATCCCATGACAGTCCGCCATCAGCCGTCAGAAAGAGCGATGTAGGATACACATTGGGTGACGGCCATGACGGCTCCGCCACCCATCGGCCGGGCCGATGCCCGTACCAACCCCTCGGCGGCACGCTGTCCTGCATGTAGAGGCGAAGCATGGGCTCATCCAAGATACCGGTAGGCTGGCCCTTGAGCCAATGGTCCCACCAGCGCAATTCCTCCTGCAGGAAGCCGATGGCGGGACCCGGCTCACCAAGATGGGGATAGCGGTGCGCCCATGGGCCGATGAGACCTTTTCTGGGCACTTTGAGATTTTCCATCAGCCGAAACACGCTGCGCGGATAGCCGTCCGCCCAGCCCGATACCGCGTAGACCGGGATCTGAATGCGCGACCAATCCTCGCAAACGGAACCGTGTTTCCAGAATTCATCGCGTGTTTGATGAATCAGCCAGTTTTTCAGCCACAATCCACTGCCTTGCAATCTGGATTGCCACATCTGCCTCCATCGGTCTCCGGCATTGGCCGGATCCGGTGGAAGGGTGTTGTATCCGAACATGATCGAAGCCCAGCTGAGCTGTTCTCCGAGCAGGCAGCCGCCCATATAGTGCACGTCATCGGCATAGCGGTCATCGGTCGAGCACAGGGTGATGATTGCCTTGAGCGCGGGCGGTTGCATGGCAGCGATCTGCAAACCGTTGAACCCGCCCCAGGAAATGCCGATCATACCGACATTGCCGTCGCACCAGGGTTGATCGGCAATCCATCCGATCGCGTTGCACCCGTCTTCGAGTTCCTGTGGCAGGTACTCGTCTTCCATCAGTCCGTCGGAATCGCCCGCTCCCCGCAGATCCAGCCGAATGACTGCGTAGCCGTGCCCGGCAAGATAGGGTTGCATCGATGCATCGCGTTCGACGGTGAGATCGTTCTTGCGATAGGGAAGATATTCCAGGATCGCCGGAACAGGCATGTCGGTTGCATCCGCCGGCATCCAAATGCGCGCGGCCAGCCGGCATCCGTCGGGCATCGGGATCTCAGTGTGAGGAATCTCGCGAATGGCGCGGGGAAAACTGTTGACATGCTTCATACGGCCGGGTCCATCGGTGTGCAGTGTGAAGAGCGGCACATTGGTGGCTACCCTTGGCCGAAGAGGGTCCAATAGCAATTTCGCGCCCTTTCGCGACTTGACACGAAATGCGCTTCAGAATTTCATGAGGCATGTCGGATGAGTTCAGTGTCAATCTCGCGCTTCTTTGCAGCTATCATGCTTCCATTGCGGAGATTTGCCGAAAGCTCTCTTTTAACCGGCAACAGTTCAACAAATATCTGAGCGGACAGTCCCGCCCCTCGCGCGGCAATATGCGCAGGATCTGTGATTTTTTCGGTGTAACCGAGGCCGAATTGCTGTTGGACACGGACAAGTTCGAGGATCTGATTTCCCTGCGTCGCAAGCCTATGCAGCAGGAAGATCTCAGCCGGCCGCTACAGCATCTGAACAACCTTTACAAAGAGAGCCAAAGCCTTGAAAAATATATCGGATTTTATTTTCGTTACTTTTTCTCCTTTGGCAATCAGGGTCTTGTGATCCGCTCCCTCGCATCGATCTATCAGGAAGACGAAAAATATTATTGGAAGAACATCGAGATCCTGCGCGATCCCGACACCGGCTGCACCACCGGTGTAAACAAATATGATGGCGCCTGCTTTTATCTGGCCGACCGCATCTACATCATGGAGTACGAAACATTAGGGGTCGGTTCGATCACCCAGGTCACACTGTATCCCAGCCACCGTCACCGTTTGGACTGGCTTGTCGGCATTCAGATGGGCGCCCCCACGCGCCGCGGCCGAAAGCCGGGAGCCTCGAAAGTCCTTCTGGAATATCTGGGCAGAGACATTAATGTCCGGGCTGCACTGCGCAAAACCGGGTTGTTCGCACCAGAAGATGGGCGCGTTCGGAAGGAAACGCTGAATCTCATAAAAAATGAAATCGCGCCGGGTGAATTCGTGCTCGATGTCGACGAACCCTGATGCGAAACGGGTTGCAAGAGTGCTTCCCCGCCGCGGCAAGACAACCTCCATCCCGAGACCCTCCATCCCAAGACCAAGCCATTGACAGATGCATGTCTTCTTTTCCTTCGGCGATCTTGCTGAACAGACAGCCGGGACTGCGTCCTTTGAGATGCCGAGTCCCCAAGAGGCCGGTTTTTGTCGGGTCAACCAAGAAGCACGTCAATGGCAGGCATTTGGGATACCAGCATCGGCGAGCACCCGTGACGCTATCAATCGGACGCCGGTGACGGCTTGTAAGGCGCCATGGCGCGGCGGGCAAGTTCGTCCGCCCGCTCGTTTTCCGGATGGCCGGCATGGCCCTTCACCCAATGCCAGGTCACCATGTGCCGGCCGCGAGCGCGTTCCAGTTCCTGCCATAGATCGGCGTTCTTGACCGGCTTTCGAGACGCCGTTTTCCAGCCATTGCGTTTCCAGCCCTCGATCCACCGCGTGATCCCGTCGCGCACATAGGACGAGTCGGTATAGAGATCGACCGTGCACGGCTCCTTCAATGCGTCGAGCGCCTGGATTGCCGCCGTCAGTTCCATGCGGTTGTTGGTGGTGTCGGCGGCACCGCCCGACAGTTCCTTGTCTACGCGGCCGTAACGCAGCACGGTGCCCCAGCCGCCCGGTCCCGGATTGCCGGAGCAAGCACCGTCGGTGAAGATGGCGACCCGCTTCACCGGGCGCCATCCGTCCGGTGATAACCATAATCGCCGATGCTGGCGACCGAGCGCAGGAATCGGCTGTAGCGGAGAAATTCGAGCGGGTCTTTCTTCACCACCATCGCGCCGTCGGGCACGGTCAGCCAGTCATATAGCCGGGTCAGGAAAAAGCGCAGCGCCGCGCCACGCGCCAACAGCGGCAACGCTTCTTTCTCTTCGGGTGTCAACGGACGGATCTTCTCATAGCCACCGAGCAATGCCATCGCCTTGGTCGCGTTGAAGGCGCCGTCCCGCTCGAAACACCAGGCGTTCAAGCAGACCGCGATATCGTAGGCGAACAGATCGTTGCAAGCGAAATAGAAATCGATCAGGCCGGACAACTCCTCGCCCAGAAAGAATACATTGTCGGGAAAGAGGTCGGCATGAATCACGCCGGCCGGCAGATGGGCGGGCCATCGGTTTTCAAGGATTTCCAGTTCCGCTTCGATGTCGGCAGCGAGACCGATCTCCACCTCGTCGGCGCGGGCCGCGCACAGCTCCCACAACGGCCGCCAGGCGTCCACCGACAGGGCGTTTGTCCGTTGCATCGCGAAATCGCGTCCTGCCAGATGAAACTGCGCCATCGCCTTGCCCAGTTCCCGGCAGTGGGACGGCATCGGCCGTCGCGGCCACATGCCCTCCAGGAAGGAGATCACGGCGGCCGGTCGGTTGGCCAACTCACCCAGAACAGCGCCATTGGCGCGGTGCACGGGAATGGGGCAGGAAAGACCCTTCTCCGCCAGATGCTCCATCAGGCCCAGGAAGAACGGAAGGTCGGCGCGATCGACGCGTTTTTCATAGAGCGTTAGAATGAAGGAGGCGCGGCTCGTGTGGACCAGAAAATTGGAATTCTCCACGCCTTCGGCAATGCCCTTGTACGACAGCAGTTCGCCGATATCGTAGGGCTCCAGAAAGGCTCGCAGTTCCGCCTCGGATATGTCGGTGTAAACCGCCAATATCAGCCCTTTTCCTCAACTTCGATCGCCGCCGTCACACCTGCCGGCCGGCCGATGCCCACTCGGAGATCGTTTCGCCCACATCGCTCAGGGATTATCCGACCGGACCGCCATTGACGAACGACATGTCCGCTGCCGTCAGTTCTACGTCGCGCAGGTCGCGCATGACAAGGAAGTTCTCGTCTTCGACTACCGTCTCGGCCAATTCCACGGAAACCTCGAAACGCCTCGAAAAGGCATCGATAATCTCTTCGACGATGACCTCCGGCGCCGAGGCACCGGCCGACAGGCCCAGTGTGCGGATCGCCTGCGGGTCGAGCGTGTCCCAGTCGATCTCCGCCGCACGCTGGATCAGCAGGGCGCGGCCGGCGCCGGACCGCTGCGCCACTTCCACGAGCCGCTTGGAGTTGGAGGAATTCGGCGCACCGACGACCAGGAACAGGTCGCAACCGGGCGCTGCCGCTTTGACCGCATCCTGACGGTTCGTCGTCGCATAGCAGATGGATTCGGCCGCAGGCGCGGCCAGATTCGGAAAGCGCCTCTGCAGCGCCGCAATCACATCGGCGGTGTCTTGGACCGATAGCGTCGTCTGGGTGACGAAGCCGAGACGATCGGGGTCGGCGGGACGGTAGTTTTCGGCGTCCTCGACGGTCTCGACGAGGCTGACGGCGCCGGCCGGCAATTGCCCCATCGTGCCGATCACCTCGGGATGCCCGGCATGGCCGATCAGGATGACGTGTCGTCCGAGTCGCCGATGGCGCATCGCTTGTTTGTGCACCTTCGATACCAGCGGACAGGTCGCATCCAGATAAAACAGGTTGCGCGCGCGCGCGTCCTCGGGAACCGATTGCGGCACACCATGGGCGGAGAAGATGACCGGCTGGTTCCGGTGCTCAGCCGGTATCTCGTGCAGTTCCTCGACAAAAACCGCGCCGCGGGCCTCCAGGCCCTCGACGACATAACGGTTATGCACGATCTCGTGACGCACATAGACCGGCGCCCCGTATTTCTTCAGCGCCAGGACAACGATCTGAATGGCGCGGTCGACGCCGGCGCAGAAACCGCGCGGCCCGCACAATCGTATCGTCAAGGGTGGCCTGTCGGTGTGTGTCATTGCCCCACCTGTCGCTCGGCATATCGCATGTGTCTATCGCCTATATGGTCCAAACGCCAACGATTCCGAGGTGTGTTCAGGATTTTGTCCGGCCCCGGCCACGCCAAACCAAAAGGGCGGCCGTGACCGTCAATACGGCGGCCAGCCCAAACCAGGTGACGGCATATTGCAGATGGTTGTTCGGCAGGGAAACACGCGTCACGCCGCTCACGGGACCTTCGGCGGCATCCGTGTCCGAGACGTCGACGAAAAACGGCACCAGCGGCTCCGGCGCAAGCGTCATGGCCTCGGCCATGCCGGCGAAATCCTTCCAGTACCAGATCCGGTCGGCCGGCGCGTTTTCGGGCAGCAGCCAGCCAGGCTTCTCCGTCAGCGGGTTACGGGCCAGACCATTGATCCCCACCGCACCCGAAACCGGACGCCACGGTCGCGCCGACATATCCTTGAGGTCGTAGGGCACGAAGCCACGATTGACGATCACCAGACGTCCGTTCGCCAGTTGCATCGGCGTATAGACATGCCAGCCTGAATGTCCATTGAGCGTCGCCAGGAAATGCTGCTCGTGGTCATGACGATAGATGCCGTTAAGGCGCACCGGCAGGTAATCAACGTCGCCGCTTGTCCGCCACAGGACGAGCGCCTCATCCAGCGACACCGGTGGCTGGGCAACGCGCCGTTCAATCGCCGCAAGCAGATCCTCTTTCCATTCCAGGCGATGGAGCTGCCAGACACCGAGGCCGATGAGCAGCGCGAGGGCCGCGAGCACGGCAAGGAGAAAACCGACACCGGGACGGCGGACGGAAGCGGGACTGATGTTTTCATCGGCCGCCTCAGCCATTGTCGATCTCGCCCTCATGCGCATTGTTGCTGTACTGCATGTTGATAAGGATGCCCTTGAGGCCGCGCAATGCCAAAAGGGATAGCAGGACGGTCAGCGGCAGCCACATCACCATGTGCAGCCAGATCGGCGGCGCGTGGACGACCTCCACCCACAGCGCGAGACCGCAGACCAGAAAACCGATCAACAGAATGACGAAGACAGCCGGCCCGTCACCGGCATCGGCAAAACCGAAATCCAGCCCGCAGGCGGAGCAGGCCGGACTCAATCTGAGATAACCGTCGAAAAGCCTGCCCACACCACACCGCGGACAACGCCCCCTCAGACCGCTGGAAACCGGGTTGACGGGCGGGAAATCCGCCATGTCGCGATTGTCCATCGCTTGCACTCCAACGAAACGGGGGTGCCAGCCCAGCTGCCACCCCCTCCCTTTTTCACCCGGCCGACATGGCGCCGGCCGCATCTGTCAGTGTCCGTAAATCTCGGCGCCCCATGAGGCCCAGATATAGATGCTGAAGAACAGGAACAACCAGACCACGTCCACGAAATGCCAGTACCAGGCCGCCGCCTCGAAACCGAAATGCTTCTTCGGCGTGAAATCCCCGCCCACTGCCCGGGCCAGGCAGACGATCAGGAAGATCGTGCCAACCAACACGTGGAAGCCGTGGAAACCGGTGGCCATGAAGAATGTCGCGCCATAGATCGACTCGCGGAAAGCGAACGGCGCGTGCAGATATTCGTAAAGCTGGACTGCGGAAAACAGAACGCCCAGCATGACGGTCAGCACGAGACCGTTGACGAGGCCCTTGCGGTCGTCGTTCAGCAGCGCGTGGTGAGCCCAGGTCACCGTCGTCCCCGACAGCAGCAGGATGATGGTGTTGTAGAGCGGCAGATGCATCGGATCGAGCACTTCGATGCCGACCGGTGGCCACTGCCCCCCCGTGTGCTCCACCCGCGCCACCTGCGCCGCTTCGCCGGCAAAGATGGCGGCATCGAAAAAGGCCCAGAACCAGGCAACGAAGAACATCACCTCGGACGCGATGAACAGGATCATTCCGTAACGCAGATGCAGCGATACGACCGGCGTGTGATAGCCCTCGTGCGATTCCTTGATGCAATCGGACCACCAGCCATACATGGTGTAGAGAACGATCACCAAACCGATGAAGAACAGCCACGGATTGGCCAGTTCCATGCCGAACATCTCAAACGAGGCGCCGGCGGCGTAGCGCATGAAGGCGACGCCGCCAAACGCCATGATCAGCGCGCCGACCGAGCCGATGAACGGCCAGGGGCTCGGATCGACAAGATGATAATCATGTTGCTTCTGATGCGCTTCAGCCATTTCCCATTCCCCGAATTGCCTTTTATCCAGCGCCGCCGTTGCCGCGGCGAAAACCTCTAAAGCCGTTCCAACTGTTTTGCGTCATCCGCGGCGGCCTCGAGGGCCGGCTCCTCGTCCAACGAAAAGAACGTGTAGGACAAGGTGATCGTGTTGATGTTTTTCGTCTCCGGCGCGTCGACGATCGCCGGATCGATGAAGAACAAAACCGGCATGTCGATGCTTTCGCCCGGTTCGAGCGTCGTTTCGGTAAAGCAGAAACACTCGATCTTGTTGAAATAGGCGCCCGCGGCCTGCGGTGTGACGTTGAAGGTCGCCTGGCCGCGGGTCGGCCGGTCGACCACGTTGACGGCCTGATACGCAACCTGAGTGGATTCGCCGATGCGCAGTTCCACCGAGCGCTGCACCGGCTTGAAGTCCCAGCCGAGACCGCTCGACGCGTTCGCGTCGAAACGCACGGTCATAGTGCGGTCAAGGATCGTATCGGAAAACTGCTCGACCCGCTGTGTCGTTCCGCCATAGCCGGTCACCTGACAGAAGAGCTGATAGAGCGGCACGGCCGCAAATGACACGCCGATCATGGCGGCGACACCGGCAAGGCAGAAGAAAGCGATGCGACCGTTGCCGACCCGTCCCGGCTGCGCTGCCTTTCCCTGTCTTGCGTGCTCGGCGTCAATCGTCATCATTCCACCTATAGCGGCCGGTCGAGGATCGCCGGGCCGAATTTGAGAATGGTCGCGGCGTAGAAGGTTAGCACCAGCGCCACCAACACCAGAGCGATCGCGATCGAACGCCGCCGGCGGGTCTTCTTCTGCAACTCCGTCATTTCGACGCCTTCGGACATGCTCACATCCCCAAGCGTGTCAAAAGACCATCGGCCAGCAGTCCCGCGAATAGGCCGAAAAGATAAAGCAGCGAGAAACCGAACATCGATTTCGCCGGCTTCATCATCCGGTCGTCCGCCGGCATGCGCCAGACCCTCACTGCATACCAAACGAAACCGAGCCCAAGCCCGGTCGCCAACACACCGTAGCCAACGCTGGCAAAACCCATCACCGCCGGGAGAACGCCGACGATGGCCGTCGCCACGGCGTAGATAACCATCTGGCGCTTGGTCGAGCGGACCCCGGCGACGTTAGGCATCATCGGAATGCCGGCGGCGCCATAGTCGCTCTGTTTAAAGAGCGCCAGCGACCAGAAATGCGGTGGCGTCCACAGAAAGATGATCAGGAACAACACGACACTGTCGAGTGAGACCGTGCCGGTCACGCAGGACCAACCGATCATCGGCGGAAACGCGCCGGCCGCGCCGCCGATGACGATGTTTTGCGGGGTCGTGCGCTTCAACCACATTGTATAGACGACGACGTAGAAGAAGATCGTGAATGCGAGCAGCGCGGCAGATAGCCAGTTCACCAGGGTGCCGAGAGTCAGGATCGAGAAGGCGGCCAGAACCAGTCCGAAGCTTAGCGCCTCGCCGCGTGTGACCCGGCCCGCGGGAATCGGTCGCCGGGCGGTCCGCGACATTATCGCGTCGATGTCGGCGTCATACCACATGTTCAGCGCACCCGAAGCGCCGGCGCCGATGGCGATGCAGAGGATCGAGACGATGGCAAAAAACGGGTGGACGGTGCCCGGCGCGATCATCAGGCCGACGAATGCGGTAAAGACGACAAGCGACATGACCCGCGGTTTCAGCAGCGCGAAAAAATCAGCGGGATCAGCCTCGGAAAGGCTGATCTCCGTCTGTCGAATACCGTCATGTTTGCCGGTTAGCGCCATGATACCCTAGTTTAACACGTCTCAACCCGAAGCCGCCACGGGCGGCTTCGGTCGCCGTCGATGCTATTTGATGCGCGGCAGTTGCTCCCACTGGTGATAGGGCGGCGGTGAAGACAGCTTCCATTCAAGCGTCGTCGCGCCGTCGCCCCACGGGTTGGCGCCGGCGACCCGCTTCCTCGAAAAGGCCTCCCAGACACCGTAGAGGAAGATCAGCACGCCGATCGCCGAGAGATAGGAGCCGTAGGAGGAGATTGCGTTCCAACCGGCGTAAGCGTCCGGATAGTCGATATAGCGGCGCGGCATGCCCGCAAGGCCCAGGAAATGCTGCGGGAAGAACACCAGGTTGACACCGATGAACATCACCCAGAAATGCAGCTTGGCGACGAACGAGTTGTACATATAGCCGGTCATCTTCGGGAACCAGTAATACCAGCCGGCGAAGATGGCGAAGACGGCGCCGAGCGACAGAACATAGTGGAAATGGGCCACGACGTAGTAAGTGTCGTGCATGGCCCGGTCGAGGCCGGCATTGGCCAGCTGCACGCCAGTCACGCCGCCCACCGTAAACAGGAAGATGAAACCGAGCGCCCACATCATCGGCGTTCGGAACGTCATCGAGCCGCCCCACATCGTGGCAATCCAGGAGAAGATTTTCACCCCTGTCGGCACCGCGATCACCATGGTGGCGAACACAAAGTAGCGCTGCGTGTCGAGCGACAGACCGACCGTGTACATGTGGTGCGCCCAGACGATGAAGCCGACGGCGCCGATGGCGACCATGGCATAGGCCATGCCGAGATAGCCGAAGACAGGCTTGCGTGAGAAGGTGGCGACGATGTGGCTGACGATGCCGAAGGCCGGCAGGATCAGGATATACACCTCCGGATGGCCGAAGAACCAGAACAGATGCTGGAACAGGATCGGGTCGCCGCCGCCCTCCGGTGAGAAGAAGGACGTATCGAAATTACGATCCGTCAACAGCATGGTGATGGCGCCCGCCAGCACCGGCAGCGACAACAGCAGCAGGAAGGCGGTGACCAGAACGGACCAGGCAAAAAGCGGCATTTTGTGCAGCGTCATGCCCGGCGCGCGCATGTTGAAGATCGTGGTGATGAAATTGATCGCGCCGAGGATCGACGACGCGCCGGCGATATGAAGCGACAGAATGGCGAGGTCCATCGCCGGTCCGGGCTGGCCGGTGGTTGACAGCGGCGGATAGATCGTCCAGCCGCCGCCGACGCCGTAGCCGCCGGCCGGCCCTTCGACGAACATCGACAGCACCAGCAGAATGAAGGCCGGTGGCAGCAGCCAGAACGAGATGTTGTTCATCCGTGGAAACGCCATGTCCGGCGCCCCGATCATGATCGGCACCATCCAATTGGCGAAGCCGCCGATCAGCGCCGGCATCACCATGAAAAAGATCATGATCAGACCGTGCGCAGTGGTGAACACGTTGTACATCTGCTTGCCGCCGTCGATCGCGGCGTCACCCTCGAAGCCATAGACAATAGAGGCCAGGCCATGGAAGATTTGAATGCCTGGCTCCGCCAGCTCCCAGCGCATGAAGATCGACATGGCGCCGCCGACAATGCCGGCGATGATCGCGAAGATCAGATAGAGCGTGCCGATATCCTTGTGGTTGGTCGAATAGACCCAGCGCGTCCAGCCATAGGGCTGGTGCTCATGCGTATCATGCGCTTCGGAAGTTCCAGCCATGCTCTTACTCCTTGACCGTCTGGACGCTGTTGGCGGCGAGCTCGACCGACGCGTTCCTGTCGGCGGCGATCGAGGCCATCAACTGAGCGTTGGCGGCTTCGACATCATCGGCGGCGGCTGCAACCCACGCGCCGTATTGTTCGGCCGAAACGACCCGGATGCCGATCGGCATATAGGCGTGATCCTTGCCGCACAGTTCGGAGCACTGGCCATAATAAAGCCCCTCGCGTTCGGCCTTGAACCAGGTCTCGTTGAGTCGGCCGGGAACGGCGTCCATCTTCACGCCGAAGGCCGGCATGGCGAAGGAGTGCAGCACGTCGGCAGCGGTGACCAGCAGCCGCACGGTCATACCGACTGGCACGACCATTTCGTTGTCGACCGCCAGCAGCCGCGGATATTCCGACCGATCTTCCTTGCTATAGGCCGCCCGGTCACTGTCCGACAGCATGATTGAATCGAATATCACTTCCTGTTCGATATCGTATTCATAGCCCCAGTACCACTGGTAGCCGACCGCCTTGACGGTCAGCTGCGGCTCGTCCGGCGGCGAATACTGCAAGGTCAGGAGTTGAAAGGACGGAATTGCCAGGAACAGAAGGATAATCACCGGCCCGACGGTCCAGATAATCTCGATCGTGGTGTTGTGGCTGGTCTTGGAAGGGGTCGGGTTGGCGCCCGCACGAAAACGCATCATCACGATGAGCAGCAGCGCCAGAACCAGCAGGCTGATGGGCACGATGAACCACAGGGTATAGTCGTTGAACCATCTGATTTCGCGCATGATTTCGGTCGCGGCAGGCTGCATTTGAACCTGCCAGTCGACCGGTTGCGCGGCCTGGGCCCCGGAGACTGCAAGCAGCGAGCCGATCAATGCCCAGACTGCATAAAGCGGATTTTTCACTCCAATTCTCCCTCACGCGCGGATTCCGCCACAGCGGAAACACCTGATCCCTCACTTTGTTTGCGCTTAAAACCACAGTTTAGAGCTGATCGCAACTGGACGACAGGAGAATCGCTGCGACATTTGACCACCACCGCAGGCCGCGTGGCGCTTCATATGCCGTGGCTTCTGGCGCCCCGTTCGGCATGCGGCTTTCCGACTGCCATTCGGCGTGGTTTGTCGGCCCGATTGTCGATTTCGGCTTGATTATCGTCGCATTTCGTTCCTTAGGTGTGGTGGAAATCGGTGGCCCCGGACCGAATTGGGGGCGACCTTTTCCATATTCCGCCCGTTCCTCCATAACGGCACAAGTGATTCGCATCCCGCCGGAGCTGACATGCCGCACCATCCGTCCCTCAAACCCCTCTTTCTTGCGACAACCCTGTTCTTTGGCGCGTTTGCCGCGCAAACCGCGGCGCAGCAACCCGGCATCGTGCGCTCCAGTCACGGCGCGTGGTCGATCGTCTGCGACCAGCCCGCCGGCGCCAGCGGCGAACAATGCGCCCTCATGCAGAACGTGATCGCCGAGGACCGGCCGGAGGTCGGGCTGTCGGTGGTCGTATTGAAAACAGCCGACGGACAGGCGCGGGTCCTGCGCGTCCTTGCCCCTCTCGGTGTGCTGCTGCCTAACGGGCTCGGCCTCAATGTCGATGGGCGGGATATCGGCCGCGCCTATTTTGTGCGCTGTTTCACCGACGGTTGCTACGCTGAGGTCATTTTGGACGACATGCTGCTCGACACGCTGCAAGGCGGCCAGATGGCAACCTTCATCGTCTTTCAGACACCGGAGGAAGGGATCGGCATTCCGGTCGACCTGGCCGGTTTCACGGATGGTTTCGCAGCCCTGCCATAACCGGCCGCCGGTTCACGCCGGGTCCGGATAGGCCTCGCGCAGATATTGGCAGGACCGGGCAATCAGCGTCTCCAGCACGTCCAGGTCGATATCGTCCAACCGTTTGATGTAGAGGCACGAACGGCCGGTTTTGTAGCGGCCGAGCCGGGCCATGAGATCCTCGTGCGGCAAAAAACCCTGCATGATGTAGACGCTGAGCGCGGCCTTGCGCGGCGAAAAGCCGGTGGCCATCCAGGTGGCGGCACGGCCCTTGCTGTCGCTGTAGCTGTAGCTGCCGAAACCGACAATCGAACCGCCCCACATCGCCGGGCCCTCCCCCGTCACCCTTTCCATCATCGCCATCAGGGTTTCGCAGTCGGCACGCTTTTGCGCGTCGGGCACGGTCGCCAGGAAAGCGTGCACATCGGCACCGGTGCGTTGTGTCTTGAGCTCGGCCATGACGGTTCCCTTCGCGTGCAGTCCAACGCTTTTTCCGGCCGCCTTGTGCATTGGATTATCGGGCCTTGATCTTATATGAGACGGCGAGGGCCGCAACCAGGACCGGCCAGTCCGGATCGAAACGGAAAGAAGAATGGACAAAGATCTGCTCAACAGCTTCGACTGCCCACAAGAACATCTGAACAGCCTTGTCTCGGAAACGCTTCACAACGCCGATGATGGCGAGTTGTTCGTTGAATATGCACAGCTTGAGTCACTGGTCTTCGACGACGGCCGGCTGAAGGCGGGCAATTTTTCCAGCAATCAGGGTTTCGGCTTGCGCGCGGTGGCCGATGAGGCGGTGGGTTACGCCCATTCGGGCGATTTGTCCGAGGCGGCGCTGCGCCGCGCCAGCGACGCCGTCAAGGCGGTCACACGTGGCCATTCGGGCATCCACGCCGCCGCTCCGGCCCGCACCAACCGGCATCTTTACGGCGACGAAAACCCGATCGGCGCGCCGAGTTTCGAGGACAAAGTCAAGCTTTTGCAGGATATCGACGCCTACCTGCGCGGCCGAGACCCGAAGGTGCGACAGGTCACCGCCTCGCTTGCCGCCGGCTGGCAGATCGTCAACATTCTGCGCGCCGATGGCGAGCGGCTACAGGACGTGCGGCCGCTGACCCGGGTCAATATCAGTGTCGTCGTCGGCGAGGGCGACCGCCAGGAAAGCGGCTCGCACGGTATGGGCGGCCGGCGCGGTTTCGGTGCCTTCATTGCCGAGGAGTCATGGCATGCGGGCGCCGAGGAGGCGCTGCGCCAGGCGCTGGTCAATCTGCGGGCGATTCCCGCGCCGGCCGGGACGTTCGACGTGGTGCTCGGCGCCGGCTGGCCAGGCGTGATGCTGCATGAGGCAGTCGGCCACGGGCTGGAGGGCGATTTCAACCGCAAGAAAACGTCCGCCTTCGCCGGACTGCTTGGCCAGCAGGTGGCCTCCAGGGGCGTCACGGTGGTGGATGACGGCACCATCGAAGGACGCCGGGGATCGCTGACGATCGACGACGAGGGCACGCCGTCCGGCCACAATGTGCTGATCGAGGACGGCAAACTGGTCGGCTATATGCAGGACCGCCAGAATACCCGACTGATGGGCATGAAACCGACCGGAAACGGCCGCCGCCAGTCCTATGCGCACGAGCCGATGCCGCGCATGACCAACACTTATATGTTGAGTGGCGACAGGACGCCGGAAGAGATCATCGCTTCGGTCGACAAGGGCATCTACGCCGTTTCGTTCGGCGGCGGACAGGTCGATATCACCTCGGGCAAGTTCGTGTTCGGCTGCACCGAGGCCTATCTGATCGAGGGCGGCAAGGTCGGCGCGCCGATCAAGGGCGCGATGCTGATCGGCAACGGTCCAGACGCCATGCATCGCGTATCGATGATCGGCAATGATTCCAAGCTCGACACCGGCATCGGCATGTGCGGCAAAGCCGGCCAGGGCGTGCCGGTCGGCGTCGGCCAGCCGCATCTGCGCATGGACCAGATGACGGTCGGCGGCACGCAGGCCTAAGGATAAAGTCGCACTTTCCGCCAGCCCTCTCCGTCCCGGTCCCGGGTGAACTGGACACGGTCATGCAGGCGGAATTTGCCGTCGTGCCAAAACTCTATCGATACCGGCAGGACGCGAAAGCCCGACCAGTGGGCCGGTCTTGGAATATCGCCGATCGCGTATTTGGCGGTGTATTCCGCCACCGCACGTTCCAGAGCGAAACGGCTTTCGAGCGGGCGCGATTGTTTTGACGCCCAGGCACCGATGCGGCTGCCGCGCGGGCGCTGGACATAGTAGGCATCGGCCTCCGCATCGCTGACCACTTCGACCGGGCCGCGCACGCGCACCTGCCGGCGCAGCGATTTCCAGTGAAAACACATCGCTGCTTTGGGCGTCGCCAGCAGTTCCCTGCCCTTCTGGCTTTCGAAATTGGTATAGAAGACGAAGCCACGCGCATCGACACCTTTCAAAAGCACCATGCGCACATCCGGAAGGCCATCGCTGTCGACGGTGGCCAGTGCCAGCGCGGTCGGGTCGTTCAGTTCCTGTTCATGCGCATCCTGCAACCACTGTTCAAACAGATCGATGGGTTCATCGGCGAGGGTGAAGTCACCCTTCGTTAAGTCGGTCTCGGTTACCATGCTGTTTCATCCGATCAAATGCGGCCAATCACTGTGACGCTTCCATATCTTCCCCTAACAAACAACGCGGCGAGGCGTCACCGGTTTTTTTGCCGTCTTGCGGGCGCGCTCTGCCTCGGTGCCTCCTGCCTCGCCGTCTCGGGTTGCCTGGGCGACGGGCTGGCGCTGCAGCTTGGCCCGGCGCCCGATCGAGGCATCATATCCGGCTCGATCGGCGATACCCCGACACTGCCCTCCGACGACGACATCATCCGCGACGCCGTCGCACAGGCCGATGTGAAAACCGGCCCGTGGCAGGACATCGAGTGGAACCACCCGGGCACCGGTGACGGCGGCGTCATCAGCTACATCAAGGAAAAACGGTCCGCCAGGTCCATTTGCCGCTCTTTCATCACATCGAAACACAGCTATGACGGCATCGCTCAGTACACGGGCGAGATCTGCCGGGCGCGGATGGGCCGGGAGTGGACCTTGAAGTCGATCGAGCAGCAAGGCTGATGCGTCTGCCGCGGCGCACGGCCCAATGCCGGGGTCGGCGCCCCCGCCCGGTTGCGTCTTGAACCGGTTTGCCGGCTGTGTCATAGCCAACACGGAATTGCAAGGGAGTATATGATGGTGCAGGCAGCGGGTCTGATGAAGGGCAAGCGCGGCGTAATCCTGGGAGTGGCCAACAATCGGTCGATCGCGTGGGGAATCGCCAAGGCCTGTGCCGATGCGGGCGCGGAGCTGGCGCTGACTTATCAGGGCGAAGCGCTAAAAAAGCGCGTCGAGCCGCTCGCCGCGGAACTTGGCGCATTTGTCGTCGGCCATTGCGACGTGACCGAACCGCAAACGATGGATGATGTTTTCGCCACGCTGGAAAAGCGGTGGGGCCAGATCGACTTCATGGTGCACGCCATCGCCTTTTCCGACAAGGACGAACTCACCGGCCGTTTCCTGAACACGACACGGGACAATTTCAACCGGACGATGGACATCTCGGTCTATTCGCTGGCGGCACTGGCGCAACGGGCCGAGAGAATCATGGTCGATGGCGGCTCTATCCTGACACTGACCTATTACGGCGCCGAGAAGGTGATGCCGCATTACAACGCCATGGGCGTCGCCAAGGCGGCGCTCGAGGCCAGCGTGCGCTATCTTGCGGTCGATCTCGGCGATCGCGGTATCCGGGTCAACGCCATCTCGGCTGGCCCGATCAAGACGCTGGCGGCATCCGGCATCGGCGATTTCCGCTACATCCTCAAATGGAACGAATACAACGCGCCGCTGAAGCGCACGGTGACGACCGATGAAGTGGGGGCCTCGGCGCTCTACATGCTTTCCGATTTGTCCTGCGCGGTGACCGGAGAAGTCCATCACGTCGATTGCGGCTATCATACCATCGGCATGAAGGCCGTTGACGCTCCGGATATCTCCGTCGTCAAGGACTAGTGCGGTGGATATGAAGTTCCCATTATTGTCTAAGTGCACGCGTCATAGGAACTTCAGATCCGGGACACCGGAGCAACATAAGGCCAAGTTTGAACCATGGCGAGCGCGCGGCTGATCTACGCCATTCGACACGGGCAGGCGGACTGGAATGTCGAGGGCCGCTTTCAGGGAAGCCGCGATGTGCCGCTGAATGCCCTTGGCGAGTTGCAGGCCGACGAGAATGGTGTCCTGCTCGGCGATCTGCTCGGCAACCGGGCGCGTGATTTCGATTATGTCGCAAGCCCGCTCGAGCGCGCGCGGGAAACCATGGAACGTGTCCGTGCCGCCATGGGTCTGCCGGTCGACGATTACCGCACGGACGACCGGTTGACGGAAGTGTCCTTCGGCGACTGGGAGGCGCACACGCTGCCCGAACTGGCGGCGCTCGACGACGCCGACCGGATGCGCATCGCCAAGCGCGCGCACGATAAATGGGACTTCCAGCCGCCCGGCGAGAACGCCGAAAGTTATGAGATCCTGAGCTGGCGCGTCAGCGCCTGGCTGAATTCCGTTCGCCAGCCGACGGTCTGCGTCAGCCATGGCGGCATCATCCGCTGCCTGTTTTACCTCATCGACGGCCTCGACCGCAGCGCGGCGGCAAACCTGTCTGTTCCGCAAGACAGGATCCTGAAGGTCGAAGGGGATCGTCTGCACTGGCTGCCGGATTTTGACACCACGGTGCAAAGCGCTTAGAGCGACAGATCTAAGAGACGACACCAAGCGCAGGCCGCATCCATGTCGCATAACACATTCGGCCATCTGTTTCGCGTGACGACCTGGGGCGAAAGCCACGGTCCGGCGCTGGGCTGCATCGTTGATGGCTGTCCGCCCGGCATCGCCTTCAGCGAGGCTGAATTGCAAGCCTGGCTCGACAAGCGAAAGCCCGGCCAGTCGCGCTTCGTCACCCAGCGGCGCGAGGCCGACGCGGTCCGTGTCCTCTCCGGCGTTTTGCCGCAACAAGACGGCGAGACCCTGATCACCACCGGAACGCCGGTGTCGATGATGATCGAAAACACCGACCAACGGTCGAAGGACTATTCCGAGATCGCCCGCCGCTACCGGCCTGGTCATGCCGACTACACCTACGACGTTAAATACGGCATTCGCGATTACCGCGGCGGTGGCCGCGCCTCGGCGCGCGAGACGGCGGCGCGGGTGGCAGCCGGCGGCCTGGCACGTAAGGTGATGGCGGGCGTGACCATTCGCGGCGCGCTGGTGCGCATCGGCACGCTGGCGATCAATCGCGACAACTGGGACTGGGACAGCGTCGACAACAATCCGTTCTTTTGCCCGGACCCGGACATGGTGCCCCGGTGGGAGGCCTATCTCGACGACATCCGCAAGGCCGGCTCCTCCATCGGCGCGGTGATCGAGGTGGCGGCCGAGGGCGTTCCGGCCGGGCTGGGCGCGCCGATCTATGCCAAGCTCGATCAGGACATCGCCGCCAATCTGATGTCGATCAACGCCGTCAAAGGCGTCGAAATCGGCAATGGGTTCGAGGCGGCAACCGTTAGCGGCGAGGAGAACGCCGATGAAATGCGCGTCGACGCTGATGGCAATCCGGTGTTTCTGTCCAACCATTCGGGTGGCGTCCTCGGCGGCATCTCGACGGGCCAGCCGATCGTCGCCCGCTTCGCCGTCAAACCGACCTCCTCGATCCTGACGGAACGCCGTAGCATCGATGCCGACGGCAACGAAGTCTCGGTGCGCACCAAGGGCCGACACGATCCTTGTGTCGGCATCCGCGCCGTGCCGATCGGCGAGGCGATGCTGGCCTGCACCCTGGCCGACCACTATCTGCGTCACCGCGGCCAGACCGGCCGGGTCTGACACGCTGCTTGACGGAACACGCCATGTCCTATGACCAGACCCGCGTTGTCGAAGCCATTCGCGCCTTCGAGGCCGGCGAGATCGTCGTCGTTACCGACGATGACGGCCGGGAAAACGAGGGCGACCTGATCGTCGCCGCGGTGCATTGCACACCGGAGATCATGGCCTTCATCGTACGCTACACCTCCGGCATCGTCTGCGCACCAATGCCGCGCGCCGAAGCCAAACGCCTCAATCTGACCGCCATGGTGGCCGAGAACGACGCGCCGCACGCGACGGCCTTCACCGTTTCGGTCGACTACCGCCACGGCACAACGACCGGCATTTCGGCCGACGACCGCACGGCGACGGTGCGCAACCTCGCCAATCCCAATGCCGGCGCCCAGGATTTCGTGCGCCCTGGCCATATCTTTCCGCTGGTGGCGCGCGAAGGCGGTGTGCTGATGCGCTCCGGCCACACCGAAGCGGCGATCGATCTGTGCCGCCTGGCCGACCTACCGCCGGTCGGCGTGATCTGCGAGCTTGTCAATGACGACGGCACGGTCACGCGCGGCCCCCAAGTCGCCGACTTTGCACGCAAACACGGGCTGCAACAAGTTTCCGTCGCCGATCTCATCGCCTACCGGCAGCGCCAGGAAACGCTGATTGAGAAAGGCGATGTCTTTGCCGTCGAGACGCCCCATGGCGAAGCCGTCGCGCACACCTACGCGCTGACCTGGGATCCGATGCAGCACATCGCTCTGGTGTTCGGCGACATACGCGACGGCGTCGACATCCCGGTGCGACTGCATCCCGAATCCGTTGTCGAGGACGTCTTCGGCAAAGAGCCGGCGATCGTCGATCATATGCGGCGCATCGCCGAACGCGGCCGCGGCGTTATCGTCTATTTGCGTGAGGGATCCGTCGGCGTCGGCAATTTCGGGAGCGGACGCTCGGCCGCCGCGAGCGAGCGCGAATTCCATGACGAAGCCAGGATACGCGAAAACGAATGGTTGGAAATCGGCCTCGGCGCCCAGATCCTGAAGGATCTGGGCATCTCTTCCATCGAACTGTTCACCTCGCGCAAGCGCCACTATGTCGGTTTAGAGGGCTTCGGCATCGCGATCGCCAGAACCACGCTGGTGGATGGATAACGATCGGCGTCGGCAAACAAAAGCGGTTGATCCCGCCCGGCGTGTGTGGGATGGCCTGGAACGGGCAAGGCATGCACGATCCGGCCAGCCCAATCCGTGAAGACCAAAGCAGGCGCGCCCATGACGACCCGGCTCTACACCCATCCGATCTATCTGCAACATCTGACACCGCCCGGCCATCCGGAACGACCGGACAGGTTACGTGCCCTGGAGGAAGCTTTTGCCAAGCCAGCCTTTGAGGCACTTGAGCGCATCGAGTCCCCCAGAGCTGGCGAAGAGACCGTGCTTCTCGCCCATCCCGAATCCTTTCTCGAACGGGTCCGGCGCGCCATTCCCGAAGAAGGCATCGTCCCGCTCGATGCCGACACCAGCGCCAGTCCGAAGAGTTTCGAGGCCGCGTTGACGGCGATCGGCGGCGCTCTCGACGCAGTCGACAGTGTTTTCGCCGGCGATGCCGACAACGCTTTCGTCGCCGCCCGACCGCCCGGTCACCATGCTGAAAAGCAGACCGCCATGGGATTCTGCCTGTTCAATCAGGCGGCGATCGCAGCCCGCCACGCGCAGCGCAGCCACGGCGCCGAGCGGGTCGCCATCATCGATTGGGACGTGCACCACGGCAACGGCACCCAGGACATTTTCTGGGACGACCCGACCGTTCATTACTACTCCACCCATCAGATGCCGCTCTACCCCGGCACCGGAGCGAAGGGGGAAACCGGCGCCGGCAACATCGTCAACGCGCCGCTGTCACCGCGCACCGGCAGCGATCAGTTCCGCGAGGCCTTCCGCGATCGCATACTGCCGGCGCTGGACGATCTCAACCCCGACCTGATCATCATATCGGCCGGCTTCGACGCCCATCACCGCGACCCGTTGGCTGAGCTCTATCTCAGCGAGGCGGATTTCGACTGGGCGACGGGCAAGCTGATGGACATCGCCGGGCACAGTTGCGACAACCGTCTCGTCAGCCTGCTGGAGGGCGGGTATGATCTCGTCGGACTGGCCGAATCGGCCGCGGCTCATGTCCAGCGCCTGATGAAAGGATAGGAAATGAGCGAGAAAACCGCCAAGACCGACGACATCGCGGCGATGAGTTTTGAGCAGGCGTTGGATCAGCTTGAAAAAATCGTCGCAAGCCTGGAAACGGGCGATGTGCCGCTCAACCGCTCGATCGAGATCTATGAGCGCGGCGAGGCCCTGAAGGCCCATTGCGAACAACTGCTCAAGGCCGCCGAGGACCGAATCGAGAAAATCCGCCTCGACCGCGCCGGCACGCCGCAGGGCACAGAACCACTGGATACCGACGCCTGACCGCCACAAAAGTCGTTGTGGTCAATTTGCCGCCCGTCCACATCTTGACCCACCGCTTGTTTCTTCGGGGCCTTGCATTAGCTCCAAAGAACAATAGGTTTAATTTTCGTGTCCAGCCGGAACGCATTAGCCAACAAAGAAAGCGTCAACCGTGAACAACCGACCCGAAACGCCTGTTCTGGATCGCGTGACCTTCCCAACAGATCTCAGAGAGATCGATGATCGGGACTTGAAGCAACTGACCGACGAACTGCGCGCCGAGATGATCGACGCGGTTTCCATCACCGGCGGCCATCTCGGCGCCGGCCTTGGTGTCGTCGAACTGACGGTCGCTATTCACAAGGTCTTCGACACGCCGAACGACAGGCTGATTTTCGATGTCGGGCATCAATGCTATCCGCACAAAATCCTGACCGGCCGGCGCGACCGCATCCGGACGCTGCGCCAGGAGAACGGGCTTTCGGGATTCACCAAACGTGCCGAAAGCGAATACGACCCGTTCGGCGCCGCCCATTCCTCAACGTCCATTTCGTCGGGTCTCGGCATGGCTGTGGCGGCGGAAATCACTGCCACACCGCGCAATGTCGTGGCCGTTATCGGCGACGGCGCGATGTCGGCCGGGATGGCCTATGAGGCCTTGAACAACGCCGGATCGCTCGACGCGCGCCTGATCGTGATTCTCAACGACAACGACATGTCGATTGCGCCGCCGACGGGCGCAATGAGCGCCTATCTGGCGCGTCTCGCCTCCGGTCGCACCTATATGGGCATGCGCGAGTTCGGCAAGAAGCTCACCGCTTATCTCGGCAAGACCGTCGACCGCGCCATCACACGCGCCGTCGAACACGCCCGCGGCTATGTGACCGGCGGCACGCTGTTCGAGGAGTTGGGCTTTTATCATATCGGCCCGATCGACGGACACAATCTCGACCATCTGCTGCCGGTCCTGCGCAATGTGCGCGACAACCGGCAGGGTCCGGTACTCATCCACGTGGTGACCCAGAAGGGCAAAGGCTATCCGCCGGCGGAGGCCGCGGCGGACAAATATCATGGCGTCTCGAAATTTGACGTGATCACGGGCACACAGTCCAAAGCGACGCCGAATGCGCCGAGCTACACCCGCGTTTTCGCCGATGCGCTGATCGAGGAAGCCGCGCATGACGACAAGATCGTCGCGATCACCGCAGCGATGCCGTCCGGAACCGGGCTCGATAAGTTCCATGGCGTTTATCCGGAACGGTGTTTCGATGTCGGTATCGCCGAACAACATGCCGTGACCTTCGCCGCCGGCCTGGCGTCGGAAGGCATCAAACCCTTTGCTGCGATCTATTCGACGTTTCTGCAGCGCGCCTATGACCAGGTGGTGCACGATGTCGCCATCCAGGGCCTGCCCGTGCGTTTTCCGATTGACCGCGCCGGTTTCGTTGGCGCCGACGGACCGACCCATGCCGGCTCGTTCGACACCACCTATCTCGCGACACTGCCTGGTTTCGTCGTCATGGCGGCCGCCGACGAGGCGGAACTGAAACATATGGTACGCACCGCCGCTGCCTATGACGAGGGCCCGGTTTCCTTCCGCTATCCCCGCGGCGAGGGCATCGGCGTCGATTTGCCGGAGCGCGGCTCGCTCCTTGAAATCGGCAAAGGACGCATCGTCAAGGAGGGCGGCAAGATCGCGCTGCTGTCTTTCGGCACGCGCCTGGCCGAATGCCTGTTGGCCGCCGAGGATCTCGATGCGGCCGGCCTGCCGACCACGGTGGCCGATGCCCGTTTCGCCAAACCGCTGGATACGGATCTTCTGATGCAGCTTGCCCGTCACCACGAGGTCCTGCTGACAATTGAGGAAGGCTCCATCGGCGGATTCGGCGCTCACGTGACTCACTGGCTTGCCCATCAAGGCATGCTGGAAAACGGCCTCAAGATACGTCCCCTGATCATGCCGGACATTTTTATGGACCAGGCAAAGCCGGAGGCCATGTATGCCCAGGCGGGACTGGATCGAAAGGGCATCGTCGATGCCGTGTTCCAGGCGCTCGGTGCGACCAACATCCTGTCGACGACCCAGGCCTGAGCGACAAAAGCGCTTGCCCGCCATCATGGTTGCCGCCATGAGAATGTATGCCCATACCAACTGAACCGAAGCGGATACGCCTTGATATTCGGCTCACCCGGATGGGTGCCGCCAACAGTCGAGCGCGGGCGCGCGACGCCATTGCCCGCGGCGCCGTGCGGGTCAATGGCCGGGTCGCACGCAAGCCCGGCGCGCCCGTCGGTGCGGCCGACATTGTCGAGATAGAAGACGACGGTCGGACATACGTATCCCGCGCAGCGCTGAAGCTGATTGCCGGCCTGGACCATTTCAAACTTGACCCGGCCGGGCGCGAAACGCTGGATATCGGCGCTTCAACAGGCGGTTTCACCCAGGTGATGCTCGAACGCGGCGCGGCGCATGTAACGGCGATCGATGTCGGCCACGGCCAGATCGACCCGTCGCTCGCCGCTGATCGGCGGGTAACGAATCTCGAACGCGTGAATGCCCGCGACTTGAGCGCCGGCCTGCTCGGTGGGCGACACATCACCGCGCTCGTCAGCGACGTCAGCTTTATTTCGCTTAAACTGGCCCTGCCGCCGGCGCTCGATCTTTCAGCACCCGGCTGTTTCTGCGTGGTTCTCGTCAAGCCGCAATTCGAGGTCGGACGCGCGGCCATCGGCAAGGGCGGTATCGTCCGCGACCTTGGCCTTGCACAGCGTGCCGCCGAAGACATCGAACGTTGGCTGGACGCCCAGCCGAACTGGCACAGCCTCGGTCTCTGCCCGTCACCGATCGAGGGCGGCGACGGCAACCGCGAGTATCTGCTCGGAGGCCTCAAAGCGTGAGCACCGAGACCGTCACAATCGACCGGCTTGGAGCCCAGGGCGACGGCATCGCGGATATGGCGGACGGTCTGGTCTATGTGCCGTTCACGCTGCCGGGCGAAACGGTGACGATCACGCGCCAGGGGGATCGGGGCCGACTGACTGGCATCGACCGGCCGTCTCCGACGCGTATCGATCCGCCCTGCCCGTTTTTCGGACCTCGCGTCGAGGCGTGCGGCGGCTGCGTTCTGCAGCACATGGATGCGTCGGCCTACCGAGAGTGGAAGCGCCAGCGGGTCGTCGACGCGCTTCAACCGCGCCGCATCGACAGCAATGTGGACAAGCTCGTTGCCTGCGCGCCCGGCAGCCGCAGGCGCGCCGTCTTTACCGCGCGCAAGACCAGCCGTGGCCTGGCGTTCGGCTTCAACCGGGCCGGTACCCATCATATCGTGCCGATAGATGCCTGCCTGGTGATCAGCCCGGCGATTGCACGTCGGCTCGGAGCCCTGCGGTCGCTGGCCGCAACGCTGACAAATGACGCAAAGCCGTTCCAGATCGCCGTGCTCGAGACGGAGACCGGCCTCGACGTGACGGTCCGCAAGCATCGCCTATCGGAAAAGCAGCGGCGGGCCGCATCCGATGCGGCGTTGCGCCTCGATCTGGCACGCTTATCGCTTAACGAGGAGGTGTTGATCGAGGCGCGCAAGCCGCTGTTGGATTTCTCCGGCGTTTCCGTCACGCCGCCGCCGGACGCTTTCGTCCAGGCCAGCCGACACGCTCAGGACACAATGACGGAACGCGTCGCACGGCATCTGTCCGGCGCGAAGAAGGTCACGGATCTATTCGCCGGCTGCGGCGCCTTCGCCTTCGGCCTCGCGACCGGATCCCATGTGCACGCGGTCGAAAGCAACGGGCCCGCTCTGGCTGCGCTCGATGCCGCGGCACGCCGTCATCCGGGGCTGAAACCGATAAGCGTCGAACGTCGCGACCTGTTCCGGCGCCCTCTCATGACGCAAGAGCTGAAGGGTTTCGACGGTGTTGTGTTTGATCCGCCGCGCGCCGGAGCCCAGGCGCAAGCGGCCGAGTTGGCGAAATCCGCGGTCGGCCGGGTGGCCGCAGTGTCCTGCAACCCGGCAACGCTTGCGCGCGATCTGCGCATCCTGGTGGACGGCGGTTTTCGCGTCACGTCAGTGACGCCGATCGACCAGTTTCTGTGGTCGGCCCATGTCGAAGCCGTAGCGCTTTTGGAACGGTAAGCGCTATTTCTTGCGCGCCAGGAAAGCCTCGAACGCAGCACGCACCTCCGGCGATGACAACCGCTCGCCGAACAAAGCCGATTCCTTCTCGATCCGGGCGACGACGGCATCACGTTCTTCGCCGCGCAACAGGTCGCGGGCGATCCGCATCGCCTGCGGCGGTTTCGAGGCGATATCGGCCGCGGCAGCCATCGTCTCGTTTTCCAGGGTATCGATGGAAACCACCTTGTAGATCAGCCCGGCCGCGCGCGCCTCGTCGGCGGAAAACCCATAGCCTGCGGCCAATAGGGCAAAAGCGCGCTGATGGCCCATCGCGGCCGGTCCGAGCAGGCTCGACCCCGCTTCGGGCAAAAGAGCGAGATCGACGAAGGGCGTCCGGAACACCGAGCGCGGCGTGGCGAATGTCAGGTCGCAATGAAAGTGCATGGTCGTACCGATGCCGATCGCCAGGCCGTCAACGCCGGCGATCATCGGTTTCTCAACCAGGGCCAGTTGTTTCAGAAACCGCCCGACATCGCCTTCGGCAACCCGCCCATGAATGGCGTAATGCAGGAAATCCTGCATATCGTTCCCGGCGGTGAAACATTCCGGCGTGCCGAGAAACACATGCGTGCGCACTGTCTGGTCGGCATCGCCATCCTGTAGCGCCGCGACCATGGTGGCGTACATCTCCTGGGTCAGGGCGTTCTTCTTTTCTGGCCGGTTAAAGCGGATCACCTGCACTGCGCCACCGTGTTCGGCCGGCCGTTCGACGACAATATGGTTGCTCACTCAATCCTCCTGTGCGGCAATCGTGCCGGGTCGGTTCGCTGCCCTCAGCCGGCAAGCGCCTGACGGGCACCGAGAAGGCTTTCCGCGCCCTGGACGACCGCGTCGCGCAACGCCGACGTCTCTCCCAGCAGGTTTTCTGCGCAGAAGCGGCACAGCGCGATACGGCCCGCATCGGCCGCCTCGCCGGTCTCAACAAGCGCGCCCTTGGCGAGATAGACGGCGCCGGCGGTCAGCCCGAACAGCCGCTGATAAGGCGCCGCGCCGGCGAGCGCCTCGCCGATTGCGCCGTTTTGAAGCGCCTCAAGCTGCCAGTCGGTGGCCTGTTCGAGGTCTGACAGTGCCGCGTCGAGCCGCGTCGCGGTCGCACCGAAATCCGGGTGATTGCGCCGCGCCACTTCGGTGGCGACAGCCTTCAGTTCGTCGATGTAACCGGCGACGTGTTCACCACCCGATTGCGGCAGTTTGCGTGTCACGAGATCGATCGCCTGAATGCCATTGGTGCCCTCGTAGATCGGCGCGATGCGGGCGTCGCGCAGCAGGCTCGCCGCCCCCGTTTCCTCGACGAAACCCATGCCGCCATGCACCTGGATGCCGATGGACGCCATCTCCACGCCGATATCGGTGGAGAACGCTTTGGCGATGGGTGTCAACAGATTGGCCCGCTCGCGCCAGTGTCGGGCGGCATCCGCATCGCCCCGAGCCCCGGCGCCGTCGGCCATGTCGAGCGCCTGAGCACAGCAATAGGCGATCGCGCGCGAGGCGTGCGCCATCGCCTTCATGGTGAGCAGGTTTCTCTGCACGTCCGGATGTTCGATGATCGGGCTCATGCCCTCGCCGGTCCAGCCCGGCGCGCGGCCCTGCCGGCGCTCATGCGCATAGGCCAGCGCCTTCTGATAGGCCGCGTCGGCCATCGCGACACCCTGGATGCCGACGACCAGACGGGCATTGTTCATCATGGTGAACATGCATGCCAGTCCGCGGTTTTCCTCGCCGATCAGCCAGCCAAGCGCGCCCGGCGTATCGCCGAACCTGCCGTCGCCATAGATCATGGTGCAGGTCGGCGAGCCATGAATGCCGAGCTTGTGCTCGACACCGTTGCAAAACAGATCGTTGCGGGCGCCAAGACTGCCATCCTCATTGACCAGGAATTTCGGCACGAGGAACAGCGATATGCCCTTGGTGCCGGCCGGTGCGTCGGGCAGCCGGGCGAGCACCAGATGAACGATATTGTCAGCGAAATCGTGCTCGCCATAGGTGATGAAGATCTTCTGACCGAACAGGCGATAGGAACCGTCGCCAACCGGCTCGGCCCGCGCCTTCAGGGCGTTGAGATCCGAACCGGCCTGCGGCTCTGTCAGGTTCATGGTGCCGGTCCATTCGCCCGAAATCAGCTTGGCGAGATAACGGTCCTTCAATGTGTCCGAGGCATGTTGCTCCACCGCCTCCACGGCGCCCATGGTCAGCAACGAGCACAGGCTGAAGCCCATGGAACTGCCGTTCCACATCTCGTTGGCGGCAACCGAAAGCATCGTTGGCAGCCCCTGTCCGCCATAGTCCGGTGTGCCCGTCAGACTGTTCCAACCGCCTTCTGTCCAGTTTCGATAGAGATCGCGCCAGCCATCCGGCGTTGTCACCACACCGTCCTTCAACGGCGTGCCGGTTTCGCCATTGGGACCGAGTGGCGCTATCTCCTCGGACGCGAACCGCCCGGCCTCGGTCAGGATCGCCTCGACGAGATCCTCAGAGAGATCGCCGAACGCGCCGGTATCGAGCAATTCCGGTAACCCCGCCACGTGTTTGAGTGTGAATGCGATGTCTTCGACCGGCGCTCGGTACATGATTGCGATCCTCTTCCCAAACGGCAATGCGGCATATGCGCAACGGCGTAAGTTATTTTTACGTAAACGTCAAACATTATCGCCATGGCGGACGAGCCGCCGTCGGCGGGCGCACGGCCACGTTGAGCCAATGTGCGAAGCCTGCTATCAGCGGGAAAACCGGTTGGAACCATGCGCATTCTCACCATCGACGACAACATGGAGACGGCTCTGAGCGAAGCCTGCGCGGTGCTTGCCGCCGACGGCCTCGTCGCGCTGCCGACTGAGACGGTTTATGGGCTCGCCGCCGACGCCACCCGCGGGGCGGCGGTAGCGCGGATCTTCGAAGCGAAAGGCCGGCCGCGCTTCAATCCGCTGATCTGCCATGTCAGCGATGTGGCGATGGCCAGGCGCCATGTGCGTTTCGACCGAACCGCTCGGTTGCTGGCTGAGGCGTTCTGGCCCGGACCGCTGACCCTGGTCCTGCCGGCGCTACCCGGTTCGGCCGTCCATCCGTTGGCGAGCGCCGGTCTCCAAACGCTGGCCGTGCGGGCCCCCAGCGGCTTCGCGCAAAAACTCATCCAGCGCTATGGCCGTCCCCTCGCCGCGCCGAGCGCCAATACATCCGGCCGCATCAGCCCGACCCGTGCCGCGCATGTCGCCGCCGATCTCGGCGAGCGTGTGGACCTCATCCTCGATGGCGGCGCAGCGCCCATCGGCCTGGAATCGACCATCGTCAAGCCGTATGACGGTGGTGTCGAACTGCTACGGCCCGGCGGGCTGGCGGCTAGTGATATTGAAACTGTTCTGCGTTTTGCCCTGACGCGTGGCAAACAAGCCGGGGCCGCGATCGACGCGCCCGGGATGCTGCCGTCGCATTACGCGCCGCGCACGCCGCTGACGGTCAATGCCGCCAATGCCGCCACGGGCGACGCGATCATCACCTTTGGCGGCCGTCGCCTTGCCGGCTGCGGCGACGCGGCAATCGTGCTCGACCTCAGCCCGTCCGGCGACCTGCGCGAAGCGGCCGCCAACCTGTTCGATCACCTGAAGACGGCCGATGCATCCGGCGCCGCGCGCATCGCCGTCGCCCCCGTGCCGCACACGGGGCTTGGCGAGGCCATCAATGACCGGCTGGCCCGCGCTGCCGCGCCGACCGAGGACACGTCTGTCGCGGCGCGCCATGGCTGACACCGATCTCCTCGACCGTTTTGCGTCAATTGTTGGAGCGGCCCACGCAGTGCGCGACCCCGCGGCAATCGAGCCCTATCTGAGGGAGCCGCGCGGCCTGTTCCGTGGCACGGCACCGCTGGTTCTAAGGCCAGCCAATGCCGATCAGGTGGCGCGGATCCTCAGCCTTGCGACCGAGAGCGGCACGCCCATCGTGCCCCAGGCCGGCAACACCGGCCATGTCGGCGGACAGGTACCGCTCGACGGGCGGAGCCAGATCATCCTGTCCATGTCGCGTTTGAACCGCATTCGCGATGTCGACCTGTCCGCCAATGCGATGACGGTCGAGGCGGGCTGCATCCTGGCGGATGTGCAAAAGGCGGCAAAGGCGGCCGACCGACTGTTTCCACTGTCGCTCGGCTCGGAGGGAAGCTGTGAAATCGGCGGCAATCTGTCGAGCAATGCCGGCGGCACGGCGGTGCTTGCCTATGGCAATATGCGCGCACTCTGCCTCGGCCTGGAAGTGGTGCTGCCCACGGGAGAGCTCTGGAACGGCCTGCGCAGCCTGAAAAAGGACAATACCGGCTATGATTTGCGCGATCTGTTCATCGGCGCGGAAGGGACACTGGGCGTCATCACGGCGGCGGTGCTGAAATTGTTTCCGATCCCGGCCGGCAAACAGGTGGCGATCGCCGGCCTGAAGGGTCCGGAACAGGCGCTCACCCTGTTCGAGCGGGCACGCGACCAATGCGGACCTGCGCTGACCGGGTTCGAACTGATGCCGCGCATCGGAATGGAATTCACCACAGCGCATGTTCCCGGCAACCGCGCTCCACTCGCCGCGCCTCATCCCTGGTATGTTCTGATCGATATCTCTTCGGCGCAGTCGCAGGAGGCCGCCCAGGAATTGATAGAAAACCTGCTCGAAACAGCCTTTGAAGCCGGCTGGATCGAAGACGCCGTCATCGCCCAGTCGGAACAGCAGCGCGACGCCTTCTGGAACCTGCGCGAGGCGATGTCGTCGGCGCAGAAGCCGGAAGGCGCCTCCATCAAACACGACGTGTCGGTGCCAGTGTCGGCGGTCCCGGACTTTCTGGCACAAGCCGATCGCGCCGTGCTGCACGCGATGCCGCAGGCCCGCATCGTCGCCTTCGGCCATATGGGCGACGGCAATATCCACTACAACATCTCGCAGCCGAAAGACGGCTCAGCGGAAACGCATCTGGCGCGCCGTAAGGAAATCAACGCCCTGGTTTACGACATCACGCTTGGCCTTGGCGGATCGATCTCCGCCGAACACGGCATCGGCCAATTGAAGCGCGATCTTCTGGCCGACATCCGCGCGCCCATCGAAATCGATCTGATGCGTCGCATCAAACGGGTCTTCGACCCGGCCGGGATCCTCAATCCGGGCAAAGTGATATCGATTGACGGCGGCGGAAGATAGGCAGGCGGCGCGCGCGATCCGGCCGGTTGCGATTTGCTAACCATTCATGAAAGCCAGAATTTCGTTAACCCTAAGCGTTAAGCTCTGCGGAAACCATTGGCCCTACAGTGCTGCCTGCAAGAGGACAAAAGTCCCGTACCGAAATGCTCATTTCGGCTCTCAGAAGAGACAGAGGCAAAACATGACGATAACATCACGCAAGCCCGCCTGGGCGGGCGACCAATTGCGGCTGGCTCCCGGTCGCTTTCCCCAGCAGGTGTCCTACGCGTCCCGCGAGGACCATGACGGCGTGACCTTCACTCTCGACCGGCGCGGCGCCGTCATGCGCAAGGTGCTGCCGCAGAGCGGGCTGCCGCTTTCCATCGCGCTGCCCGTGCGGGCCTTCAATGGCATCGCCGCCCGCGCCATGGACCATGGCGACGGAACGCTGACGGTGACGCTCGAACTGCATCACCAGGACCCGGAGCTTTGCGTGCCGCTGCTGGTCGCCCACGATCTCGGCGACATCGCCGCCGATTGGAACGCCTGGTCCGAGCTCTATCGGCTACCGATGCTGATGATCGAAGCCGACGGCGTCGCCAGACCGCTCGACGTCGCACCGGCCGCGGCGGGAGGCGCCCAGCCGCGCCGCCGGCAAACGGTCTTCGCCGGCCGCCGGACCCGCATGCGCATGCGGCGCGGCGGCGGCGCGCTCGGCATCCGCATGGTCATCTCCGGTGAAGAGATCATCGCCCCGGAGTAAAGCATCTAAAACAGGATCAGCACGACGCCGAGAAACAGGCTGGCAAAGATCATCCATCCGACGCGCCCGTTGGATTTGAACAGCGCCAGGCATTGATCGGCGTCGTCGATGTCCACAACAACGATCTGGCGGGCGAGCAGGGCGGCCGCCAGCGCGAGGCCGGCAAAGACGATCCACGGGCATCCGGCCAGCCAGCAGGCGACGGCTATGAAGATCACCGCCAGCGCATAGATGCCGGTCAGCCAGACCTTGGTGCGCTCGCCGAACAGCCGGGCGGTCGAACGCACGCCGATCAACGCATCGTCTTCCTTGTCCTGGTGGGCGTAGAGCGTGTCGTAACCGATGGTCCACAGAACCGACCCGGCATAAAGCCATAAGGCGGCGGCGCTCAAGCCGCCGAAAGCGCCGGCCCAACCCATCAGCGCGCCCCAGGAAAAGGCGAGGCCGAGAAAGAATTGCGGCCAGTCGGTAAACCGCTTGGCGAAGGGATAGACCGCCACGACGCCGAGCGAGAGAAGGCCGAGACCGATCGAAAACACGTTGAATTGCAGCAGCACGGCCAGCCCGACCAGGGACTGCGCCACCATGAAGACCTTGGCCTGTCGCCGGCTGACCCGTTCCGATGGCAGCGGCCGGGAACGCGTGCGCGCGACCCGCGTGTCGATATCGTGATCGACCAGATCGTTATAGGTGCAGCCGGCGCCGCGCATGGCGATCGCACCGACGATGAAGAGCGCCAGGTGGTAGACCACCTGCAGGCCATCCAACACCCCTGAACGGGCAGCCGCGTTGGCGGCGAGCATCGTCGACCACCAGCAGGGCCACATCAGCAATTCCCAACCGATCGGCCGGTCCCAGCGCGCCAGTTGCGCATAGGGCCACAGAGCTGTCGGCAACAGCCGATAGACCCAATTGTCGGACGGGGCGTCGACGACGCGGCCGGGTTGTGCGTCTTTCACCTGCATGAAATCCTGGTGGCAGGTCGGACCCGGATAAGTCAAGGCCGCGCTTTGCCGCACTCCGGATTCCCGGAAACAAATCGCGCTCCGTGCAAACGACCTTCGAATTGTATCGATCAGCGATACATCTTTCTTCAAATATGTATCGTAGAATGATACAGTCGTTCCTATGATAAGAAGCGTCAAAGGCAAGAGGATCGAGCGGTTGATTGCGGGACGGCCAGCGAAAGGATTCCCTTCTGAACTTGTTCGACGCGCTGAAATAAAGATCGCTCAGATCGATGCGGCCTTGCGTTTGGAGGATCTCAAACTCCCTCTGTCCAATCGTCTCGAGAAGTTGAGCGGTGACCGAGAGGGGCAGTATTCAATTCGGATTAATCGGCAGTGGCGCCTATGTTTTGTTTGGGAAGGCGAAGATGCCTTTGAAGTTGAAATCGTCGATTATCACTAAGGAGAAAAAATGGTTGTTTTGGCAAATCCCGTTCACCCCGGAGAAGTTCTTAAAACGGAATTCCTGGATGAAATGAATCTGACAGCCGGCAAGCTGGCCAGAGCGATCAGGGTTCCGCGCACGCGCATTGAGCGGCTCATCAAACTGGAGATGGGCATTTCGACTGACACGGCAATGCGCCTTGCGCGGTATTTTGGCAACACACCTGAATTCTGGCTCAATCTGCAGCGCGGGTATGACCTGGCAGTAACAGCTAAAGACGAAGCACTTGCGCGCGATCTGGAGCAAATAAAGAAGGTCGCCATCTGATGCTGCATCTGTGATGGCGATCGATCCGACGGGAAACCGCATTTGCGCGTGCGAATTTCCACCATCAGCCGGCACGCTCATAGCCTCAATGGTACATTCGAACACCCGACGATGGTTGAAGCGGAGCTACGCAAGCGCTTCAAATTCACCCCGCGAGCATGTTAGAGCGGCATTTTCAGGAGAGTCGCGGCCATGAATGTGCTTTTGATCGGATCGGGCGGGCGGGAACATGCTCTCGCCTGGAAAATTGCCGCATCGCCTTTGCTGCAGGCTTTTTACTGCGCGCCGGGCAATCCCGGCATCGCCGAACACGCGACCTGCGTCGATATCGACATCGGCGACCATCAGGCAATCGTGCAATTTTGCCGCGACAAGGAGATCACGCTGGTCGTCGTCGGACCTGAAGCGCCGTTGGTGGCCGGTCTTGCCGACGCGTTGGAAGAGGCTGGCATTCCGGTTTTCGGACCGGGTGCCAAGGCCGCCCAACTCGAGGGGTCGAAGGGTTTCACCAAGGATTTCTGCGATCGCTACGGCATCCCGACCGGTGCTTACATGCGCTTCAACAACGCGCCCAAGGCCAAGGCCTATACGCGTCAGATGGGTGCGCCCGTCGTGATCAAGGCCGACGGCCTGGCCGCCGGCAAAGGCGTCACGGTGGCTCGAACCCTGGACGAGGCGTTCGCCGCCATCGATGACTGCTTCGAAGGGGCCTTCGGCGAGGCCGGCGCCGAGGTGGTGGTCGAGGAGTTCCTGGAAGGCGAGGAGGCCAGTTTCTTCTGCCTGTGCGACGGCACCACCGCCCTTCCCTTCGGCACCGCCCAAGACCACAAGGCGGTCGGCGACGGCGACACCGGTCCGAACACCGGCGGCATGGGCGCTTATTCGCCGGCCCCGGTCATGACGCCAGAGCGTATCGAACGAACCATGGAAGAAATCATCAAGCCGACGCTCAAGGGCATGGCGGAAATGGGCACGCCGTTCAAGGGCGTGCTCTACGCTGGCCTGATGATCACTGCCAGCGGCCCGCAGCTCATTGAATACAATGTCCGGTTCGGCGATCCGGAATGCCAGCCGCTGATGATGCGGCTGAAGGACGACATTCTGATGCTGATGAAAGCGGCCGCCGACGGCCTGTTGTGGACGATGAGCGCGCGCTGGCAGGAGGAGACGGCGCTGTGTGTGGTGATGGCCACCAAAGGCTATCCCGGCGCCTACGAAAAAGGTTCGAGGATCGGCAATCTGGACAAGGCCGCCGCGGACGAGAAAGTCGAGATTTTCCATGCCGGCACAGCACTCGCCAACGGTCACCTCGTCGCCAATGGCGGTCGCGTGCTCGGCGTCACCGCGTTGGGCCACTCGGTCCGGGCGGCCCAGAAACGGGCCTATGGGGCCGTCGATCTCATCGACTGGGACGACGGCTTTTGCCGTTGGGACATCGGCTGGCGCGCTCTTGCCCGCGAGCGCTGAGCGCGTGCCGTTCTACGCGCCCGCCGCGTCGGTCGGCCAGGGTTCGCGCCACGCGTCGATGCCCTGCATGCGCTCGGCCCAACGCACGATCTCGGGATAATCCTGCAACGGCAATCCGGCTTCTGCCGCTCGGGGCAGGAAGGTGGCGACACCGAAATCGGCGATCGTCAGCCGGTCGCCGACCAGCGTATCCCGCCCTTTGAGGTGCTGGTTGAGCACGGCGGCGAATTGCCGGAAGAACGCCATCGCCTCATCGACTTCCGCCGGATCGGGATCTCCGAAGCCGAGCACGCCCTTGTAATGGTTCTGGAACCACAGACGGCCGGCGTGACGGGAAAAATGCGCCGTGTCCCAGTTCAGCCACCTCAGCACCTCGACCTGTTCGAGCGGGTCGTCCGGCCACAGATCGGATCCGGCCTTCTGCGCCAGATAGGCCATGATCGCATGGGCTTCCCACAGCCGCACATCGCCATCCTGCAACGCCGGCGTCTTGCCATTGGGATTGACGGCCAGATAATCCGGCTGCCTGTGCTCGCCGCGGGCAAGATCAACCCGGACGAATTCCACCGGCAGATCGAGATATTTGGCAACGGCACAGGCCTTATGCGGGTTCGGCGTCTCGGAGTAGTAAAGCTTCATCGTCTCCTCCTGAACGACTGTCCGGGCTCCAGACTGAGCCGAAAAGCCGATCCGGGCAAGAATCGATTGGCGTCGACCGCGCGCCGCGGGCGGTTTTCACGCGATCATGTCCTAAAGCCTAACCGCTGATGCGGGAGAAGTCGGCGACGGTTTCGGTGGCCGCACGGATGCGGCGCAGAAGCGCCAGCCGGTTGCCGCGTATGGCGTCGTCGTCATCATTGACGAGCACGCTGTCGAAAAACGCGTCGACCGGTGCGCGCAGATGGCCGAGCGCCCGCATCGCCGCAGGGAAGTCCTCCCGCCGCACCGCCGATGCCGCCTCCCCTTCGACCATCTCGATCGCGCCAAAAAGATCTCTTTCGGCCTGTTCGCACATCAGCACCGGATCGACCCGCGCTGCGATCGCCGTTTTCTTCTTTTCCTCGGCGGCGACGATGTTGGCCGCCCGCTTGGCCCCGGCGAGAAGGTCCTGCCCGTCCTCGGTGTCCAGCAGTTCGCTCAGCGCCTCGACCCGTTTGACCAGCATCAGCAGATCGTCGGCATCGGGTGAGATCACCGCATCGATCAGGTCGTGACGGGCGCCCTTGTCACGCAGATAGACCTTGAGACGGTCGTGGAAAAAGACGAGCAGGTCGGCCGACACGCCAATCTCGCTCAGCGACAAGCGGATACCGTTCTCCAGCAGAAGCCGAAGGACGCCGAGTGTCGCACGGCGTAGCGCGTACGGATCCTTCGAGCCGGTCGGTTTTTCGTCAATCGACCAGAAGCCGATCAGCATGTCGAGCTTGTCGGCGAGTGCCACGGTGACCGAAACCGGATTCTCCGGCACATCGTCACTGGGACCCAGCGGTTTGTAATGCTCCTCGATCGCCCGTGCGACATTGGACGACTCGCCCTGCAGCAGCGCATATTTGCGGCCGATCACACCCTGCAATTCGGGAAACTCGCCGACGATCTCCGTGGTCAGGTCCGCTTTGGCAAGACGCGCTGCACGGTCGGCTTCGGCAACGCGTAGAGCGGCGTTGCCGCCGTCCTCATGCTGGCCGTCGATCAGCGGCGCGAGGCGGTCGGCAAGGGCCCTGATCCGCGCAACCCGCTCGCCCTGTGTGCCGAGCCTGGCATGGAAGGTGACATTGAGCGCATCGAGCTTGGCCATGCGCTGGTCGAGCGGTTTCGCCAGATCCAGGTCGAGTTTCTCGGCGGAGGCGACAAGCGTATCGATATCGGGCAGATCGGCCTGGTCGGTCTTCCAGAAATGCAGGGCATCGGCCAGCCGGGCGCGGACCACCTTGCCGTTGCCACGGGCGATCTCAGCACCGCCGTCGCTTGCCTCGATATTGGCGATGATGACGAACTGGTTCGTCAGTTGTGCCTCGTCGCCCGCCGGCCGCAGCACGAAGCATTTCTGGTTCTCCTTGATGGTGAGCCGGATCACTTCGGCCGGCATCGATAGGAAATCCGCATCGAAGGCGCCAAGCAGCACCACAGGCCATTCGACCAGACCCGAAACCTCCTCCAAAAGCGCTTCGTCCTCCACCAGGTCAAGCCCCTGAGCGAAGGCAAGGTTCAGCGCATCGGAGCGGATGATCTCCTTGCGCCGCTCGGCGTCCAACACCACCTTGGCCCGCTCCAGCTTTTCGGCATAGTCCTCGAAACGGCGCACGGTGATCGGCTCCGGGGCCATGAAGCGATGGCCGTAGGTCACATTGCCCGACCGGAGACCGTCGATCGCGAAGGAGACGACCACCGGCTCCTCGGTTTCCGGGCCGAAGGTGCACAGAATCGACTGCAGGGGCCTTACCCAGCGCAGCGACCCGGGTTTTTCGGATGCCGGCCCCCAGCGCATCGATGTCGGCCAGGGAAAGGCGCGGACCACCGCCGGCACGATCTCGGCAATGATCTCCTCGGCGGCCCGGCCCGGCTTTTCGATCACGGCGACGTAGAAATCGCCCTTCTTGGGATCGGATTTCACGGTCGCATCGCCGATCGAGGCCAGCCCGACGGCGCGCAGAAAGCCCGCAATCGCCTTTTCCGGCGCGTCGGTGCGCGGTCCTTTGCGTTCTTCGCGAAGATCGGCCGAACGCGGCGTCACGCCACGCACATCCAGCGTCAGGCGGCGCGGCGTCCAGTATTCCCGCGCCGCCTCATAGGTCAGGCCCGCCTCCACGAGGCCGTCGGTGACCATTTTCTTCAGGTCGCCGGCGGCCTTGCGCTGCATGCGGGCCGGGATTTCTTCGGAGCGGAGTTCGAGCAACAGGTCGGGCATGGATCGTCAATTCATCTGTGAGGCTTGATCGGTAAGCGGAGCGCGGTTCACCCGCCGCCAGCCTGATAGCCGCCGGCTTCGGTCAACAGAAACGCCTCGCCGCACAGTTTCGACAGATTGCGCACGCGCAGGATGTAGCTTTGGCGCTCGGTGACGGAGATCACACCGCGCGCATCGAGCAGGTTGAAAACATGCGAGGCCTTGATGCACTGGTCATAGGCCGGAAACACACATCGGTGCACGCCCGTCGGGTCGCCCGCGACACCCTGGTCGAGCAGGGCGCGGCATTCGGCCTCGGCATCGTCGAAATGCCGCAGCAGGATCGCCGTATCGGCGTATTCGAAATTGTGTCGGGAGTACTCCTGCTCGGCCTGCAGGAACACGTCGCCATAGGTCACCTTGCCGTTTTCGCGGCCGTTGAAATTCAGATCATAGACATTGTCGACATTCTGGACATACATCGCCAGGCGCTCCAGCCCATAGGTCAGTTCGCCGGCCACCGGCGCGCATTCGAAGCCGCAAACCTGCTGAAAATAGGTAAATTGCGACACTTCCATGCCGTCGCACCAGCACTCCCAGCCAAGCCCCCAGGCACCCAGGGTCGGGCTTTCCCAATCGTCTTCGACAAAGCGCAGATCATGCAGCAGCGGATCGATGCCGATCGCCTCCAGCGAACCCAGATAGAGATCCTGCAGGTCGGGCGGCGACGGTTTCAGCAGCACCTGATATTGATAGTAATGCTGCAGCCGGTTCGGATTCTCGCCATACCGACCGTCCGTCGGGCGGCGCGAGGGCTGCACATAGGCGGCGTTCCACGGGCGCGGTCCGAGCGAGCGCAGTGTTGTCGCCGGATGGAATGTGCCGGCGCCCACTTCCATGTCATAGGGCTGCAGGATGACGCATCCGTAATCCGCCCAGTATTCGTGCAGTGTCAGGATCAAACCCTGAAACGAGCGGGTCGGATTCATGTAAGACGGCGGCGGGCGCTTTGTCGGGGTCATGACGGTGTCCGAAACGAGTTGAAACGGAGCCGGACAGGTGCCACGCGCGCCCCCGGCGGTCAAGGGCCACGAACCGCCATGACCGATAATCGGCGGATCAGTGCGTTTCGTTGTGTTTCTCGACCCGGTATTCGCCCGTTTCGGGATCCTTGACCAGCGTGCCTCTGGCACCGGTCTCGGCCTCCTCTTCGGCACGCCGCATGGATTTGCTGACCCGCTCAGCTTCTTTCAGAAGCTGTTTGTAGCCGAGCCAGCCAACGACGCCGGCCGTGATCAAAAGCAGCAATTGCGGCATTGTATCGCTTCCCCTTCATCCAGGCGTGATATGGCTCATATGCGTGACGGTCATAATCCGTAGCGGCCCCATAATGCGCGTTCCTCGGCCGCCTCGACAAGACCCGACGCGGCGGCCGCTGCCAGGCGACTCGGAAACTCGCCCGTGCCGGCACCCGCAACCCGACGGCCAAACGGGCCGCGCGGCATAGTGATCAGCCGCAGTTTCGTCTTGTCGCCGAACCGGTCCTTCAGGAAGGAGCGCATGTCGCCGAGCCCGTCGACAAGCCCCAATTCCTTGCCTCTGATACCCGACCAAAACATGCCGGTAAACAAATCCTCGTCCTCGGCCAGCCGGTCGCCGCGCCGCTCCTTGACGAGATCGATGAAGACCTGATGCACTTCGAGCTGCAGCGATTTGAGATGGTCGACATCCGCCTTCTTCTCCACCTGAAACGGATCGAGCGTCGCCTTGTTCTTGCCGGCCGCATAGACACGGCGCTGCACGCCGATTTTCTTGAGAAGGTCCGGAAAGCCGAAACCGGTGGAAATGACACCGATCGAGCCGACAATGGACGATGGATCGGCGATGATCTCGTCGCCTGCCAGGGCAATCATATAACCGCCCGAAGCCGCCAGATCCTCAACGAACACGAAGACCTTTTTCTCTTTCTCCGCCGCCAAATCGCGGATGCGGCGGAAGATCAGGCGCGACTGCACCGCCGAGCCACCCGGCGAGTTGACCGAAATGGCAACCGCCGGCGTCCGTTTGTCGGCAAAGGCCTTGTTCAACAGCGGCGACACCGAGGTCAAATTGAGCGCCGGGCGAAACGGCGTCCCACCGCTCATGATCATGCCCTGCAACTGGACGACCGGGATGACCACGTCGTTCCGGCGGAAGCGGCCGGGAAGAAGGGAATGGTAGAACGCCATCGTCACTGCCTTTGATGTCAATTGTCCTGCCCGCAGATGTAAGCTTTTCCGCGGCAAACACAATGGCCGGCGCACGCCGTTCGCAGCCTATCGGGAAAGACAGGCCCGTCCGTTGTTCAGCGCGTCGACGAACGGCGAAAAGGCCTGCTCGCCCTCCTCGTGCACATGCAGCGGCGGCCGCAGGCTCGGCCGGGCGCGGCTGCCCTTTACGCCTGTTACCAGCAGGCGGAACGCGTCCCGTCCGGGCCGTGGATAGATCGGCGTCATCTGCACGCCGCCGAAGCGGTTGCCGCAGGCGGCGAGAATGGCAGTGAGCGATTCCGGCCGCGCGATCAGCGACAATTGCCCGCCCGGCCGCGTCACCGCGCCGGCGGTTCTGATCCAGTTCTCGAACACCGGGCCGCGCATCGCGTGGGCATGCTGCTTCAAAGCGTCCGGCGTGACGCGGTCCCCGCCATCGTTGAAGGGCGGGTTCATGATGACGTGGTCGAAGCAGTCGTCGGCAAGGCCAGCCTCGACCCGGCGGGCGCCGCTCAGCGTCACGTCGGCCTCGAGCACCGCCACGCGCGCGGCGAGCGCCTGGTTCTGCGGCAACGCGACGGAACGGCGGGCAAATCGCGCCATGTCGACGGCGTTTTCGATAAGCACGACATCGAGGCCGGGCACCCGGCTCGCCACGGCAAGGCCGGCGGCCCCCGCGCCGGCGCCGAAATCCGCTAGCCGTCCGGTCGCATCGTCGGGCACCAGCGCGGCGAGCAGCATCGCATCGAGGCCCGCCCTATGACCCCTTCCCTTCGGTTGCAGCACATAAAACCGGCCGCGATGAAAGGCATCGAGCGTTTCGGACGGCGCCTCGTCCATGCCGGCCCTCAGCCGCTTTCCCGCAATTCGTCGCCGAGACCGGCTCCCTGAACGATCCGACGCGCTTCCTCGAAACGGTCCGACTCCACCAGCAGGCGGCGCGACAGCGCGTTGATCGATCCGTCGAGCACGCTCATATTCTCGTCGGCAACGAAATGCTGGATGCCGGCCTCCTTCAAAAGAGTACCGACAAAAGACAGCGTCACGACATTGTTGGTTCTGATCAGCTCTTCCATCGCTTCGCAGCCCTTCCTTGTCCGTTGCCGCCGTCCACAGCGTGACGGAGCACTTGGCGCGTTTTCGTTCACCCTATATAAGCGCGGCGGAAGGAACCGCCACCCTGGCGATGCGCGCGGCTGGGCTGCGGCGATTCATCACTTGTCCGGGCAACGGCCGCTTCCTAAGGTTGTTTTCATGTCCACAGGAGTTTGCACATTGGGCGTCGTCATTCCGCTTGAGGATACAAATCAAAGCACGGCCTCGGTCAAGCCGTTGATCGACCTGACCCGGCCGGACATGGATCGCGTCAATCAGTTGATCCTGTCCAAGGCGGGGTCGGACGTGGAAATGATCCCGGAAGTGGCCAATCACCTGATTTCCTCGGGTGGAAAAAGGCTGCGCCCGATGCTGACGCTGGCCGCCGCCGCCATGTTCGATTATCGCGGCGACGGCCATATCAAACTGGCCACCAGCGTCGAGTTCATGCACACGGCCACCTTGCTGCATGACGATGTGGTCGACGAAAGCGACTTGCGCCGTGGCAAATCCACCGCGCGGATGATTTGGGGCAATCAGGCCAGCGTCCTCGTCGGCGACTTCCTGCTTGGCCAGGCCTTCAAGATGATGGTGGATGTCGGCTCCCTGGACGCGCTGGACGTGTTGTCGCATGCCGCTGCGGTGATTGCCGAGGGCGAGGTCCTGCAACTGTCGGTCGCCAAGAACATGGAGACCACCGAAGACGACTACCTCGCCGTGATCCGCGCCAAGACCGCCGCGCTGTTTTCGGCGGCGGCGGAGGTCGGACCGATCATTGCCGGCACCGGCAAGGCCGAGCGCGATGCGTTGCGCTCCTACGGCGCCAACCTGGGATTGACATTCCAACTCGTCGACGACGTGCTCGACTATGGCGGCACGGCCCAGAATCTCGGCAAGAATGTCGGAGACGATTTCCGCGAGGGCAAGATCACCCTGCCGGTGGTGCTGTCCTATCGCCGCGGCAGCGATGCCGACCGAACCTTCTGGCGCGCGGCGATAGAGGACGGCCTCAATGACGACGCGGCGCTGGACAAGGCGCTGACGCTGATTGCCCGCACCAACGCGCTCAACGACACCATCCTGCGCGCCGAGCATTATGGCGCGATCGCCCGCGACGCGCTGGCGCCGATGGCCGAGACGCCAGGCAAGGCAGCACTGCTGGAAGTCATCGATTTCTGTATCAGCCGGGTTAGCTGAGACCTGCAGCCATCCGTGCCTTGCGCGGCCGCCGGCCGGACGGAACGCGACAGCGGCCGGAAACCCGAATGTGATGTCGATCCGGGCAGCGCATCGCGCCTTAACGAATCCGTAAATGATGGCAATGCTTTATACGTCGAGCTCAAGGCCGGACCGACAACTGCACCGCAGCGAATTCCACGCGCGCTTGCCGCAAGGGATGAAAAAGGTCATGCTTCGAACCATATTTGAGCGTAACCGTCCGTTTCGAAACCATCCTGAAGAAAGCGGGAACCCGACAAGATGCAGGTAGCAAAACTCCTCATGATCGCGAGCCTGACGGCGGCCACCGCGCTCATGGCCGTTCCCGCATGGTCGCAGGACGACGCGGCCGGCTTCGACGCGCGCTCGGCCCAGAGTTTCGCCGGCGCGGTCCTGGCCGGCCGAACGGCCGAGGCCGACCGTGACCTGGATACCGCCATCGTGCTATATCGCAAAGCGCTGGGCTTCGAGCCGACCAGCGCTGACCTCAAACAACGGCTGATGGTGCTGCTGTTTCACAACGGGATGTTCGACGAGGGCATCGCGATTGCTGAGGACTTGCAAAACGATCCGCTGCTGGAGAACGTTTCCCGCATGGCGCTCGGCATCGACGCGATCCGGCAGCGGGAATACACCAGGGCGCAGAACCTGTTGGATTATGACGGAATCAGCCAATTGGACCGGCTGATCTACGGATTGTTGTTGGCCTGGGCCCATACCGGCGATAGCGACACCGACACGGCACTGGCCATGATCGACGGGCTTCGCGGCCCGGACTGGTACGATATCTTCAAGATCTTTCACCGCGCGGCCATCGAGGAGATGGATGGCGAACTGACCAAGGCACGACGTCTCTATACCGAACTCGTAACCGATCAGAACGCCGCGGCCGCCGCACCCGACACCTATATGCGGGCCGCCATGGCACTCGCGGCGATGGAAGCCCGCGCCAGCAACCGGCAAAAAGCGCTCGACGCCATCGCCACGGCCAAGATGGTGGCGACGGACTATGCGCCGCTGACCGCACTGCGCAAGCGGATCGAGGCCGAGGACCCGCCGGACGCAGAGATACGCAACCCGGCGCAGGGCGGTGCGGCGGTGCTTTACACGGTGGGCAGCGCCCTCAACCGGAGCGGTGCGGAGGACTATGTCTCCCTTTATCTCAATTTCGCACGTGCGCTCGATCCGGAGAACGCCGCGACGCTGACACTGCTCGGCAACCTCGCCGAGACCCTCGGCAAGCCGGAGACGGCCATCGCCATCTATCGCGAGGTCCCCGACGATTCCGTCATGCATCGGCTCTCGCAGATGCAGCTCGGTCTGAACCTCGCCGATCTTGAACGCACCGAGGAAGCCAAGACGCTGGTCAAGCAGCTCATCGATGAGGACCCGCAGGACATGCGGGCCTATGTCGCCTATGGCAGCGTGCTGTCCCGGGCGCAATCCTACCGCGAGATGGCCGACAATTACGATGCGGCGGTCACCGTCGTCGGCCCGCTTCCCGACGAAACGCACTGGAACATCTTTTTCCAGCGCGGCATCGCCTATGAGCGTCTGAAGGAATGGGAAAAGGCCGAGCCAAATCTCAAGAAAGCGTTGGAACTCTCACCTGAACAGCCACAGGTGATGAACTATCTCGGCTATTCCTGGATCGATATGAACATCCATCTGGACGACGGCATGGAACTGATCCGCGAAGCCGTACGGCTGCGCCCCAATGACGGCTACATCATCGACTCGCTGGGCTGGGCCTATTATCGGCTGGGAGAGTATGACAAGGCGGTCACCGAACTGGAGCGCGCAGTCGCCATCCGCCCCGGAGACCCGACGATTAACGATCATCTCGGCGACGCCTACTGGCGGGCGGGACGCAGGCTCGAGGCCCGCTATCAGTGGCGGCGGGTGCTGACCATGGAGCCGGATCTCGCCGAAGTGCCGAAAATCGAGCGCAAGATCGATCAGGGTCTCCCGGCTTTGGCAGATCCGGCCGCGTCCACGGCGACCGCGCCGCTCGACGAGAGCAAGAGCATCGACCGATCGAACGGCGTCGACCGCGAGGGCCGCTCAGGCACACCCACCGGCGCCTCGCTGACCAGCTACGAGGTCAAGCCCGGGCAGACCCTGTGGACCATCGCCGCCGAGGTGCTGGGCGACGGCAACCGCTATCTGGACATCCTGCAGGCAAACCCGACGCTGCAAGGCGATGCGGACCGCATCTATCCGGGGCAGATCATCAATCTGCCGTAACGCGCCATGGCCGACATCGTCGAGACCGCGTGGGCGAAGATCAATCTCGCCTTGCACGTCGTCGGACGCCGTGCCGACGGTTTTCACCGGATTGAGAGCATCGTCACATTCGCCGAGACCGGAGACCGGCTGTATTTCGACGCCGCCCGGACTGACCGTTTCACACTCTCAGGACCGTTTGCCGACGGCCTGTCCTGCGGCGCCGACAATCTGGTGGCGCGCGCCCGCGATGCGCTGCGCGCGGCGGCGACCGATGGCGCGCCGCCGGTCGCCATTCACCTCGAGAAGAACCTGCCCATTGCCGCCGGCGTCGGCGGCGGCTCGGCCGACGCGGCCGCCTGCCTGCGCGGCCTGATGCGGCTTTGGAACCGGCCGGCCGGCGATGACACGGTGGCGGAACTGGCGGCCCGGCTCGGCGCCGATGTGCCCATGTGCCTGATATCGCGTCCGCTGTTTGCCGAGGGCATCGGCGAACGGACGCGGCGCATCGACACGATGCCGGCGATGGCGATTGTGCTGGTCAATCCCGGCGTCGCCGTGTCGACACCACAGGTCTTCGCCACGCTGCGCAACAAGCACAATCCGCCCGTCGCGTCGGACCATCGCGGCGGGGTGAACGATTGGGTCCGGGCGATCAAAGCGCTGCGCAACGATCTCCAGGCGCCGGCCGAGACGCTCGCCCCGTCGATTGCCGCCGCCGGGGACGCGCTCGCGGACACCGATGCGCTGCTCGTGCGCATGTCGGGCTCCGGCGCGACCTGTTTCGGCCTTTATGGATCATCGCAAGAAGCACGGCGCGCGGCCGATGCCATTCGCGCCGCGCATCCGGCATGGTATGTCTGCGCCACGACCACGCGGCCGGGCGGCATGTCGGCCGAACAGTGAGGACGAACCATGAGTCGTATTGACGAATCCCGACCCTTTATCCCGCTCCGCATCGCCGTGCTCACCGTCTCCGACAGCCGCAGTCTCGAAGACGACAGGTCGGGCGCGACACTCGCCGCGCGCATCGAAAAGGCGGGACATATTCTTGCCGATCGGGCCATCGTCACCGACGACCAGCCGCTGATCGCCGGCAGGGTCAAGGCCTGGGCCGACGATCCCGAGATCGACGCCGTCATCACCACCGGCGGCACGGGCTTCACCGGCCGTGACGTCACGCCCGAAGCGGTCACGCCTCTGTTTGAGAAAAGGATGGACGGTTTCTCCGAGGTCTTTCACCGGATTTCCTACGACAAGATCGGCACCTCGACCATCCAGTCGCGGGCGACCGGCGGCGTCATCAACGCGACCTATGTCTTTGTCCTGCCGGGTTCGCCCGGCGCCTGCAAGGACGCCTGGGACGGTATTCTGGAACCGCAGCTCGATTACCGCCACATGCCGTGTAATTTCGTGGAAATCATGCCGCGCCTGGACGAACATCTGAAACGCGGCGCTTAGATACGGCCGAAATCGCCCGAGCGGCCAAGCCCGGAGGCGAAACGGGAGGCACCGGTCGCGGCATCCTCGGCCAGCGGCCGCGCACCCTCGATGCCCTCGTGGCGAAGCGCCTCCTCCAGCCCAAGGCCCCATTGCTGATACGCGGTCATGCGGTCGGTGCGCAGGCAGGTCTGCGGAAAGCGCGCCAGGGTCTGCGCGATCGTCAGCGCCTCTTCGAGCGCCCGCCCCTCCGGCACCAACCGATTGGCAAGGCCGAATTGCAGCGCCTCTTCGGCCGCCACGGGACGGCCGGTGAGAATCATGTCCATCGCCCGGCTGTGGCCAATCAGCCGCGGCAGCCGGACATTGCCGCCGTCGATCAGCGGCACGCCCCAGCGGCGGCAGAACACGCCGAAGACCGCCGACGCCGAGGCGATGCGCAGGTCGCACCACAGGGCGAGCTCCAGCCCGCCGGCGACCGCATAGCCCTCGATGGCGGCGATGACCGGCTTCGACAGCAGCCGGCGGGTCGGCCCCATCGGACCGCGTCCTTCCGGCTCATAGGTGAAATTCCCGCCGGAAACGGCCTTAAGATCGAAACCGGCGCAAAAGGCCGGTCCCCGGCCGGTCAAAATGGCGACCGACTTGTCGTCATCGGCCTCGAAGGCATCGAAAACCCCATCCAGCAGCGCTGCCGTCTCCGGGTCCACCGCATTGCGCTGCGCGGGCCGGTTGATGGCGATCAACGTCACGGCGCCATGGTCCTCGATCTCGATCCTGTCCTGTTTCTCGCCGTTCATGCGATTCGCTCCCGTTTCGGCCGCATCCCCACTGAACGGATGCTGGCACCGGCCGGCCGGGGCGTCAATGTCGCTGGCAGGCTGATGCTTGCCGTCAAATGTTCCTATTTTGTTCTTGTCGCCTCGGTTACACCATGCTAGGAATATGTTCACAAACGAGGAACGATCATGAGCGAGTTGGATCATTTCAGGCAGCATGCGCTCGACCCGTCGAACAAGGCCGATATCGCCGACGCGCTCGCCGCGCGGTCGGGCATGCGCGTCCATGTCGACAAAAGGCGCGGCCGCGGCGCCGGCATCAATCCGAGCGGCCGTTTCGAGACCAGGACGCGGCATGTCTTCGACGATGGCTGGGAAAGCCTGGAAGACCTGCCGCCTTTCAAGACCGAGGTGCAGGTGGAAAAGCCGCGCACCGTCATTACGCGCAACACTTCGCCGGATATCGCCTTCGACCGATCGATAAACGCCTATCGTGGCTGCGAGCACGGTTGCATCTATTGTTTCGCGCGGCCGACCCATGCCTTTATGGGTCTGTCTGCCGGGCTCGATTTCGAGTCCCGGCTGTTCGCCAAGCCGGACGCGCCGAGGCTTCTGGAGAAGGAACTGGCAAAGCCCGGCTACGAACCGCGCTACATCGCGATCGGCACCAATACCGATCCCTATCAACCGATCGAGAAGACGTGGCGGATCACCCGTCAGATCCTCGAAGTGCTGAATGCCTGCAACCACCCGGTGGGCATCGTGACCAAATCAGCGCTGGTGCTGCGTGACGTCGACATCCTGCAGCAGATGGCGGAGAAGAACCTCGTCAAGGTGGCGCTGTCGGTGACGACGCTGGACCGCAAACTGGCCCGCACCATGGAACCCAGGGCATCGACGCCGGCGCGGCGCCTGGAAACGATGCGCACCCTGTCGGAGGCCGGCATTCCGGTGGCGGTAATGGCCTCACCGGTCATTCCCGGGCTCAACGACCATGAAATCGAGCGCATTCTCGATTCGGCCAAGGCGGCCGGAGCGTTGACGGCCAGCTATATTCTGCTGCGGTTGCCGCTGGAGGTCAGTCCGCTGTTCCGTGACTGGTTGCTGCGTCACTATCCGGACCGCTACCGGCACGTGATGTCGCTGATACGCTCGATGCGCGGCGGCAAGGATTACGACGCCGAATTCGGCAAGCGGATGAAGGGCAACGGCCCCTATGCCTGGCAATTGGAGCGGCGTTTCCAGATCGCCGCCAAACGGCTCGGCCTTGACGCCAAATGGCGGACCCTGCGCACCGATCTGTTCGTGCCGCCGGCGGGAACGGGTGTGCAGCTTTCCTTGCTCTGAGGCCTCGAGGCGGGATGTCCGTATCCCGCCTCCGAGATCGAGATCCGTCACGGCGGTCGCCGCCCCAAGCGCCGGCCGTGACGGCAGCTCCCTCCACCGGCCGCAACCGGGACCCGTCGGCCGCAAGACGGGTTTTGGAACGGAAGGCGCGGGTCGCTCCAGGGTCCCCGCCCGGACGAAACCGCGCTTCCAGGAGGGACTTGCAGAGAATCGGGTGACCGTGCGACCTTCCCGATCATGCCGCGCACGTCACCCGATTCTCGCTCAAGCCGAAGCGATGCCGCCCGTCAGGCGCGGCTTTTTCCCTGGGACGAGACCGGTCCGGACGACAGTCTGGAACGGGCGGCCGGCGCCGGGCGGCATCCCGTAGCCGGCGTCGACGAGGCCGGAAGAGGACCGCTCGCCGGTCCGGTGGTCGCCGCCGCGGTGGTGCTCGACGGCCGCGCTGTCCCGCCCGGCCTTGACGATTCGAAAAAACTGACGGCCGGGCGCCGCGAGGATCTGTTCGCGCTGATCCTGGCAAGCGCCGATGTCGCCATCGCGACTGCCGGCCCCGGCCATATCGACCGGTCGGACATCCGCAAGGCCAGCCTGGACGCCATGCGCCGGGCGCTGGACGCGCTGCCGCGACGGCCGCATTTCGCGCTGATCGACGGCCGCGACGTGCCCGATGCGCTGTGCTGCCCGGCGCGCGCGGTCATCAAAGGCGACGCGCGTTCGCTGTCGATCGCCGCCGCCTCCATTGTCGCCAAGGTCACGCGTGACCGGATGATGCGGCACGCCGCGACCTGCTTCGCCGCCTATGGCTTCGACCGCCATGCCGGCTACGGCACCGCAGCACACCGGCGCGCCATTGTCGAAAACGGCCCCTGCCCGCTGCACCGCATGAGCTTTCGACCCCTGCGCGCCGAAGAGCGCTAGTGGTTCGACCGACACCTTTTTCGAAACGGAGCAATTCGTGTTCGAGTACAACTGTCTCTGACCTCGCATCCGCCGACTGCCGGTTGGTTTGGCGCATGGCAGGGCAATGGGCCCTGCCCCTGGGTGTGTAGAGCATTTTGGCCGTGGGCCGACCTCCTTCGCTTCCAGGATAGACGCCGACGTCGTCGTTACCGCAGTGAGTGAGATCATTGTTGGCAGACGGGGGCGCGTTGGCACATACTAGCGTCATAAGACATCAAACAGGGAGAACAGCATGTGTCATCCAGTCATCATGGAATACGTCAAGGCAAAGGTGCTTAGCCGCCGCGATCTGTTTCGTGGCTCTGCGGCGGCCGGCGCTGCCATTGTCGTATCGAGTGTCATGTCGCCGAGACCAGTTATGGCGCAGACCCCAAGCCGGGTCGTCGATCTGACGCATACGCTCACCTACGATTTCCCAACCTATTTTGGCGAGCAGCAGTTTTTCGATGAGCAAGTCTTCAACTATGCCGAGCACGCCTTTAACCTCAAGACACTGCGCATTAACGAACACACGGGCACTCATATTGATGCACCGCTGCACTTTACCGATGGCGGGACGTCGATTGACGAGGTCCCGGTTGAGACCCTGGTATGCCCCCTCGCCATTGTCGATATTCGCGAAAAGGCGGATGCAGATCCGGACGCGCAGGTGACACCCGACGACCTGACAGCCTGGATCGCGGCGAATGGACCAATCCCCGCCGGCGCCTGCGTTGCGCAGAACGCCGGGTGGCAGACCCGCTTAGGCACGCCCGGTTTCCGAAACGCAGATGATGAAGGGAAAATGCACTTCCCCGGTTTCCATGTCGAAGCGGTACAGATGCTTCTGGACGAGACCGAAGCCGGTGGTGTCGGTGTCGATACGCTGTCCATCGACTATGGCTTGTCGGCCGATTTTGCGACACATTACAGATGGTTGCCGACAAACCGTTGGGCGGTTGAAAACATGGCCAATCTCGATCAACTGCCTGCGACGGGTGCGACGCTTGTCGTTGGCGCGCCCAAGCATCAGGGCGGAACCGGTGGCCCCTGCCGGCTGATTGCGCTGGTCTGATGGGTACTGTTCCGCTTCTGGAAGATGACGCGCTCGCGCCCCGTGCGCGGGCCGTCTTCGACGACATTCGTGCGACTCGCGGCACCGATTTCATCAACAATTTCTGGCGTGCGTTGGCCCATGATCCCGATACGCTGGAAGCCGTGTGGTCCCGGCTCAAGTCAGTCATGGCAGCCGGATCACTCGATCCGTTGACCAAAGAGCTGATCTATATCGCGGTATCAAGCGCAAATGGCTGCGACTATTGCATTCATTCCCACACCGCCTCGGCCAAATCGAAGGGCCTGACGCCAGAGATGCATACCGAACTCCTCGCTGTCATCGGCATGGCGATGCAAACAAACGGGCTGGTGAAAGCGCTTGGAGTGCAGACGGATGATGCCTTTCTGGCGTAGCGTGTGGAACGGTTGACGTTCAATTGACCAAGGCAATGGGCTGGTTTGTCTAAGATCTGTGGTCAGTGTATGGCAAGCATCCGCCACCCACAGATCTTAGACAAAGCTGTAGTCCGGCTTTAGAGAAATTACGAAATTACGGTGACAGTTTACTAAATCCCTCATTTATCTCATGGACTGGCCATGGTGCGTCTCGTCCGCATCGTCGTTCCTGGCATCCCGCATCATGTGACCCAAAGGTGCAACCGGCGGCAGAACACGTTTTTCGAAGACGGCGACTTTGCGCTGTATCTGGATTTGCTTGCCGACAGCAGCGCCCGCGCCCGGACACAGATCTGGGCCTATTGCCTGATTCCCAACCACGTCCACATTCTCCTGGTTCCGTCGGACGAGTACGGCCTGCGGCGGACGTTTGCCGATCTGCACCGGCGGTATACGGGCTATGTAAACGCCCGCGCCCGGGTGACCGGCCACCTGTGGCAGGGGCGTTACGGCTCGGTGGTGATGGATGAAGGGCATCTGCTGAACGCAGTGCGCTATGTGACGCTGAATCCGGTGCGGGCAAAGCTGGTCAAGCGGGCAAGGGACTGGACTTGGTCAAGTGCCAGGGCACATCTCGCCAGCGTGGATGACAAAGTCGTCACTGTCGCCCCGGTGCTGGAGCGCACCGGCAATTTTGCCCATTTCCTGGACGAGCCGTTCGATGAGGCTCAGGCTTACGGTGCGCTACGGCGGGCAGAAACCATCGGCCGGCGATTGGAGCGGCCGATTGGCTGGAGGCGCTTGAGCTGCAAATCGGCCGGGTTCTGGCGCCCGGCAAGAGGGCACGAAAAAAAGGGATTAAGTAAACTGTCACCGTAATAAACTGAAGGCCCGCTTCGGCGAAACCTCACAACCGTGCCCGCACCTGCGGCGGTTAACCGGATTTCGCCCGAACCAGCCCCATCCCGCCCACACCGGACGCCAGTTCAGAGGCTAACTCTGACACATCCCACCGGGCCGCTTTACGTTTCTGTCGACCCCCTAACGGCTCCGCCGCGCTTCGCGATGGGCGATGTAGAGCGACGCGGAGACGATGAGCAGCGCCCCAAGCCACAGATTGCCGCCCGGCACGAAACCGAACACAAGCCAGCCAGCGAACACGTTGAGCGGCAATTTGAGATAATCGAAGGGCTGAACATAGGCCGCATCGGCACTGGCATAGGCCTTGACGATGCAGAACTGGGCCACCGTCAGCATCGCCCCGGCAAACACGATCAGAACCAGACTTGCCGTCCCGGCAAAGGCAAAACCGCCGGACGAGGCGGCCAACACGCCGTTGATCGGCGTTAACAGCAAAAGCAGATAAAGCGTGATCGTCTGCGACGATTCGCTGGCCGTCAGCCGCTTGGTCATCAGCGACGTCGCCGCCCAGCAGAGCGCGGCCGCGACCGGATAAAGCGTTGCCACCGTAAACGACTCCGACCACGGCGCCAGGATGATCATGCCGCCGCCGAAACCGATCAGCGTCGCCAGCCAGCGCGACGGCCCCACCCGCTCGCCGAGCAGCAGGCCGGCGCCGAGCGTGACGAAAAAGGGCGACGTCATGATCAACGCGATCGCCTGCCAGATGGGCACCGTCGCAAGGCCGGCGACCCAGAACTGGACGCCGACCGCGGCAAAGGCGACGCGCAGGATATGGGCACCGAGATGCCGGGTCCGCAAAACCCGAAGACCGATACGCACGATCCACGGCAGACCGAACAGCAGCGCCATGAGATATTGCCAGAAGGCCGCCGCGCTCGACACCATGCCGAAGCGCATCGTCGCCGCCTGCAGACTGACATTGACCAGCGCGAACGCCGCACCGGCGGCAACCATGTAAAGGGCGGCCGCAACCGCCGGACTGGCCAATGCAATGGATTTGTTTGAGAAAAAAGTGGTCTGATTCATCAGATGTTCCCTTCAAGAACCAACGAAGAATCAGGGCATACAGGCACGACCGTCCGCGGCCCGCCAAAGGCCGCTGCCGATCCGTCGGCCGACGAAAACAGGCATTCGGCCCGGTTCCGTCGCCCGTGCCCGCTCTCTTCCATCCGGACTGTTACCGTCGGCTTCGGAATCACACCGAATCTGCTGACCCCGGTCCATGCGGACCGGGCGCTCGCGGGCTTCGAACCGGCCCGGCATCCATGCCGTCGCCGCCTCGTCACCGCCGGTGGGGAATTGCATCCCGCCCTGAGAACGAACCGCCGCGCGGCGATCTGCCGCGCGGAGGCCACATATCGTTAGCGCAAGGCGGGGCTGAAGGTCAAATGAAACACGCTGGCAAAGATACGCGAAGGCCGGGACATCGGCCCCGGCCTGCGGACATCGAAACGAACAAGGCCGATCAGTTGAGCTTGCGCTTCAGTTCGCCGACGGATTGGGAAAACATCTTGGCGGCCGCCTTGTCGTCGACTTTCTCGACGATCAGCGTCTCGGCGGCGGCGACCGCGATGTCGATCGCCTTGCGGCGCACCTCGTTGACGGCCTCCGCCTCGGCCAGCGCGATTTTCTGTTCGGCCATGGCGGTGCGACGCTTGACATAGTCCTCGGTCTTCTGCCGCGCATCGGCGACAAGGCCTGCGGCCTCGTGTTCGGCGGCCGCGATCAGTTCGTCGGCCTCCTTCTGCGCGTCCTTGCGCTTGCGCTGGTATTCGGCCAGCAATTGCTGCGCCTCCTCGCGCAAACGGCGCGCCTCGTCGAGTTCGTTGCGAATGCGGTCGGCGCGGTCGTCGAGCGACTTCGCCACCCAGCCGGGCACCTTCAGATAGGCCAGCAGGCCAAGGAAGAGGATGAGCGAGACCAGTGTCCAGAATGTCGCGTCCATCTTACTCTCCCGCCTCGCCGGCCGCTTTGACGGCGGCGGTCAGACTGGCCTTGGTGACCTTGCCGCCGACGAGTTGCGTGACGATCGCCGCCGCCGTGTCCGAGGCGATCGCATCGACGCCGGCAAGCGCCTCCGTCTTGACCGCCGCGATATCGGCCTCGGCCTTGTCGATGCGCGCGGTCATGTCCTCCTCGACCTTCGCCCGCTCCGCATCGGCATCCGCCTTGGCGGCATCCCGTGCCGACTGGGCGATGGCATGGGCCCGGCCCTTGGCGTCGGCCAGTTCCTGCTCATAGGTGGCGAAGGCCTGGTCAGCCTCCTCCTTCAGCCGGTTGGCTTCGTTGAGGTCCTGGGCGATGCGATCACGCCGGGTTTCCAGAATGCTGCCGATGCGCGGAATCACCACACGCTGCATGAACAGGTAGAACACGCCGAAGGTGATCACCAGCCAAAGGATCTGCGATGGGAATGTCGAGGCGTCGAAGGGCGGAAACGCCCCCTCCGCCGCGTGTTCGGCCTCGGCGCCGGCCGCAGCAAATGCTGCTGTCACAAGCATGATTGCCTCCAGTTCTGCACCGCGAATCAGCCGTTCCGGCTCTGCCGGTCACGCTACTGCGGCTGCAATCGTCGGGACCCGGGCGGGTCTTGCCCGCCTGCCCGCGGCCACGCCCGACAGCGTGGCCGGAGCCGCCGGTTCCGCGATCAGACGGCGAACAGCAGAAGCAGAGCGACTAGCAGCGAAAAGATGCCGAGCGCCTCGGTCACGGCAAAGCCGAAGATAAGGCGGCCGAACTGGCCGTCGGCGGCCGAGGGGTTACGCAATGCGCCGGCGAGGTAATTGCCGAAGATGGTGCCGAGACCGATGCCCGCGCCACCCATGCCGAGACATGCGATGCCTGCGCCGATGTACTTTGCTGCTTCCGCTTCCATAGTGAACTCCTTCGATGGGGTGATTGCGGCTGTGGGACCGGCGGCGCCGCCGCCGATGGGTGTCTTTTAGTGGCTCGGATGCAGGGCGTCGTTGAGGTACATGCATGTCAGCACCGCAAAGACATAGGCCTGCAGGAACGCGACCAGAAATTCGAGACCGGTGATCGCGACGGCCATGATCAGAGGAAGGATCGCACCGCCGATCCCCAGCACGCCGAGCGCGCTGAGCGAGGTGACGAAGCCGGCGAAAACTTTCAGTGTGATGTGGCCGGCGAGCATATTGGCGAACAGACGCACCGACAGGCTGATCGGACGCGACAGGAACGAGATGATCTCGATCAGCACCACCAGCGGCAAAAGCAGACCCGGCACACCGTCGGGCACGAACAGTTTCAGAAAGCCGAGCCCATGTTTCCAGAAGCCGTAGAAGACGACCGTTCCGATCACCAGCATCGCCAGAACAAAGGTCACGATGATGTGGCTGGTGACGGTAAAGAAATAGGGGAACATGCCCAGAAGGTTGGCAACCAGCACGAACATGAACAACGAGAACACCATCGGGAAGAATCGCATGCCGGCCGATCCCGCCCCGTCTCGTAACATCGAGGCGACGAACTCATAGCTCATCTCCGACACCGATTGCAGCCGGCTCGGCACCATGCCGCGATTGGATGTCGTCAGAAACAGGAAGCCCGACGCGACGGCGACGGTCACCACCATGAAAAGCGACGAATTGGTAAAGGAGAAATCCAGGCCACCGACCTCGATGGGGATCAGTTTGCTGATGTGGAACTGGTGGATCGGATCGTTTGCCACCGCGTGCCCCTCTGTTTGCGCCGGACCCGTCAGCCTTCGGCGTCGTTCTTATCCCCGTCTTGCCGGACTGCCATGCGGTTTTCCGCAACCAGACCGGCCGAACGCAACACATTCAATACCCCGGCAACGAACCCCAGCAACAGAAAGACGATCATCCCCCAAGGTGCGGTGCCCAGGAAACGGTCCAGCAGATATCCCAAAAGGGCGCCGACAAATATCGCGGCCACGAACTCGGTCGAGAGCTGAAACGCTTTCGCGTAGGACGATTTCGTCCCCCCGTCAGCCCCTTCCGTCTTCCTGTCCGGCGCACGGGCGGCCAATTCTGCCCCCAATTGCCGGCGACGCTCTTCCAGACTATCGGCCTGGTCATCACGCTCGCCGTCGTCGGGCACCGAACCTGCGGATCCTTCGTTTTGCGCCGGTTTTCGCATGCGCGTAGCGCTCCACGTGGTGGTCGACGACCTCGAACGGGACCGTTCCAAAGTCGGGCGCAACATAGTTTTACACCCATGCCAAGTCAAGGCGGCTCGGCACGCATAATCGGGCTTCAATTTCTTATTGAAAACAAAAGTTTACACGAAAACGACCGGAATCGGGATACGGTGTCCCACAGATTCATGATGCGTTGCGGCACAATGCCCTGCTTTCCGCCTGGATCTTCGGGCGAAGCACCGGATCGCGACGGCGTCGCCGGGACGCCGCATCAGCTCCAGCCGCCGCCATAGGTGCGGTAGAAGACATGGAGGCCGATGCGGCCGACGCGCTTCATCGTGCGCGCCCATTTCGGCCTGACATAGGTGGCATGGTAATGGGTGGCCGAACCCACCTGCTCGAGCCAGATCTTGCCGGCGGTCACGGCCATGCCGACATCCTCCGCGATCGACCAGTGCCGGCGCGACCGCACCCGGTCTCGCAATCCGTCACAGGCGAAGGAGAACTGGCAGCGGTTGCGCCAGCGCTTGTTCTGATAGACCACGGCGCAGATCGTGTTCGGATAGGCCGGATTGCGCACCCGGTTAAGGATCACCTGGGCCACGGCGGCCTGGCCTTTGACCGGCTCGCCGCGCGCTTCGAAATAGATACCCGACGCCAGGCAGTGCTGCTCGCGCGTTGAAAAGACATGCGGCGGCAGCGCATCGCCGGCCCAGTCGTGGTCGTTTTCACCAACCGGCGGAAAGAAGCGCCCCTGCCTCTGCGCGTCCAACAACAGGGAGGCGAACGGAGATTTGCGGGTGTAGTCCGGCTGTTTCGGCGCATAGGCCGTCGCCAGGATGTCGGCCTCGTCACTGGTCACCAAATCCGCCAGCATGACCGGCACCCGGGCGTCGGTCGATGGTTCGACCGGACGGTGGAAAGCGGTGGCAATGTCGACCTCACGGCCCATGATCTCGGGCTTGACGAAAACCATCGTCGGGTTGTCGCGCATCCGGGGTTCGGACAGAAGATGACTGCGGTGCAGGATCGAACCGGCCGAGAAATCCTTCGGCGGCGCCACCGGCAAAACCGTGGTGACGCGCCCGCGCTTCTCGCGGCGGTTGATGCGTTGTTCGTCGGAAAGCAGGCTCTGCGGTCCGCGCTTGGCGCGGAAGGCAACAGTTCTGCCGTCCGGCAGGGTGACGCCGGTCTGCGCCAGGATCGAACCGGTGCTGATGGTGTCGTCAAACGCCATCTCGGCCTGATGGATCGATCCGGCCGGCGCGTCGATCAGATAGGTCTGCCAGCGCGGCGTACCCTGATCCGCGCCGGAAAGCAGGCTGGGAACATCGGAAAAGGCGGTCGGCGACGTCGACAGGACAAACGCCGCGGCGCCAAAGACCAGCGGGCCAAGGCAGGCGCGGCCGACCGCCGCAAGCCGGCCCTTGAGGACAGATCCGTGATGCACATCCCACTCCAGAGAAACGCCTGATTGCAAGCGAATGTGCGTACTATGCGGAATCCGCGTTTACGGAGTGTTAATCGACCTCCTCGATCAACGGCGCTTTTTCTTTTTCGGCGCATAGGGATTGTCGCCCTTGCGGTAGGCGATGCGCAGCGGCACGCCCGGCAGATCGAAGTCTTCGCGCAGCCCGTTGACGAGATAACGGGTATAGGACGCCGGCAAGGCGTCGGGCCGGGTGCACGAAATCACGAATCCCGGCGGACGGGCCTTGATCTGCGTCATGTATTTCAACCGGATCCGGCGGCCGGAAACGGCCGGAGGCGGGTGCTGCGCCTGCACGGCATCAAGCCAGCGATTGAGTCTGGCCGTCGCGATTCGCCGGTTCCAGGTCCGGTGCGTGTCGACCACGGCCTGCATCATCCGATCAAGCCCGGTGCCCGTCAGGCCCGACACCGGCACGGCGCGAACGCCGCGCGCCTGCGGCAACAGCCGCTCGGTCTTTTCGCGCAAATCCGTCAGCGCCTCCTGGCGGTTGTCGACGAGATCCCATTTGTTGAAGACGATGACCGGGGCCCGGCCCTCGCGGACAACCAGGTCAGCGATCTGCAAGTCCTGCTTCTCGAACGGCACGGCGGCGTCGAGAACGATCACCACGACTTCGGCAAATCGGATGGCGCGTAGCGCGTCGGCGACCGATAGTTTTTCAAGCTTCTCCTGGACCCGTGACTTGCGCCGCAGGCCTGCCGTGTCGAACATCTTGATACGGCGGCCCTGCCACTCCCACTCCACGGAAATCGAATCGCGGGTGATGCCGGCCTCCGGCCCGGTCAACAGCCGCTCCTCGCCGAGCATATGGTTGATCAGCGTCGATTTGCCGGCGTTGGGACGGCCGACGATGGCGACACGCAGCGGCTTGCTCTCATCATAGGCGTCTTCGTCGTGCTCCGCCTGATCCACGGCCACGTCGACATCGGTGACGGCTATATCCTCCGTCGGTGGCAGGGCGGCCTCCTCACCGAGAGCGGCAACGATAGCATCGCGCAGGTCGAGCATGCCTTCGCCATGTTCGGCGGAGATCGGGCAGGGCTCGCCCAATCCGAGGCGAAAGGCATCATAAAGGCCGCCCTCGGCGCCTCGCGCTTCCGATTTGTTCGCCACCAGCACGACCGGCTTGCCGCGTCTGCGCAGGATCGCCGCCAGGGTCTCGTCGGCGGGCGTAATGCCGGACTTGGCGTCGACCAGGAACAGCGCCAGATCGGCCTCGTCGATGGCCGCTTCCGTCTGCGCTCGCATGCGCCCCTGCAGCGTGTCGGGGCCGGCCTCTTCCAAACCGGCGGTGTCAACGATGCCGAAGCGCAGATCGACGAGCCGCGCGTCGCCCGGCCGGCGGTCGCGGGTCACGCCCGGCGTGTCGTCGACCAGCGCCAGTTTGCGGCCAGCCAGCCGGTTGAACAGGGTCGACTTGCCCACATTGGGCCGGCCGACAATGGCTACGGTAAACACCATGGGTTTTCCCGGTCGGTCAGGAGGCCTGCGTCGCCTTGCCGCTCGCCGCGATCAGATCCAGCATGATTTCGCTGCGCTGCAGGATACCGCCGGGAACACCGTTGTCGCCGGCGATCATCTCGAACCAGCGCTGCGCGGTGGCGATATCTCCCGCCTTCCAGGCGGCGAGCCCCAGCGCTTCGCGGGCCGAGTGGCGCATGGCATTGTCCGGACCGCTCAGGCCTTCGACCTGGGCGGAGACATCGTCGTAGTTGCCGTGATCGACCAGCAGATAGCCGGCGCGAAGGCGGGCGACATCGCGAATGGCGGCGGGAACGCCGCTGTCGTTGCCGATGACGGAAAAGTCGGAAATCGCCGCCTGATAATCGCCCTGGTCGGCGAGCACCGTGGCGGCACGCATGCGAGCAAGCACGGCGTAGGCACCGTACCCGTCCTGTTCCAGCGCTCTGAGGGCGGCAAGCGCCTCGTCCTGCCGGCCCTCGCGCGCCAGGTTCAGCGCGGCCAGAAACGCGTCGCCCGATTGCGAGGCCTGACTCTGGCGCCAATAATCGTATCCGCGGTCGACGGCCGTGCCGAGCACCAGCAGAACCGCGATGCCGATGATGTATCTGCCATAGCGCTTCCAGATCGACTTCATGCGATCGGAGCGCAGGTCCTCATCGACTTGGCGGATAAAACTGTCGTCTGACATCGTGCCTGCCGGCCGGGCCGGTCCTCAACTCGCTACGGCCGCTGGCCGGTTGTTGCCAAATATCCCTTAAGCCGCGCCTTGTACCCGATTTTGCGCGGCTTGTAAGGGAAAAATGCCGGCCTGCCGACCAATCATGCGAACGTGATCCGTCAGGCCATCGGCGGCACGCCGAAGAGCCACTGATGCAGGCGCCAGACAAACAGCAGATAGACGACCACGCCGACGACGACGGGGATAGCGTCGTTGCGCAGTGGTCCCGCCTCCGGCAGGCTCGCAAGACCCGCGGCCTCGCGGCGCCGCACCGAGATACGATCGGCGATGGCCCAGACAAGGAACCCGCCGAACAGCAGCACCGAGGCCAGTTCGCCATTGATCAACAGGTGGCCGAAGGCCCATAATTTGACCGCCAGCAGCATCGGATGCTTGACCGCCGCCTTGATTTTGCCCGGCGGCGTGTAGGCGGCCATCAGCGAAACAAAGGAAAACAGCATCAGCAGCATCGTGATGTGGCCGAACCATAAGGGCGGCGCATAAAGAATGGGCCCTTCGTAGCGGGCCATGCTGTAGCCCCAAATGATCAGCACGAAGCCGACCAGCGAAACGACGGTGTAGATGCCCTTCCAGGCGTTCTCGCCGCGTTCGGCGATGAAGCGTTCGCGAAACCCCCAGGCGAGCATTTTCGCCGAATGCATGCCCAAAAACAGCACCAGTCCCAGAATCAGCCACAGCATGCCTGCCCCCTTGCGCTACAGACCGCTTGTCCGCCGCCGCCCGGAGGGGCGGTTTCCATTCAGTCCAGAATGATTCTATTCTTGCAAGATGGCGATTGATCCGGAGATTGCAAGGACACGGCTTGCCGCACGTAAGCGGGATATCGAGGATCTGTCCGCACTTTCCCAAGAGGCACGCGCAACGGTGATGCTCGACCAACAGGCGGTGGGCCGCCTGTCGCGGATGGATGCCCTGCAGCAGCAAGCCATGGCCGAGGCCCAGGAGCGACAGCGTCAGCGCGACCTGTTGCGCATCGAAATGGCCGAACGGCGCATCAAGGACGGCGATTACGGCTATTGCATCGACTGCGACTGCGAAATCCCGGACGGCCGGCTCGCCATCGATCCGATGGCCGAGAGATGTGTGCGCTGCGCGTCCTGAGACCCCATTGAACACCGCTGTCGAATCGGCAATTCTTCCGGCTCACGAAGCACGTCCAAGCCGCTGTCGAACAATGGGGATGGCATGTCCGTCATACGGGTCGCGTTACTGAGTGCCATTCTGTGTCTGTGCGTCCCCGCGGCCATCCCGGCGCACGCGGCCGATGAGCCGCAATTGGTCGTCGTCTCGTTCGATGGCGCCCATGACAACGCGTTGTGGCAAAAAAGCCGGACAATCGCCGACCGCACCGGCGCGCGGTTTACCTATTTTCTCTCCTGCGCCTTTCTGATGACCCGCGAACAGGGCAGAACCTATCGCGTGCTGGGGCAGAAAGCCGGCCGTTCCAATGTCGGCTTCGCGCCCTCCGCGGAAGATATTGGCCGGCGGCTCGATCACATCTGGAGTGCCCGCAACGAGGGGCACGAGATCGCCAGCCACGGCTGCGGCCATTTCGACGGAGCCCGCTGGACCGCGGCCCAGTGGAAAAGCGAATTCGCCGCCTTTTCCGACAGTCTGGAAAAGGCCTGGGCGCGGGCCGGCCGGCTGGATGACGAACCGCCCGGCTGGGGGGGCTTCATCGGCGAAGAGATCACCGGCTTTCGCGCGCCCTATCTGTCGACCAATATGGCGATGATGCGGGCACTCGACGAAGCCGGTTTCGCCTATGACGCAAGCGGCGTAGCGCGCGGCCAGGCATTGCCGCAGCGACGCGGGGACTTTGCCACGTTCGATCTGCCGCTGATTGCCGAGGGGCCACGCAACCGCCGCCTCATCGCCATGGATTATAATCTCTTCGTTCGCCATTCCGGTGGATTGGAAACCCCGAGCCGGTCATACGCCTTCGAGGAACGCAGCTACCGTGCGTTCCGCCGTGCCTTCGACGGCGAATATGCCGGCGCGCGCCGGCCGTTGCAGATCGGCATGCATTTCGTCGAAATGAATGGCGGCGCGTATTGGCGCGCGATGGAGCGACTGCTGTCGGAGGTGTGCGGGCTGCCCGACGTCGCCTGCGTGACCTACGCCGAGGCGCTGGCGCGACTCGCCCATCGCGGATCCGGCGGCGCCTGATCGCCGGCGCGGTCAACCGATCAGGCCGAGCGTTTCCAACAGGCGGTATTTGTCCCAATCGACCCAGCTCTCGGCGATTTTGCCATCCTTGTGCCGGTCGATCTGGATGCCGGTCCAGGTCGCTTCGCGTCCGCTCGCCGGATGACCGAGATACGGCCCGGTCTGCGCCGCGGTGAACTCCCAGCGCGTGGCGACCAGGTCGCCCTCGCCGATCTGCATCAGGATGCGGACGGTGGAGGTGCCGAAGGCCAGGTGAAAGTCGCGCAGCAACTGCTTGTAGATTGCAAGAGGCTCGTCCGACACGCCGCCCTCGACTGCCGGTTCCTGATGGTTGATGTAGGTTTCGGCGAAGACATCTTCGAAAATCTCCTGATTGCGGGACGCCCAGAGGTTGAGCGCGCGCCGCGACAGGGCCTTGTTGTCATCGATGGTCATCATCGGACCTCGTTTTGTTTGCAGAAAGAACGGATAGCACTGTACAAGATTGCGTCACGATTGCATGACACGATCATCCAACAGCGCGCACAGCAGCGGAGCCAGACAATGCGGTTGCACCCCTTTTTCCCGTCCCTTGCCTCTCTTCTGATTCTGGCTTTCGCCACCGTCGCATCGGCGGCCGATGACGGGCCGATCGAGATCGGCGCCGTGTTCAATCTCGCCGGTTCGCAGGCCGGTCTGGACGTGCCGTCGTCCAACGGCGCGCTGCTGGCCTTCGACCGGATCAACGCCGACGGCGGCGTGCTCGGGCGCGAATTCATGCAGATCCAGGTGGCCGGCGACAGCCAGCTCTCGGTGACACGCAGCGTGATGGAGTCGGCACTGATCGCAAGCCCGTCGATTGCGGCCTTCATCGGACTGTCGGACACCGACAATGTGCGCACCGCCGCGACGGTGGCCAAACGCAGCAATCTCGTCTTCCTGACCAGTGGCGCGACGTCGCCGCAACTGCCGGCGGAGTTTCCGGGAACGGTGTTCCTCGCCTGTTTCGGCGACAATGTGCAGGCTGCCGCCGGCGCCGAATGGGCCTACCAGACGCTCGGCGCGCGAAAGGTGCATGTCTATGCCGATATGGATCTGACCTACCCGCGCCTTCTGCAGGGCTATTTCATCGACAGCTTCAAGGCGCTCGGCGGCACCGTCGAGGGCATGGAGAGAGTCAGGCCCCAGGCCAGCCAGTTGACCGTGACGGCACCGGGCGATGTCGACCTCGTCTATGTCAGCGTCGAGACCGCGACGGATGCCGACCGGATGATCAGCGCGCTGCGCGACGCCGGTTATAACGGCCCGGTCCTGGGCGGCGACGGTTATGACGACCTGACCGCCTGGCAACAGGCATCCGATCTGACGGACATCTATTTCACCACCCTTGTCTATCTCGGCGACGACCATCCGGACGAACGGGTCGCGGCCTTCGTTTCGGACTACCGCACGGCCTTTGGCGGCGAGCAGCCGACGGGCTTTGCGGCGCTCGGCTATGACGCCGTCGGCCTGATGGCGGCGGCGATCACCAATGCCGGCACCGCGGCACCCGACAAGATCGCTGACGGGCTATCGCAGATCGACGGCTACAAGGGTGTTACCGGCGACATCAGCTATGCCGGCGGCTCCCAGATCCCGCTGAAATCGGTCACCCTCGTCAAGGTCGATAAAGGCGCGTTCAGTTTCGTCGAGACGGTAACGCCGACAAACGTGCCGGCGCCTTAAAGGACCCACGCAAAAGCTTCCTCGTCAGGGCCGCTCCGCCTCGATCGCCGGCGCCATCGGGTCGTTGGAGGAATCGATGCGCGCCAGATATTCGGCGTCGATCTCGGGCAACGGCTCGTCGCGGATCGCCGCCTCGAAGGCTTTCAGACGCTTGTAGATCGACAGCAGTTCGACAATGGTCGTCCAGGAATTGACCAGATACTGGAACGACGTGCTGACCTGGTTAAAGGCGGTCAGGATCTGCTGCATGATACCGAAGGTGATTTTGCCGGCGGCGATCGTCGGCACCAGGATAAAATAGGCGAAGATGTTGTCGGCCTGCAGGTAGAAACCGCGGGCGATGTTGAAATACATGTAGTGGAAATAGAGCCGGAAATAGTTGCGGCGCACGTTGGCGAACAGTTCGGCGACGGTGGGCGGCCGCGCCCGGTTCTCGTCGTCCTCGCCATAGACGAGTTCCTTACGATAGGCCGCCTCGACGCGCTGGTTCTTGAATTCGAGTCCCGGCAGCTTGATGCCGACGACCGACAAGAGCACGGTGCCGAAGATCGACCAGAAGATCGCCGCGGTGAAGAGTGGCGTCGGAATTTCACCGATGATCGGCAGTTCGGTCACATAGCCGGACAGGCTCCAAAGCACCGGCAAGAAGGCAAACAGGGTCATGACGGAATCGACCATCGACACGCCGAGCCCTTCCATGATGCCGGCGAAACGCATCGTGTCTTCCTGGATACGTTGCGAGGCGCCCTCGATATGGCGCACTTCGTGCCAGCGCCGCATGTAGTAGTCGTTCATCGCCGTGCGCCATCGGAAGATATAGTGGCTCACGAGGAAGCGGGTCGCGACGAACACTGCCATCGCCATGAAGGCGATATAGCCGAACGTCATGATCAGGCCGTAGAGATCGCCTGCGGTGACGTCGCTTTCGCCGCCGAGCGCATCCTGCACGGAGTCGAAGAAGGGGCGGCGCCAATTGTTGAGTGCGACCGAGACCTGAACGGAAAAATAGGTCGAAAACAGGATGAACGCCGATCCCAGGATCGACCAGCGGAACCAGGGATGCGGTTCGTACCAGTTCCAGAACAGGGCGAATAGGGCAACGGTGACGGCATAATAGAGATAGAACCAGAGAAAACGCGGCGTCCAGAAATAGTGGATGCCGACAACGGGCGGGGCATCCGGCGGCGCGAACTCAAAGCCGATGGCCTCGCCAATGCTGGTACCGAAGGTATACCAGACAAAGGCGCAGAAGAGCGCCCACACAACGGCGGATGTGAAGAACAGTTTTGGACTGGGGAAAAAGGATTTGAACACGCTTCGATCTCTTGCTGTGGCTTTGCAGCCGGTCAGGTCCTCCAACCGGCCAGCCGCGATGCCCGCTTATCATTGTCTCCGCCGCCCGTCCCCCATACCTATGGCCGGCACGAACCATTTGCATATCACAATTGTGTGCCCGCCGGCGGCGGTTTCGCCGTCAGGGCCAGCAGCGCGGCGATGACCAGAGCCAGCGCGGCAACCAGGCTGCCGGACGTATAGTCGCCGCTGCGGTCGGCAAGAAAACCGGCGATCAACGGTCCGACGGTCTGGCCGGTACCGAAGGCAGCCGTCATGACGGCCAGCGCCCGCCGCGGCGCACGCGGAGACAGTCGCCGCCCGATCTGCAGCCCGTAGGCTGTAATCGCGACAAACGTGCCGCCCAGGAACAATCCGCCAACAAACGGGCCGATCGGCGCAGCAACCAGCACGCTGGCGGCAACGCCCGCCGCCTCGACAATACAGCCGATGCTGAAAGTGGCGGCCAGGCCGAAACGCTTGACCAATGGCGCGCCCAAAAGAACAGAAAACGCTGCGGCTAGTCCGGTGACCAGCCAGACCAGACCTTCCAGCGACGATTGCCCTGCCTCTCCGCGCACGATGGCGACCAGGAAAGTGGCTGTCACGATATAGCCGAAGCCGAACAGACCGTATGCGATCGATATCGCCGTCAGTTTGCCATCCCAGGCCAAAGGCGGCTCGTGTTTTTGCGCACCGTTGCGAACCGGTCCCACCCGCACCAGCGCAAAGGCGGTAAAGGTACCGACGAGCGCCATCAGCGCGGCGACATACCAGCCGGTGGTCCAGTCGGCGATCACCGTGTCCAAGCCGAGCAGAAGCAACGCCGAAGCCATGATGCCGACACCGACTCCGGCGAAATGAACGGCCTGGAGGTTTGGCCGGCCGGCGGCGTCGAAATGGCTTAACAGGATGGTGGTGCAGAAGATCATCGCGAAGGCGCTGGCGACACCCGCGGCGAAGCGGATCGCCGACAGGCCGATCACGGTTTCGCCGAACGGCATCGCCGCCAGCAGAATGGTCGTCGCCGCCAATGCGGCGGCGAACACCGCCCGCTCGCGGCCGGCGGCCCAGCCGAGACCCGCGAGAACCGCGCCGATGAGATAGCCGACATAATTGGCCGATGCGATCAACCCGGCATCGCGGGGGCTGAGATCGAGCCCCTCCATCAGATCGGGCAGCAGCGGGGTAAAAACAAACCGGCCGATGCCCATGGCGGTTGCCAGCGTCGCCATTCCGCCCAACGCCAACAGAACTACCGAAGGTCGCACGGCCGCAGTATTCGGTGTCAGTCGGGGTTGGTGGTCCGCCAGTTTCATCGCCGTGCTATGGCACTGGGCCTGCCCGCCGGCAACCCGTTTCTTGCCATCGCCGCGCCGGATCATCGGCGAATCGCGCTACCACCCCTGAAGAGGCCTTGACAGAGCTTTTTATTTAACATAGAAGTTATTTAATAAATGAGGTAAACGATGAGCGTTCGCACGATCTTTTCAGCACTGTCGGACCCGACCCGCTTTGCCATCGTCGAGCAGTTGCTCGAGCATGGCGACCAGACAGCGGGCGCGCTGGCCGAACCTTTCGACATCTCAAAACCGGCCATTTCCCGCCATTTGAAAGTGCTTGAGGAAGCGGGCGTGATCGAGCGGCGTATCGACCGGCAATACCGGTCCTTCCGCGTCCGGCCGCAGAGCATGCGGTCGTTGGACGATTGGGTCAGCCGCTATCGCAAGTTCTGGAACACCTCGTTCGACCGACTGGAGAAAGTCCTGCAAAGAGAGGAAGAGAAGGATGACAACGACGATTGACGATCGCGTTCTGGTCGTGGAGCGCACGCTGCCTGCCACGCCCGAAAAAGTATTCGATGCCTGGGTCGATCCCAATCTGCTGGTGCAGTGGTGGGGGCCGGAGGGCATGGACATCCCGCAACATGCCCTCGATGTGCGCGTCGGCGGCGCCTGGGAGACGACGATGCGCAACAGTGAGGGCGGCGAAGTCGTTTGTTCCGGTGTCTACAAAATCATCGAGCGCCCACACCGTCTGGTCTTCACCTGGGCGTGGCGCCAGCCGGACGGATCGCGCGGTCACGAGACCGATATCGAGGTCACTTTCACGCCGGTCGAGGGCGGCACGAAAATGACGCTCGACCAGCGTACTTTCACCGACGCCAAAGAGCGTGACAATCACGGCATGGGCTGGAATTCCAGCTTCAACTGCCTGGAAAAACTGTTTTGAACGGAGGTCCGTCATGACCGAACACGCCGTCGTAACGCGCGAGGCGTGGCTGCAAGCCCGCGTCGCGCTTCTGGAGAAGGAAAAGGCCTTCACCCGGAAACGTGACGCGCTCAGCCAGGCGCGCCGCGCGCTTCCCTGGGTCGAGATCACCAAATCCTATGGCTTCGACACCGAGACCGGGCACAAGAGCCTCGACCAGCTTTTCGGCGAGCACAGCCAGTTGGTCGTTTATCACTTCATGTTCGGCCCGGACTGGCAGCAGCCCTGCAAGAGCTGCTCGTTCTGGGCCGATAATTTCGACCGCATCGTCGTGCATCTGGCCGCACGCGACGTCACCATGGTCGCCGTCTCGCGGGCACCGCTCGAACGATTGACGGCGTTCAAGCGGCGTATGGGCTGGAACTTCGAGTGGGTGTCGTCGCATGACAGCGATTTCAACTACGATTTCGACGTGTCCTTCTCGAACGACACCCGCGAAAACAGCGCGCCCTATTACAACTACCGCACCGGCGGCTTTCCGGCCGACGAGGCACCGGGCGTCAGCGTCTTCGCCAAGGACGACGACGGCAAGGTCTATCACACCTATTCGACCTATGCCCGCGGCCTCGACATGATGAACACCGCCTACCACTATCTCGATCTCGTGCCGAAAGGACGCGACGAGGACAATCTCGACATGTCCATGGCCTGGGTGCGCCTGCGCGACGAATACACGCCCGCCTGACGGGCGCGTTATCGCGGTAACAATCGGCAGCGGGGCCGCACGTGGCGGTCCCGCTGATTTTGGCTGACGGGCCGACCCCGCCATGTTATGCGGAATCGCAACCGAAGGGCGGGTGGCACATGGCTGAGGACAGAAAGACGATCATCATCACCGGCGCCGGCAGCGGCATCGGCAAAAGCTGCGCCGAACGGTTTCTGGACGCGGGCTACCGCGTCGGGCTTATCGGTCGCCGAACCGGACCGCTGCAAGCCGTGGCGACCGGGCAGGAAAACGCGCTACCCCTGCCGTGCGACGTGACGGATCCGCAAGCCGTCCGCGCCGCCTTCGAGACGGCGCAGATCGCCTGGGGCCGGCTCGATGTCCTGTTCAACAATGCAGGGCTCGGCAAACCGCCCGCCACGGTCGATCAGATCTCGACGGAGGATTGGCTCGAAGTCGTCCAGGTCAACCTGACGGGTGCCTTCTATTGTGCCCGCGAGGCCTTCCGGATGATGCGGGCCCAGTCGCCGCAGGGCGGGCGCATCATCAATAACGGCTCGGTTTCGGCCCATGTTCCGAGACCGGGCTCGGCGCCTTATACCAGCACCAAACACGCGATTACCGGCCTGACCCGCAGCCTGTCGCTGGACGGCCGGCCCTTCAACATCGCGTGCGGTCAGATCGACATCGGCAATGCGCTGACCGAGATGGCGATGCCGATGACCGAGGGCGTGCCGCAGGCCGACGGCTCCGTCAAGCCGGAAGCGACTATGGATGTCGGCCACGTCGCCAATTCCGTGCTGCACATGGCCGAACTGCCGCTCGACGCGAACGTGCAGTTCATGACCGTGATGGCCACCACCATGCCCTATATCGGCCGGGGCTAGCCCGCATTTCTCACGGCGGGACGGTTTAAGCGTGTCTTGTGGCCTTGATAGCCAGTGTGGTGCCGAGGGGTTTTGAAGGCTGCAGATATGCATCGCCGCGATGAGCGGCTTTTGGTTTTGCGGCGAT
>Ga0209785_1000018_pt1 | contig 99691 bp, 80 predicted proteins | sample WorMetG1BERMUDA2_FD_187403 | JGI IMG/M metagenome (GOLD analysis project Ga0209785, IMG submission 187403) | Marine gutless worms symbiont microbial communities from Max Planck institute for Marine Microbiology, Germany - Inanidrilus... ...
ATCGCCGCAAAACCAAAAGCCGCTCATCGCGGCGATGCATATCTGCAGCCTTCAAAACCCCTCGGCACCACACTGGCTATCAAGGCCACAAGACACGCTTAAACCGTCCCGCCGTGAGAAATGCGGGCTAGCGCCGCATCACCATGCCGTGCAGAGAAAAAGCGATACCAGAACCAACAAAAAAAGCGCGCCACAGGCCGTCCAAAACAGACCGACAGCCGCGTCGATATCCGTGGCATCGAGCGCGTGACGGCCGGCCGGGTTCAGGCGCGGTTCGCGCACGATGACGCCGCCATAGCGGCGTTCGCCGGCGAGCGAGACGCCAAGTGCGCCGGCTACGGCGCATTCCGGCCAGCCGGCATTGGGCGAACGGTGCAGCCCGGCGTCGCGTAACGCGCAACCAAGCACTCTGCCCGCCGCCCGCCATCCAGACGCATAGAGGGCCGAAGCCGCAATCAACAGGGCCGACAGCCGCGCCGCCGGCCAATTGGCCCAGTCGTCGAGCCGCGCCGCCGCCCAGCCGAAATACCGATGGCGCTCGTCCCTGTGCCCGATCATCGAATCGGCCGTGTTGAGCATCTTATAGGCGAGCAGGCCCGGCAGCCCGAGGAGCGCATACCAGAACACCGGCGCGACGACGCCGTCGGAAAAATTCTCCGCCAGACTTTCGATCGCAGCGCGGCTAACGCCGGCCCTGTCGAGGCTGTCCGGATCGCGGCCGACGATCATCGCCACGGCGCGCCGGCCGCCGGCCAGCCCGTCGCGGCGCAGCGCGTTTGCAACGGCACCGACATGATCAGCAAGGCTGCGCTGTGCGATCAGGATCGCCACGACACCGATTTCAAGGATAAAACCGATGACACCCAACTCGTCGAAGACAACGGACAGCAGCGCCCCAAGCAGGACACTTGAAACAAGCAGGCTGGCAATCGCGGCGGCACCGCGTAGCCGCCTGCGCTCGGCCGAATCGCTGTCCCGGTTCCAGCGCCTGTCCAGAAAATCGATCGCGGCCCCGAACAGGACCACCGGATGCGCAAAGCGGCGCCACAGCCAGTCCGGATCGCCGATCAGGCGGTCGGCCAGCAGTGCGGGAACGAGAACAAGCAGATGATATTCCATGTCGGCGATGTCTCACATCGCTTCCGCCAGCGCCCGGAGAAGCCGCGCGTCGCCGGCTGCATCCGGACAGAGCCCGAAGCGCAGCCAGCGCGGCGCATAACCGAAGCGCCGCGTCAGAATATGGCTGCGGCAGAGATGTGCGTGCACATCCTCGGCGCGCGCATGGTCGATCAGCGCGAACAGATCCGTAGCGCCGGCGATCGTCAGACCGGCGCCGTCGAGCACTGCCGTCAACGCCCGGCGCCGCTCGGCGATCCGCTCGCCGACGGCGCGGACGGCATCCTCGTCCGCCAGCAGGGTCCGGGCGACCGCAAGCGCGGGGCCGGACACCGGCCAGGGCCCTTGTAGCCGCATCAGGGTCTGACGAACAGGCGCCGCGGCAATGACAAAGCCGAGCCGTAGCCCCGCCAGACCAAAAAACTTTCCAAAGGAGCGCAGCACGATCAGGCCGGGCGCGCGCCCGGCATGGGGCGCGACGCTGATCTCCGGCCGCGTATCGGCAAAAGCCTCGTCGACAATCAGATACCCTCCACGCGCGGCCAGATCGTCGGCAAGCAGCAGGAGCTCTTCCGGCGCGACGATCCGACCGTCCGGGTTGTTGGGATTGACGACGACTACGACGCGATGATGTCGACCGACACCGTCCAGATCGTCTATCGGATCGACGCGGCGGCCATCGCGGCCAAAGCAATGCCGATATTCCTCATAGGTCGGAGACAGCACCGCCACCGGACCGTCCATAACCGCCGGCAACATCTGGACGGCGTTTTGCACGCCGGCAACCGGCAGAGGCACCACACCGGACGGCGTGCCGTATCGCTGTGCGGCCGCCTCTCCCGCGCCGCGAAACAGTTCGACATCGGGCAGGCGTCGCCAGACGACCGGATCGATCGCCGGTAGCACGGCGGCGACGGGATTGATACCGGTCGACAGGTCAAGCCAGTCGCTTTCGCGCCCGCCATAGCGCGCGCGCGCAGCGGTCAGGCCACCGCCATGCTCAACCGCGCCGTTTCCGGTCCTATCCGTCATGGGCGGGAGCCACCATATCGACAACATGGATGAAGGATCCGGCCACCGGTCCGCTGCGCAGGCCGGCCGGCGGCAATGTTTCCCCGAGCGCGTTTTCAACGTCGAACAAGCGCTCAGTGCCCCTCTCATCGGCAATGGTGGCGTAGTGGAACTCATGCCCCGTCAGCGGCATATCCCAGAAAAAAGGTTGCCGGGCGGTCAGGCGGCGATAGCCCAGATGCAGCTTGCGCTCAGCAAAACTGGTGACGAGCGGCAACAGGCCAAGCATCGCGTGTTCCTTGCCGGACGCATCGGCCAATGCATGGCCCAGCACCATGTACCCCCCGCATTCGCCATAGATCGGGATGCTCCGCTCAGCCGCATCCAGGACGCCTGTTTTGAAGGTTGACGCCGCCGCCAAGGTCGCGGCGTGCAATTCCGGATACCCTCCCGGCAGATAGATGGCGTCGCTGTTAGCCGGCGGTGCCTCGTCGGCCAGCGGCGAGAAGAAGCATATCTCGGCGCCGCGCCGACGCCAGCCGAAAAGCATATGTTCATAGCTGAACGCGAAGGCCAGATCGCGGGCCACCGCAACGCGCTGACCAGGCGGCGGCAACCGGTCGATATTGGCCTCCGACTGGATGGTGCCGAGCCAGCCGGCAATCGAGACCAGCGTGTCGACATCGCAGTGGTTCTCGACCATCGTCGCCGCATGCTCGATGAAATCCTCCAGCGCCGCGTGCTCGGCCGCCTGCACAAGACCGAGATGGCGCTGCGGCACATGCAGCGCGCCGTCGCGATGCAGCACGCCGACAATATTGATGCCGGTCGCCGTCAGCGCCTGCCTCAGCATCGCCTCGTGCCGGGCACCGGCGACATTGTTGAGCACCACGCCGGCGATCATCACATTGGGATCGAACTGGCTGTAACCGCGCACCAGGGCGGCAACGGAATGGGAAAGGCCGCTGCAATTGACAACGAAGATGACCGGCAGTTTGAGCAGCACCGCCAGATCGGCGGCCGATCCAGTGCCGTCGGCGGCGCCGTCGAACAGCCCCATCATGGCCTCGACGACCAACAGCCGCCGGCCGGCCGTCGCGCGCACGGCATTGGTCCGCAACAACTCGTCGCGCATCGCCCAGGGATCGTAGTTCAGACACGTCTCGCCGCTCGCCGCCACGTGGAAGGCGGGATCGATGTAATCCGGTCCCGCCTTTCCCGGCGCGATGGCCGTGCCGCGCCGCTTCAGGGCCCGCAATAGGCCGAGCGTGAAAGTGGTCTTGCCGGAACCCGACATCGGCGATGCGATCAGTAGCCCGCTCATCGTCCGTCTTTCCCCGCCTTAACCACCACGACCGCCCGCGTCGCGCGCCGGATCCCGCGCCACGTCGAACCAGTTCAGGGTCCGGCGCAGTTCCACCACCGCCCCGACGACCACGATGGCCGGCGGCGACAGGCCGGCCACGACCAGATCCGCCTCGGCCCGCTCCAGCGTCGTTTCCAGAACTTGCTGCTGATCGGTCGTCGCGTTGCAGACGACGGCCAGCGCCTCGTCCGGCGGGCGTCCGGCGGCGATGAGATGGTCGGTGATGGTGGCCAGATGTTTCATCGCCATATACATGACGATGACCGGCGAGGCGCGGGCAACGCTCGGCCAGTCGATCCGGTCAGGCACGATGCCGTTGGAGTCATGACCGGTCAGGAAGGTCACGCTGTGATTGGTGTCGCGATGCGTCACCGGCATGCCGGCATAGGCAAGGCCGCCGATCCCGGCGGTCACTCCGGGCACGATCCGAAACGGCACATTGTGCTGCACCAGCGTCAGTGCCTCCTCGCCACCGCGTCCGAAAACGAAAGGGTCGCCGCCTTTGAGCCGCAGTACACGGTGGCCAGCGCGGGCTAGGTCAACAAGCCGCAACGAGATGTCGCGCTGCCTGGCCGAGGGCTTGCCACCGCGCTTGCCGGCATATTCGAGCAGCGCTCCGGGCTTCGCCAGCCGCAGGCAGGCGGCATTCACCAGCGCGTCATAAACGATGACATCGGCCTCACCGATCGCGCGGGCGGCATGCAGCGTCAGCAGGCCCGGATCCCCGGGGCCGGCGCCGACCAGCCAGACATGGCCGGCCTGCAGGCGCGGAAGATCGCCGATCAGGTCGTCAATCATGGCCGACATCCGCTCCCCTTCCGCACGTCCGCGCGCTCACCTATAAACGCAGCATGACGGAGACCAGGGCCGATGCCAAGGCGCAAAGACGCAGTCCCGACGGTCCGCTCAGGCGCGGCTGGACCACGGGCGCCTGCGCGACGGCAGCGACCAAGGCGGCGCTCACCGCGCTGATCACCGGCGAATTCCCGGACCCGGTGACGATCACCCTGCCCAGGGGCGAGCAGCCGGCCTTTGCGCTCGCCTTCGAGAGCCTCGCTGACAATTATGCGTCCGCAGGCATCGTCAAGGATGCTGGAGACGATCCGGATGCCACCCATGGCGCGACGGTGATTGCGACGGTCACTCCCGGTGCGCCCGGCGCCGGCGTGAGCTTTACCGCCGGCAGCGGTGTCGGCACCGTCACGCGCGCCGGCCTGCCGGTGCCCGTCGGCGAGCCGGCCATCAATCCGGTGCCGCGCGCCATGATGTGCGCCGTGGTCGAGGACGTTTGCGGCACCTACGGCCTGCCGGCCGACGTGGTCATCACGATTTCTGTTCCTGACGGCGACGCGCTCGCCGAGAAGACCTGGAACCCGCGGCTCGGCATTGTCGGCGGCCTGTCGATTCTCGGCGCCACCGGCATCGTCCATCCGTTTTCCTGCGCCGCCTGGATCCACTCGATTCACCGCGGCATCGACGTGGCCCGCGCCGCAGGCCTCACCCATGTACTCGGCTCCACCGGGTCGACCTCGGAGGCGACCGCCCAGCAGCTCTACGACCTGCCTGATATCGCCTGCCTTGATATGGGCGACTTTGCCGGCGGCCTGCTGAAATACCTGCGCAAACACCCGGTCGAGCGCCTGACGATCGCCGGCGGCTTCGCCAAGCTGGTCAAGCTCGCCCAGGGCGCGCTCGACCTCCATTCCAGCCGAAGCCAGGTGGATATGGCATTTCTGGCGGAGCTCGTGCCCAATGCACATCTCCATCAAGATGTGAAGGACCGCATCCTCAGCGCGAATACGGCTCTTGAAGTTCTTGAATTGACGAGACAAAAAGGAATCGACCTCGCACCTTCGATCGCTCGAAAGGCGTGTGAAACCGCGATCGCGGCGTTGCGCGGCGCGGCGGTCAAAGTCGATATCGTCGTTACCGACCGGAAAGGAAACATTCTTGCCCGCCATCCGTAGATCGGTGCTCATTCTCAGCGGCACCCGCGAGGCGTCGGCACTCGCCGCCCGCCTCGCCGCGCGGCCGGATCTGCGCGTCATCACATCGCTGGCAGGCCGCACGCGACGGCCGGAACCCGTCCGTGGCGAAACCCGCATCGGCGGTTTCGGCGGCACAGACGGTCTTGCGGCGTTCCTGCGAGACGAGGGCATCGACGTGCTAATCGATGCGACCCACCCCTTCGCGACCACCATATCGTCCCACGCTGTCGATGCCGCGCGCCGGACCGGCATCGAAAGGCTGCTGCTCGTAAGGCCGCCGTGGCGGCCAGCGGACGGCGACCTTTGGCAGGAGGTGCGCACGCTCGAAGACGGATGCGCCGCTATTCCGCCCGCGAGCCGCGTCCTGCTCGCCCTCGGCCGCCAACATATAGACGCCTTCGCCGGGCGCGACGACGTTTTCTTCCTCCTGCGCATGGTCGATCCGCCGGCCGAGGCCCTGCCATTCAAGGCGATGGAATTGGTGCTCGGCAAGCCGGGCCCGGAGCACGAAGAGGCGACGTTGCTGCGCGCGCATGCCATCGACCGCATTGTCTGCCGCAACGCCGGCGGCACGGCCTCTTTCGGCAAAATCGCCGCCGCACGGCAATTGGCGATTCCGGTCATCATGCTCGAACGGCCACCGCAACCGGCCGGGCGCGCCTTCGAGACCGTCGAGGGGGTCGCGGCCGCCATCGCCTAGGCCCTTTTCCTTTTCTTGCCGGCGTTGCGCAACACATGCGCGTAGCCGGCATCGTAAAGCGCGGAGTCGCGGAACTGGACGTCGCCCAATACCGGACCGACCATCACCAGCGCCGTGCGCGTCAGCTTGGCCTTGCGCGCTTCCTCTTTCATCCCGACAAGCGTGGTGCGGATATAGAGTTCGTCCGGCCAGGTCGCGCGATAGGCGATGACCACCGGACAGTCGGCTCCGTAATGCGGCGTCAGCGCGGTGCGGATATAATCGAGATTGCGGATCGACAGATGGATGGCGAGTGTCGCGCCCGAGCGGCCAAGAACCTCCAGACGCTCGCCTTCCGGCATGGAAGACGCCTTCATGCCGGTACGGGTCAGAATCACCGTCTGGGCGATCTCCGGCAGCGTCAGTTCGGTCTTCAGCCGGGCCGCGACGCCAGCGAAGGCGGGCACGCCCGGCACCACCTCGTAATCGATGCCAAGCGCATCGAGCCGCCGCATCTGTTCGGCGGTCGCACCATAGAGCGACGGATCGCCGGAATGGACGCGCGCCACGTCACGGCCGTCCCGGTCGGCGTCCCGGATGATCTCGATAATCTGGTCGAGATGCATCGGCGCCGTGTCCATCACCAGCGCGTTCGAGGGCGCGGCGGCGACGAGTTCCTGCGGCACCAGCGAGCCGGCATAGAGACAGACCGGGCACCGCTCCACCAGCCGCAAGCCGCGAACGGTGATCAGATCGGCAGCACCTGGCCCCGCGCCGATAAAATAGACCGTCATTCGGTCGTTTCCTTCTTCCGCATCACCGTCTCGGCTTTGTCGGCATAGCCGCGCGGGGTATAGACCCATATGCGGTCGTCGCCGGTCCGCACCGCGCGGGTCTGCGACGAGCCGACGATCACCACCGTCAACATATCGACATCGTCGACCCGCAACGCTTGGAGTGGCACGATCCGTGTCGTCTCGCCGGCGCGGCCGAGATTGGTGGCGAGCACGACCGGCGTGTCGGCTGGCCTGTGGTCCAGCAGCGTTTGGCGCGCGTGGGCGAGTTGCGTGCGCCGGCGTTTCGAGACCGGATTGTAGAAAGCGATGACGAAATCGCCCTCGGCCGCCGCCGCGATGCGGCGCTGGATCTCGGTCCACGGCGTCAGCAGGTCGGACAGGGAGATGGTGCAGAAATCGTGACCGAGCGGTGCTCCGGCACGCGCGGCGGCGGCTTGCAGGGCGGAGATGCCGGGCGAGATGACGATCTCGATCCGCCGTGCGGCATCGCTCAGGCCATCTGCCTCGCCTTCCCGTGTTTGACCTTTGTCGAGCAACTCAAAGGCGAGCGTCGCCATCGCATAGATGCCGGCATCGCCGGAACAGACAAGCGCGACATCGCGCCCCCGCCCGGCCAGTTCCATGGCATGGCGCACACGCGCCTCCTCGCGGCCGAGATCGAAATCATGCCGGATTTTGCCCTCTGCCAGGGGGCCGAGAAGATCGAGATAAAGCGAGTAGCCGACAAGGTCGGTCGCGCGCGCCGCCATGTCCGAGACTTCGGGCGAACGCCAGTGCGCGCCGCCGGGTCCGATGCCGACGATGAACAGGGTGCCCCGCGCCCTTCCCTTTTCGATGGCCTTGACAGGCTGCGTCGCGCGGACCACCGCGCAGGTGGCGCGCCGGGCTTTGCGCTTCGGCACGATCAACGTGCCGGCCCGTCCGCCGGCCGCCAGGGCCGCGCCCTCGGCAACGCCATGGCAGCCAACCTCGGCAAAGACAACGTCGGAGGGATGGGCGAGCCGGTCCCGCTCCGCTTCAAGCGCCGATGCCGAGAAGAACCGCGCGGGCACAGCGAAACGGTCGGCAACAGCATGGATGGCCGGCTCGTCGGCCTTCAGGTCGATCGAAAACACACCCGCAACGGCCTCCGGCGCCAATCCCGCTTCCGACAGCGTGCGGTCGGCAAGGGCAACCACCTCTCCAGGATCGGTGCCGCGTTCACAGCCGATGCCGAGGCACAGCGTGCTGGCGGCATAAACCAGTTCGTTGTTAGCGGGATCGATACGCTCATCGGTCACCGTCAGCCTGACCGGCGCGTCGGCGTCAAAAGGAATAGCGCTGTCGCGCAACCAAGCTGCTTCGCCGGCAAGCGTCGCCGAGTGACCTGCCAGCAGTGCCGCCATCACATCCTTGGCGGCGGCCGGATTGGTCAGCACATAGCCCTCGGGCGGCGCGTCGAGCGCGACGCCGAAGCGCACGTCGCCGGCCGTGGTGATGGCGGCATGGCCGGACACAGCATCGGCGACGCGCCGGGCCAGGGCGTTGGCACCGCGATGGCCGCCAAGCAGCGGCACAATGCTCGCACCATCCTCGGAGACGGCGAGCACCGGCGGCTCTTCCGTCTTGTCGTGAAGCAACGGCGCCAGAATCCGTATCAGCGCGCCGCTGGCCATGATAGCGATGATCGGCCGCCGGTCGCTAAACAGCGCGCGCAGGTGGTGGCCTGCCGCTTCGAACGGAACATCCGCTTCGCTGACGCGCGATCGCGGCCCATGGACCGCGCCGCCGACTGCGTCCGAAATGGCATCGGCGAGCACCTGGGCATTGTCGTTGAGCACCACAACGGCTGGTCTACCCATGGCGCGCTCCCGTCAAGGCGGGATGCCGCGCGGAGGCGTCGCGCGCTTCCAGCGGCAGATCCGCCACCCAGTTTTCCGAACCCTTGTAGATCAGGATCATCGAGAAATAGGGCGCGCGATCACCGGCCTCGGCAAGCGGCAGGACGCGCTCCTGCGAAAGCGAGACGCGCTCCAGATAGCCGGCACAGGACACTAAATCGAGAGTCCCAAGCAACGCCACGATCCTGTTGAAATGACGACCTATTTTAATAATGACTGCCGCGTCTGACAGTGTCAGTTTGGCGGCGATTTCGGCATCGCCGAGCGGGCCGGGAATGATGCTGAGCACGTCATTGCGCGCCGCCAGCGGCCGCCTGAGCGCGGCTGCTCCCGCCATCAACGACGACACCCCGGGCACGATCTCGCAGGCAAAGCGATCGGCCAGGCGTTCATACAGATACATGAAAGAACCATAGAAAAATGGATCGCCCTCGCACAGCACGGCGACATCACGGCCGTCCTCGAGATGGGCCGTGATGGCGCGCGAAGCCTCATCATAGACCTGCCGGGCTGGAAACCGATCAATCCGCATCGGCACCACGATCGGGATTTCGATCTGGCGGTCGCTGATCGTCGCCGAGACGATCTGCCGGGCAAAGCTAGGCCCGGTATCGGGCGCTGGATAGGCGATCACCGGCGCCGCACGGAGGATCCGGTCGGCCTTCAGCGTCATGAGTTCGGGGTCGCCGGGCCCGACGCCGAGACCATAGAGCACGCCGCTCATACCGTCCCCCATGGTTTCTGCAGGCTCCATTGCGTGACCGGCATCAGTGGCTTGAAGCCGCGATACGCGCCGACGGGAGCGGCCCGCGACACCGCGATCCGGGTCAAGGTGCCGCCATGGACGCCGTGCAATTCGGCAAGCCGGGCCTCACCCTCCAGTGTCACGACATTGGCAACCAGCCGTCCGCCGGGCTTCAGCGCACGCCAACAGGTGTCAAAAAGATCGGGCACGGTGATGCCGCCGCCGATGAAGACGGCATCCGGCACATCCAACGCGGCCAGTGCGGCGGGTGCCCGGCCCTCGACGATAGAAAGCCGCGGCGTACCCAGCATGATTGCGTTTTCGGCGATCATTGCGGCGCGCGTCGGGTCTTGCTCCACGGCCACGGCACACACGCCGAGGGCGGCGCGCATCCACTCAACGGCAACTGAGCCGCATCCCGCGCCCACATCCCAAAGAAGCGCGTGCGGATAGGGCTGCAGCGCCGCCAGCGTGGCCGCGCGCACCTCGCGCTTGGTCAGTTGGCCGTCATGCGCAAAGGCATCGTCCGGCAGTCCGGGCACCGGTGCGTAGATCGCGGCCTCCGCATCGGTGACGCATTCGATAGCGAGCATGTTGAAATCGGCGAACGGGCTCGGCGCCGCATCCATGGTCGCAACCGCATCGGCCCTATGATGGCTGACTTTTTCACCTGCACCGCCGATATGTTCAAGCACGGTGAGATGTGATCCGCCGCAGGAACGGGCAGTCAACAGCCGCCCGACCTCATGCACGGTGCGTGCGGTGGAGGTCAGTGACAGAATACGGTTGTGCGGCAGGATATGCGGCTGCAGCCCGGCCACGGCACGTCCGTGCAGCGAGATGCAGGTGACGTCCTGCAACGCCCATCCAAGCTTGGCGGCAGCCAGCGAAAAACCCGAAGGCGACGGAATCACCAGCATCTCTTCGGCGTCCACCATCCGCCGCATGGTCGCGCCGATGCCGTAATGCATCGGATCGCCGGTGGCGAGAATGGTGACCGGCGTACCGCGTCGGCTCTTCAGGAAATCGAGTGTCGGGCCCACGCCCATCGTCCAGGGCACGATCTCGCTATCGGCGAGACCGAGGCCATCGATATCGAGGTTCGCGAGGACGCGTTCGGGCGCGACCAGGGTCGTCGCCCGTTTCAACAGAGCAAGGGCCGGCGGCGTCAGCGAGCAGACGCCGTCGTCGCCGACGCCGAGCAGGGTTAGCCAGGGCATCTCGGGGGCCGTGTTCATCGGCCCAGTCCGCCGGCAACGGCATTCAGCGCCGCCGCCGCCATGGCGCTGCCGCCGCGCCGTCCGCGCACGGTGATGAAGGGCGCACAGCCGGCGGCGATCAAGGCGTCCTTCGATTCTACCGCGCCAACAAAGCCGACGGGGATGCCAATGATCAGCGCCGGCGGCACGCAGCCGCTTTCGACCATTTCCAGCAGGTGGAACAGGGCGGTCGGCGCGTTGCCGATCACGACGATCCCGCCGGCCAGATCGTCCCGCGAACGATCCATGGCCGCCGCCGCGCGCGTCGTGCCCAGAGCGGCAGCGCGGTCGGCCGTCTCCGACGCGCCGATCCGGCACAGCACCGGCAGGTCCTGCGGCAGCAATCTGCGCATGATGCCATGGCGCACCATCTCCACGTCGCAGAGGACCGGACGGTGGTTCGCGATCGCCTCACGTCCCGCCGCAACGGCCCCGGGCGACACTACGAGATCGTCGACGAGATCGACCATGCCGCAGGCATGGATCAGCCGGATGGCGATCGCCTCCGCGTCGCCGTCAAAGCGCGCAAGATCGGCCTCGCGACGGATGATGGCGAAGCTTTCGCGGTAGATCTCGTCCGGATCGCTTCTATAGCCGGCAACAGCGTCGGCCATGGCACCTATCGCTTCTTCATCGACACCGGACCATGCGGGTGATCGGCGTGCGGATAGGGATGGTGGTGGTGATGATGCCCGTGATCATGACCATGGTCATGATGGTGATCATGCTGATGCAACGGCGTCCAGGGCAGCCCGTGTTCGCGGCAGAATGCCTCATCGCGGCAGGAGGCGTCGCAATCGCCCCGGCAGGGGCAGTTCTCCAGCCCGCCGCCAATGCCTTCGACATGGTGGTGATGGCTTTCCTGGGCGCGCCCGACTTCGGCCTCGAAACCCAACACCTGCTCGCGGTATTTGCACATCTGGCAGTTCATCAGCGCCTGCCCGACGCGGGTCTCCTCCACCCGGTCCTCGAAGGTGTCGAGCACCAGCCTGTGGTCGTTGAGATAGCCGGCCTTGACGAAAGCGATCTCCGGATGGTCGGCGGCCACCAGATCGGTATGGCTGTAAATGCGCTTCACAAGAACGCCGGTGAACAGGAAATAGGGAAACACCACGATGCGCCGATAACCGAGCTTGGCGGCATGGCGCAGCGCGGGTTCGACCAGTGGAAAGGTAACGCCGGAATAGCAGGTCTCGGCCCATCCGAAGCCGAGCCCTTCCCACAACATGCGCATCACCTTCGACACATTGGAATTGGCGTCGGGATCGGAGGAACCGCGGCCGACGACCATCAGCAGCGTCTCATGCCGCGGCACGGGACCGGTCGCGGCGTCGGCTGTCGCGATCGCTTCCTCGATGCGGTCGCCGGCGGCGCGGATCATCTTGAGATCGACGCCGAGTTCCCGGCCATAGTCGATCTTCACTTCCGGATATTGCGCTCCATAGGTGTTGAGCACGGACGGAATGTCGTTCTTGGCATGGCCGGCGGCAAACAGCATGCCCGGCACCGCCAGCACCCGCGTCACCCCCTGTTCGCGCAGCCGGTCGAGACCGGCATGGATGACCGGATTGCAGAATTCCAGATATCCATATTCGACAGGCGTGTCCGGATAGCGCCGCTTCAACCCCTCGGCGACCTTAGCGAATTCGGCCGCGGCGTTTTGATTGCGACTGCCGTGGCCGCAGACCATGATGCCGGTCTTTTCGGCAACGGTCACGTCGCTGCCCCTTCCGGCTCGTCTTCGGAGTCGGTCTCGGCGTCCTGCGGCTCGGACGTGTCGTCATTCTTGCGCGCCTTGGCAATCAACGCGGCCAGAGCCGCGGCGCCGATCAGGGCGGCAAGGCCGACCCAGTGGGCATGGCCGGCTAGATCACCGAGATGGCCGCCATGGGCGTGCGCCGCCGAACCGGTGACAAGAAAGAACAGTATAAGGGCAAGGCTGCGTGACATCAGATTTCTCCGGTTGGCATCCATCGTGCACGAAACGCCCCGGCGGAACGCAGCCCGCCGGCCCGGTCTGGACAGCTCCGGAATTGCACCCCCGATTTGGGTCGGTCGCACCGGAATTTCTCTCAGCCCGCCTGTCAACGGGCGCCGTCACACGCTTCCCTGTTGTACGGTCTGTCGGAAGTCCGGTCAAACGCAAACGCGGCCTATCGATTGCCAGATGCGACAGAGAGAGTCTCGACTCCAAGCCAGCGCCAACGGATCAGAGACAGGGTGCCTTCGCCGGAAGACGCGGCACTTCGAGGGCTCCATCGATGATTCGGTTGAACTCCTCCCTGCTCATTGAGGCGAACGAATCGACCATAGGCGTAAGGAAACTGTGGAAAATATCCGGTATCGCCTGTTCGCATATCAAAGTGCCGTCCGGTCCCGGGTCGCCCAGGTCTTCTAGAAACTCTTCCATCTCGCGTTGCAGCCCTGATTCAGCGCGCCGCGCTTCGTAGGCGTTGACCGCGTTTTCCTCGACAAAGACACGGATTCGATCGAGAGCAGAAGTGAGCCGCGCGGCGACCTCGGGAGCATCGATATCGCTGCAAGCGTCTATGCTGTGCTTGGTATAGGCGAACAGGATCCGCATACATCCCACGGGTCCCCCGTCACTTTGGTCGACGAGAGCGGTCCGCACCTCCCCGTCATCACGAAACTGGATCACGGCGACCTCACCCGGCGTCATGACCTCTCTGATTTCCGTGCCATTTTCGTCTGTTCGGCTGCTGACCTCCGCGCCGGGTGCCTCGAAAAACCGGTCATAGGCCGTGTCCCAACTTTCCGTCTGCGCGATGGCGGGCGTTGACAACAGCAAGCAGCCTAAGGAAACCGCGGCCACATATTTGAAAGCACCGCTCTTCAAGATCGTTCTCCCGGGTCTGACGTTTCCAAACTGTTGAAACCCGCTTCGCGTCCACAGGTGACAGGACATCGCGTCGCTCCCGCCGATACCTAGCAGACGAATAACGAGAAGTACAGCTTATTATAGAGTTCTTCCAAATATGCAACTTAAGCATGATTCTGCGCATTCGAATTTCGCCTAAACGGTGGCAAACGCGGCCGCGACGCCCTTAGCACCACCTGTTTTCGCGCCCGGCGTGCTTGCCAGTGCCGCTGGAAATGGCGCAATATCGTTGCGGATAAAACCACTGAAAATTGAGGGGTAGCCTGCGCCTGGTCCCTATCGACGGCCCACGAATGACCAGCCTGTCGGTGTCTTCCGGCGCGCCCCGGGGGCGGCAATGAGCGAGCAAATGAAAAACCTGGCGGAGCGGATCGAGCTTTTCCGCGACGTGAATGATCTCGACTCCAAGGCGCTCGCGGATCAATGCCGATGGCAGAAAGTGCCGAAAAACAAGCAGATCCTCTACAAGGACGATCTGACATCCGACATCTTCTTCATCGTCGAGGGCATGGTATCGGTGCGCAGCTATTCGGCGGAAGGCAAAGAGGTCAACTATGTCGATATTGGCGAAGGCGAGTTGTTCGGCGAGTTTTCAGCGATTGACGGCAAACCGCGGTCGGCATCAGTGGAAACGATCCGGGACACGGTGATTGCCCGCATGACGTCGAAGCAGTTCCGCACCCTGATTCTGGGCAATGCGGAACTCGGCCTCCGGGTCGCCGAACTGCTGGTCGGTAAGACCCGCACCCTGACCCAGCGCATGTTCGAATACGGCACGCTGACGGTACCTCAGCGAGTCCAGCACGAGTTGCTGCGCCTCTGCGACGCCGCAGGCGTCGAAACCGGTCCTTGTACCATCGAGCCGGCGCCCACCCACTACGAGATCGCCAGCCGCATTGCCACGCACCGCGAGGCCGTGTCGCGAGAGCTGAACAACCTGGTCTCCACCGGCCTGATCGAGGTCGGTCGCAAGCGCATCAGCGTCAAAGACGTGGAGAGGCTGCGCAATCTGATCCTCTGAGAACGATCATTCCAGCATGGGAAACCCCAAGCGCCGGCATCAGAATTCGATGCCGACCTGCGCTTTCACGCCGGATCGGAACGGGTGTTTCACCATTTCCATCTCGGTGACCAGATCGGCGGCTTCGATCAGCGGCTCCTTGGCATTGCGGCCAGTGATGATGACGTGTTTCATCTCCGGCTTATGCTTCAACGTGTCCAGAACCTCATCCAACGGCAGATAATCGTAGCGCAGGACAATATTGAGTTCGTCGCACAGCACCATGTCGTGCTCGTCATCGAGGATCATCCGTTTTGCCGTTTCCCAGGCCTTGCGCGCGGCATCGATGTCGCGCTGCCGATCCTGCGTTTCCCAGGTGAAGCCCTCGCCCATGGTCGCCAGCGTCACCTGGTCGGCAAACGCCTCCAGCACCTTGCGCTCGCCCGTGCCCCACTTGCCCTTGACGAACTGCACAACACCGACCTTCATGCCGTTGCCGATCGCCCGGAACACCATGCCGAAGGCGGCGGTGGATTTCCCCTTGCCCTTGCCGGTGTGGACGATCGTCAGGCCCTTCTCGATGGTCTTGGTCGCGATGATCTTGTCGCGCGCCGCTTTCTTCTTGCGCATCTTTTCGGCATGGCGGGCATTCAATTCGTCTTCCGTCAGGTTCGTCAGTTTTTCGGATTTCTCAGCCATGTCGTGTCCTACGTTCCTCTGCTGCCGCTTCACCCTGCTCCGAGAGCGCGGCAAGATCAAATCGGGCCGAATTGGAGCGCGGCGTCCATAGACCACGCTCGATTGCCTCCGAGAGCCGTTCGGCCAGTTCCTGAAGCGCCGCCGGGTTGTGTTCGGCGATGAAGGCGCACACCGCCTCGTCCGTCACAAAGGCCTGGTAGACCGCATCGAAATGGTGATCGCCGACGGCACCGGTCGTTGCCGAGAAAGCGAACAGATAATCCACCGTGGCGGCGATTTCGAAGGCGCCCTTGTAGCCGTGGCGCATTACGCCGCGAATCCACTTCGGATTGACGACTCGGGCGCGCACCACCCGGCCGATCTCCTCTTCAAGAGTTCGGATCACCGGCCGTTCCGGCCGCGAATGGTCGTTGTGATACACGGTCGGGCGCACGCCGCGCAACGTTGCGACCGCCGCCGTCATGCCACCCTCGAACTGGTAGTAATCGTCGCTGTCGAGCAGGTCGTGTTCGCGGTTGTCCTGGTTCTGGACCACCGCCTCGACAGTGCGCAGGCGTTCCTCCAGCAGACCGCGTTCCGCTCTGCCCTCCTCACCGGCGCCATAGGCGTAGCCGCCCCAGACCAGATAGGCCTCGGCCAGATCGGCGCGGTCTTGCCAGCCCCTTTCGTCGATCAGCGCCTGCAGCCCGGCCCCGTAGGCGCCTGGTTTGGAGCCGAACACCCGATAGCCGGCGCGGCGCGCGGCTTGCTGCGGATCGATGCCAGCCTCCAACAGCCTGGCCTCATCCTGTTTCATGCGCGCGGCGATCGGGTTGTCATCCGCCTCCTCGTCGAGCGCGCCGATCGCCCGCGCGGCGCGGTCGAAGAGGGCGATCTGGTCTGGAAAGGCATCGCGGAAAAAGCCGGAGATGCGCAACGTAACGTCGACGCGCGGCCGGCCCAGCAGAGCAAGCGGTACGATCTCATAGCCGGTCACGCGCCGCGAGGCGTTGTCCCAGATCGGTTTGGCGCCGATCAGCGCCAGCGCCTGGGCGATATCGTCGCCGCCTGTGCGCATATTGGACGTGCCCCAAACGGTCAGGCCGAAGGAGGTCGGCCATTCGCCATTGTCCTGGGTGTAGCGGGCAATCAGCCGGTCGGCGGATTTGCGTCCGAGTTCCCAGGCCGCCGGCGTCGGCACGCCACGGCTGTCGACCGAATAGAAATTGCGGCCCGTCGGCAGCACATCTGTGCGGCCGCGGGTCGGCGCACCGGACGGTCCGGGCTCTAGAAACCGGCCGGAAAGGGCCGTCAGCAGGCCGCCACATTCACACGGCCCGCATTGTGCGACGGCCGGGGCGATCTCCGTTTCGATAGCGTCCAGGACAAGCCGGGTCCGGGTCCAGCCTTCCGCCGGCTGGACATCGCCGGCGACCAGCGCAACCGCCAGCTTCTCGATGCGCTCGACCGTATCGCCTGTGCTGCGCCAGGGATCGGCACAGGCCGTCGCAAGCGCCTCAGGCCGCGGCCCGGTCCAGCCCGTCTCCATGGCGCAATCGAGCGGATCGAAACCAAGGCCGAAATCATCGGCGATGGCCCGCTGCAGGCTCGCATCGGCGCCTTCGCCAGCGCCGCGCGGCACGCGGGCGAGCGCCGCGATCAGATCATGTCGCAACGTCCCCTGCGGCGACCGGCCAAAAATATGCAGGCCGTCACGGATCTGCATTTCCTTGAGGTCGCAAAGATAGGCGTCTAGCTTTTCGAGCGCCAGCTCGTCCGCGTCGGATTTGGCAATGCCGGCATCGCGGTCAAGCCCGATATCGCGCACGAGGTCGAGGATCTGCCCTTTCAAAAGGCGCAGGCGCCGGGGATCGCCACCGGCGGCTTCGTAATATTCGTCGACCAGCGCCTCCAGATCCTTCAACGGACCGTAGCTCTCGGCCCGCGTCAGGGGCGGTGTCAAATGGTCGACGATCACCGCCGCGGTCCGGCGCTTCGCCTGGGTGCCCTCGCCCGGATCGTTGACGATGAAGGGATAGACATGCGGGGTCGGACCGAGCAGCGCTTCCGGATAGCATGCGGCTGACAGCGCCAGCGCCTTGCCCGGAAGCCATTCGAGATTGCCATGCTTGCCCATATGGACGACCGCATCGGTGCCAAATGCGGCGCGCAGATGGGCATAGAAAGCGATATAGCCATGCGGCGGCACCAGGTCCGGCGAATGGTAGCTTTCCTTCGGATCGATATTGTAGCCGCGCGCCGGTTGGATTCCGATGATGACGTTGCCAAAGCGGCTCAGCGGCAAGGCGAACGCGCCTTCCCTGTCGACAAAAAACGGATCGCGCTCCGGCGCGCCCCAGCGTTCCGTCACCGTGTCGCGAACCGCATCGGGCAGGCGTTCGAAGAAGCGCAGATAGTCCGGCAACGGAAGCGTTTCGCGGATTTGACGCGCCGTGACCGCCGCGTTGGTCGGTCCGTCCATCAGGTGGCGCATCAGCGCGTCGCCATCGGCGGGATACCCGCCGAGCCGATATCCATCCGCCGCTAGCGCGTCCAGCACCCCGATGGTGCTTGCCGGCGTGTCGAGCCCGACACCGTTTCCAAGCCGCCCGTCGCGATTGGGATAATTGGCGAGGATCACAGCAATGCGACGGGTTTTCGCCGGTTTGTCGCGCAGCCGTGCCCAGGCGGTAGCGAGATCGGCGGTGAAGGCGACCCGGTCGGCCTGCGGCTCGTGGCTGACGATGTTGGTTTCGACCGCCTCGTCGAAAAACGCCGCCGATTTGAACGAGACGGCGCGCGCCAGCACCCGCCCGTCGACTTCCGGCAGAGCGACATTCATTGCCAAGTCGCGCGCCGAAAGCCCTTGCGCCGAACTCTCCCAGGAAGTCCGCGCCGAACCCGAGAACACTGCCTGGAGAACCGGCGCACCGGTCGATTCCAGCACCGTCGCCTTGCGCCGACCGCCGGGCGGCGACACCGCAAACCCGGTCGCATTGATGACGATGGAGGGCTTTGCGGCGGCAAACAGCGTTTCGACCGTCGCAGCCGAAACCGGATCCTTCAGGCTGGCGACGAAGATCGGCAGCGGCTGCATGCCGCGCGCTGCAAGCGCATCGATCAGCGCCTCCACCGGCTGGGTCTGGCTGCTTTGCACAAGAGCCCTGTAAAAACAGATCGGGACCACCGGCCGGTCCTGCGCCGCATCGATGATGTCATCAAGCACAGGCCTGGCGACGCCCGGCCACCACAGCCCGGCTTTCAGCAGCGGAGCGGCGGCCGGCGGCCTGGCCGAACCGTCGAGCAAAGCCCGGCAATAGGCCAGAAACGACATCGCGTTGTCCGCGCCGCCCTCGACCAGATAACGCCACAGCGCCTCGGCGTCCTCGGCCGCAACCGTGCAGAAATCGTCGAGGCCGGGATCGGGCCTATCGTCGCCGGGCAATACGGCGATCCGGGCTCCGCCCGACACCGCGGCGGCGTGGAGCGCTTCCAACGCATAGGCGAAATAGCTGGCGCCGCCGAGCGCCCGCACCACAATCAGTCGGGCCCGGCCGGCGGTGCGCGCCACATAGGTATCGACCGACATGGGATGGGTGAGTTGCATCAGGCTGGCAAGGCGCAGATCGGGCGCCGCATCGCCGAGAGTCCGGCGCGCCGCCGCGAGACTTGCCAGTTCCGTGTCGGCAGCCGACAGCACCAGCACATCGCCCGGCGTCTGACCGAGATCAACGGCTTCGTCGCCTTCCGACAGGCTGCCCTTTTGCGCCAGCAGCAGATGCATCGCGCTATCCCGGCCGGGCCGCCTTTTCGATATCGGCGACCACGGCGTCCCTGTCGATATCGTGCAGGCCGATGACGACAAGCCGCGTGCCGCGGGTTTCGCCGGCGATCCAGGGCCGGTCGAAATAGCGGTCTACACGCATGCCGACGGCCTGCAGGACGAGTCGCATCGACTTGCCCGGCACATCGGCAAAGCCTTTCAAGCGCAAGATGTCGTGACGGATGATCACCGCCGCGAGCCGTTCGGCAAACAGTGCCGGATTAACGATGGGACCGATTTCCACCACGAGGCTCTCGAAGTCGTCGTGGTCGTGGTCGTGATCCTCGCCGCCTTCATGATGCAATTCGTGATGCGATTTGCGGTTGCCGATATCGTCCTCGGTGCCGATGCCGAGGCCGAGCAGCACGGTGGCGGGAACCTCGCCTTTGCGTGCGGTCACGACCGACGGGCGGCGGCGGATGCGCCCCTCCACATGCGCCCGCACCGCGTCCAGGCCGGGACCGTCGAGGAGATCGGCCTTGTTGAGCACGATCAGGTCGGCGGCGGTCAATTGATCCTCGAAGAGTTCCTCCAGCGGGCTTTCATGATCGAGCGCATCGTCGGCGCGCCGCTGCGCCTCCAGACGATCGTGATCCTCCGCGAAACGCCCGGCCGCCACGGCGGCGCTGTCGACCACGGTGATCACACCGTCCACGGTGATCCGGGTCTTGATGTCGGGCCAGTTGAAAGCGGCGACCAACGGCTGCGGCAGGGCGAGACCGGAGGTTTCGATCACGATATGATCCGGGCGCTGGTCTCGATCGAGGAGTTTTTCCATGGTCGGGATGAAATCGTCGGCGACGGTGCAGCAGATGCAGCCATTGGTCAGTTCGACAATGTCGTCCTCGGTGCAATTGTCCGCGCCGCAGCCTTTCAAAACCTCGCCATCGACACCGAGATCGCCAAATTCGTTGACGATCAACGCGATCTTGCGCCCGTTGGCGCCGGCGAGCAAATTCTGGATCAGCGTGGTCTTGCCCGCGCCCAAAAACCCGGTGATCACCGTTGCGGGGATTTTCTGTTGTTGCATGTCTTAACCCTTCATTTTGAGCGGCAGTCCAGCGGCGACAAAGAAAACACTGTCGCAGCAGGCGCCGATTTTCTGATGCAGGAAACCGGCATGGTCGCGAAAGGCTCGCGCCATCGGGTTGTCCGGCACGATGCCGAGGCCGACCTCGTTGGAGACGAAAACGATCACGCCCGGCAGCGTCGCGACCGTCTCGCAAAGGGCGTCGCACCGTGCCGGCACATCCGCATCCTCCATCATCAGATTGGTCAGCCAGAGTGTCAGGCAGTCGACCAGAACCGCCCGGTCGTCGCGCGCGTTTTGCTTCAGCGCAGCGGCAAGCGCCAGCGGTTCTTCGATGGTTGTCCAGGCCGCACCGCGGCGCCTGCGGTGCTCCTCGATGCGCGCCGCCATCTCGCCGTCGAGCGAACGGCCGGTCGCCAGATAGATCGGCGACAGGCCGGCGCGCTCCACCAGGCCTTCGGCAAAGGTCGATTTGCCGGAGCGCGCGCCGCCGAGCACAAGTGTGCGGCCACCGGTCATCCGACCGCCAAACCGCGCTGGCGCGTGACGGGAGCGGGCATCAATTGCGGGACCGGCAAAGACGGGACAGCTGACGTGATTGCGCCCACGCCCGAGCCATCCATGCATCGGACGCCGGCGGAATCGCCGGTGAAATCGATTGAACAGCCATCACAACCTCCGTGTCCGGCCCGGGACTCAATCCCATTAAAATGGCGAATGGCAGGTTTCCTGGCTCACGGATCGGCGGATCAAATGACCCGCCCGGCTTTCCCTCACCTTCCCGAAGCACTGGCGGCGCAAAAGCGGACGATTCGCAGATGATTAAAGGCGTCCACCCGGTTTATTGCGCCGCCACTTCAGTGGCTTCTGCCACCATGCCCCGGCGCTCTCGCGGGTGGGACCTGCCGGCATGCGGGAATGCCTGTCCGCTCTACAGTCGCGGGGTCGGCTGCGATCGAAGCGCCCGGTTTGGGTCCACTCTTCGCATTCCCATTTCAATCCCTCGGGCAAAGCCCTTCGGGACCATTCGCATCAAAAGTGATAGGCGTTTCGGCGCTGCCGTGTCAATCGCGATTGCGCCGTCGAACGTCCCCGGAACGAAGCGCGGTCGCTTCGGGCCGTCCCGGCGAGCCGCTTTGCCGCGCTTCAGACGCGTACGACCTCGGCGTTGAGAACCGGGAAACTGTCGCTGATCAACATATTCAACCGCTCGGCGATGGCGTCGAGCGCCGCGTCGACCTCCTCGCGATAGCTGCGTTGCCCACTACGCAGGCCGAGACCGTTCAGATAGCGGGCACGAAACGCGTCGCTCGCGAAAATCCCGTGCATATAGGTGCCGGCGATCCGCCCATCGGCCGAGACGGCGCCGTCCGGCCGGCCGTCGATCAGCGCGAATGGCCGCACGCAATCGGGTCCCTCGGTGCGGCCGAGGTGAATTTCGTAGCCGTCCAGGCCGACATCGTAGACCGCGCTGCGCGCGTGTACATTGCGGACGGTCTTGGCCGGTTCCATCACCGTGTCGACATCGAGCAGGCCAAGGCCCTCGATGTCCCGTCGCTCGCCTTCCAGGCCGTCCGGATCCCGCACCACGCGCCCCAGCATCTGATAGCCACCGCAAATGCCCAGGACATGCCCGCCGCGCCTGATATGCGCGGCGAGATCAGCGTCCCAGCCATGGTCGCGGAATGCGGCAAGATCGCCGATCGTCGATTTCGACCCCGGCACGACCACAAGGCCCGCATCCGCAGGAAGGGAATCACCCGGCCGCACCATAACGACGTCGATATCGGGCTCGGCGGCGAGCGGATCCAGATCGTCGAAATTGGCGATCCGGTCCAACACCGGCACGGCGACGCGAAGGGCAGCGCCCCGGCCTTGAACCATGCGTTCCAACACCACGGAATCCTCCGCCGGAAGCCGCGCCGCCTCAGGCAGCCAGGGCACGATGCCAAAACAGGGCCAGCCGGTGAAGCGTCCGATCGCCGCAAGCCCGTCGTCGAAAAGCGAGACATCGCCGCGAAACTTGTTGATCAGATAGCCGCAGATCATATCGCGATCCTCAGCAGGCAACAGCGTATGGGTGCCGACAATGGAGGCGATCACGCCGCCGCGGTCGATGTCGCCGACCAGCACGACGGGCACATCGGCGCGGGTGGCAAAGCCCATATTGGCGATATCGTTGGCGCGCAGATTGATCTCAGCCGGCGACCCGGCACCCTCGGCGATCACGATATCGGCATCAGCGCGCATGGTGTCCCAGCTTGCCATCACAGCGTCGAGCAACTGCGTCTTGACGGCCTGGTAATCGCGCCCACCCGCCTGCCCCCAGACCTTGCCATGCACAATGATCTGCGATCCCATTTCCGATTGCGGCTTGAGCAGGACCGGGTTCATATGGACGGAAGGGGCGACCCGGCAAGCCATGGCCTGCAGCCACTGCGCCCGGCCGATTTCGCCGCCGTCATCGGCGACGGCGGCATTGTTCGACATGTTCTGAGGCTTGAACGGACGCACCCGCAACCCGCGATTGGCGGCGAGGCGGCACAGTCCCGCCACAAGCACCGTTTTGCCGACATCCGAGCCGGTCCCCTGCAGCATGATCGCCTTGGCCATGGCCGTGCCTATCATTGTCCCGCGATTGTGCAAAGACGGGATCAGCCACAGCGCATCCACGCGTGCGAAGCTTCATCTTCGATGGGAAACGATTTTGCCCCGGTACGCAGTACCTGATCCGGAGCAGCGCACGGTTTTAAGCCGCCGCGCCGCCCGTTCTAGAGGAAGAGTGTTACCGGACGGTTATCGAGTCCCTAACCGAACCTAAATTTCGGCGCGACGGGAGCGTTATTCCGCCCGGCCCCGCAGAAAATTGATGATGCCGGAGAAATCAGTGCTGCCCTCGCCCGCCGCATCGAACAGCGTGTAAAGCTGCAGGGCGCCGGCGCCGAGCGGTGTCGCAGCGCCGGCCGACTGGGCCGCCTCCTGGGCAAGCTTCAGGTCTTTCAACATCAGGGCTGCCGCGAAGCCGGGCTTGTAGTCGTTGTTGGCCGGCGAGGTCGGCACCGGTCCCGGCACCGGGCAATAGGTGTTGATGGACCAGCACTGGCCGGACGAGGTGGAGGCGACATCGAACAGCGCCTGATGCGACAGGCCGAGCTTTTCGGCGAGCACAAAGGCCTCGCCGACCCCGATCATCGATATGCCGAGAATCATGTTGTTGCAGATCTTCGCCGCCTGCCCGGCGCCGCCCTCGCCGCAATGCACCACACGGCCGGCCATCGGTTCAAGGATCGGCTCCGCCCTTTTAAAAGCCTCCGGCGCGCCACCGGCCATGAAGGTAAGCGTTCCCGCCGCCGCGCCGCCAACACCGCCTGAAACGGGTGCATCAACCGACAGCATCTGCCGGTCGGCGGCCATCCGATGCGCGCGCCGGGCGCTGTCGACGTCGATGGTCGAGCAGTCGACGAACAGTGTTTCGGGCGTCGCAGCGTCGAGCAAGTCGCCATAGACCGAAAGCACATGGGCGCCAGCCGGAAGCATGGTGATCACGGTGTCGGCGCCCTGCACCGCCTCACGCGCCGACCCGGCGGCCGTCACCCCGTTGTCCTGCGCAACGTCCAGGTTCTCGGCGACCAGATCGAAACCACTGACCGTATGACCGGCCTTGACCAGATTCGCGGCCATGGGATTGCCCATATTTCCAAGGCCGATGAACGCCGTTTTTCCCATGGTTGTTCCTCCCGTTCGATGATGACCGGCACGCCAGTCAGCGTGTCAGATGACGGGCGATAATGACCCGCATGATCTCGTTGGTGCCTTCGAGGATCTGATGGACCCGCAGGTCGCGGACCAGCTTCTCCACGCCGTAATCGGCGAGATAGCCGTAGCCGCCGAAAATCTGCAGCGCCGCGTTCGCGATGTCGAAACCCTCGTCGGTGACGAATTTCTTGGCCATCGCGGACCATTTGCTCGCATCATGGGCCCTGCGGTCCAGCTTGCTGGCGGCGGCATAGAGGATCAGCCGGGCTGCCTCCAGGCTGGTCGCCATGTCCGCCATCTTGAACTGCAGGCCCTGAAACTGGTTGATCGGCTTGCCGAACGCCTGCCGCTCGGCGGCATAGTCCAGCGCCTTGTCGAAGGCCGACTGCGCGCCGCCGAGCGAGCAGGCGGCGATGTTCAGCCTGCCGCCGTCGAGACCGGCCATGGCGATCTTGAAGCCCACGCCCTCGTCGCCGATCCGGTTTTCCACCGGCACACGGCAATTGTCGAAGATCACCTGCGCGGTCGGCTGGATGTGCCAGCCCATCTTCGTCTCCGGCGCGCCAAAGGAGAGGCCCGGCGTGTCCTTGTGAACCACCAGCGTCGACACGCCGGCCGGCCCGTCATCCGAGGTGCGCACCATGGTGACATAGACATCGTTGACGCCGGCGCCGGAGATGAACTGTTTCGCGCCATTGACGACATAGGCGTCGCCGTCCAACACCGCCCGTGTCTTCAGCGCCGCCGCATCGGATCCTGAGGCCGGCTCGGTCAGACAATAGCTGGCGAGATGCTCCATCGACGTCAGCTTCGGCAGGAGGCGCTGGCGCTGCTCCTCGGAGCCGAAGGAATCGATCATCCAGGCAGCCATATTGTGAATGGAGATAAAGCTCGAAAACGCCGGACAGGCGCGCGCCAGCGCCTCGAAAATGACGACCGCGTCCAAGCGCCCGAGCGCTGACCCGCCGACATCGTCGGCCACATAGATGCCGCCCAGCCCGAGCGGCGCGGTCTCCCGAACGACGTCCGCCGGGAAATGTCTCTGCTGATCCCACGCGACCGCGTCGGGTGCGACCCGGTCGGCCGCAAAAGACGACACCATGTCCTGTATCGCGCGCTGCTCCTCTGTCAGGCCGAAGCGCTCTTCGCTCGTGTCCACCATGGCGTCCATGTCATACCTCCCTGGCGTGCCATCATCGACCGCCTCTTCACGCCGATCATACGCCGTCGGACCAAATATATAAACGCTTGTTCATTTCCTTGGAACACTTTTCCCTGCACTGTCCAATGGCTGTGAAGCGCTGCTACCCATTTTTGCCGGTCTTCGCGCCCCAAACGCCTTTTTACCATTGTGTATTGCAGCAATTATCCGCAAAGTCCCCTGGAGACACGGCCGGTCAATCCAGAGAAACGGTTTTCAGGATGCCTTCATTGTCACCGAGGCAACGGACAAAACGACATCGTGCTCCCATGGCGGGTCCGGCGGCGCTGCTCGCATTGTTGATACTGGCGGCGTGCACCAGCACGGAGTCGGGTATTACGACCGTCTATTACAACGTACCCGGCACCACATTCCAAGAGATCAACCAGCAGATCGCCATTCGCGGACCGCAAAATGGTCATGCGATCGGCACCACCGAAACACGCATGACGCCGAAGGTTCGTACTGGGAGACGCAACGGGGAATGCGAGATCGTTTCCGCGGACGTGGTGCTGGAGCTCAAGGTAACACTACCGCGCTGGGCGGACATCGACAGGGCCGACCAGCGCACACAATCCGGCTATGCCGGTCTGAGCGACCATGTCAGACGACATGAACAGCGCCATGTCGAGATCTCTCAGGAGTATGCCGAAAAGATCGAAGAGGCACTGGTGGCGATGCCGCCTCAGAAGGATTGCCGACAGTTGATCGCCGACGCACGCGTCCTCTTCAAACAATTGTTCGAGGAGCACAATGAAGAACAGCGTGCCTTCGACCTGGCCGAACGTCCCGTCATCATCCGCCGACTGAGCGCCCTGGGTTTTTAGGGCGTCCTTGCGTCGGCCATAGGCCGCACTCACCAGCCAATATCCCCATCTTCGATCCGCAAGGCGGTTCGGTTCGCTTGCACATGCAGAGCTTGCATTCCTTCGCTGCGATCTGATTGCCTTGTCGGCGGACAGGAAAGCACCGGAGACAATCGCTGAGAGGGGCCGCCGTTGGTGATAGGAAACCGCAGGAACATTGCAGCGGGCAGCATCGGTACAGCGCTCGAAATGTATGATTTCGCCGTCTACGGATTTCTCGCACCCATCATAGGGCCGTTGTTCTTTCCCTCTGATGACCATCTGGCATCGCTGTTGTCTGCATTTGCGGTCTTTGCCGTCGGTTACCTCGCAAGGCCGCTCGGCGCGGCCCTCTTCGGACATGTCGGAGACCGCTACGGACGCAAGGCGTCGATGGCTGCCTCCATTTCACTCATGGGGCTTGCAACGCTAGGCCTGGCGATGTTGCCAACCCATGCCCAGATCGGAACGGCTGCCGCCTTCCTGCTGGTCCTGTGCCGGGTCTTGCAGGGTCTCTCGGTCGGAGGGGAGTTTACCGGCTCCATGGTTTTCCTGGCTGAACATGCGCCGATCGCGCGGCGCGGCGCCATAACCGCGATCTCGCAGACAACCAGCATCGCGGGCTTTCTCTTCGGTTCCGGTCTGAGCGCGCTGATAAGCGCGCAGGTCGGTGAGGCAGCGATGGCCGCCTGGGGATGGCGGATTCCCTTCCTGTTCGGCGCACTCATTGCGATTGTCGGGCTTGTCATCCGGCGCTACGTCGCCGAACCGCCAGCGGCGGCCCGTCGGGAAAAACAGCCCGTATTTGTCGTGTTCCGCGATTATTGGCCCGTCCTTCTGCGGATGATCTGCCTTGTGATGATGGGTGGTGTCGGGTTTTATCTGCTTTTCGTCTATGTCGCGGCGTCTTTGCGCGAGCATATGCATTTCACCACCGCCCGCGCGCTGGAGATCAACACCATCGGCCTGCTGGTCATGTTCGCCCTCACCATCCCGGTCGCGAGCGTGTCCGACCGGATCGGGCGCAAGCCAGTGCTTTACGGCGTCGCCATCGCCACACTCGTTCTCGGCTGGCCGTTGTGGCAGTTGCTGCAACAGCCGTCCTTTGCGGTGATTCTCAGCGGCCAAGTGGGGTTTGCGGTCATCTCGGCGGCAACCTTTGCGGTGGTGCCTGCGACGATCGTCGAAATGATGCCGGCGCATATCCGCTGCAGCGGCGCATCCATCGGTTACAATGTCTGCCTCGGCATCTTCGGCGGCACGACACCGTTCGTCGCCACCTACCTCATCGCAAGGACAGGCGATGATTCCACCCCGGTCTATTACCTGATGGCACTTGCCGTGATCATGCTCGCAGCCTTGCGCGGAATGCCGGAAACCGCCGCCCGACCGCTTGCCGTCGAGCGGGCGGAGGACAGGTCGCCGGCGACCTGAGTACTCCGGTCCGTTGCCGGTGGCTAGCCGATATTGCCGTCTACAATCCCGCTTCCGGCGCCATCAGGCCTTCGACCCGGGCCGCGCAGAACTTGAACTCCGGTATCTTGCCGTAAGGATCGAGTTGCGGATTGGTCAGTCGGTTGGCCGGGCTTTCGTTGAAGCAGAACGGCATGAACACCATGCCATCCGCCACCTCGCGGTCGGCCCGTAGCACCGCTTCGACGCTGCCACGTCGGGTCTCGACGGCGATCATCTGCCCGGGCGGCAGACCCTGCCGCTCGATCTCGTAGGGGTTCATGGCGGCGATGCCCTGCGGCTCCAGGCTCTCCAGCACACTGGCGCGGCGCGTCATGGCGCCGGTGTGCCAATGCTCCAGCAGACGTCCGGTCGTCAACACCAGCGGATAGTGTTCGTCCGGCACCTCGTCGGGCGGCAGCAGGTCGGCCGGGACGATGCGGCCACGGCGGTCGGCTGTCGGAAAGCCTTGTGCGAAGATAATTTCATTGCCCGGCTTGTCGGGCGCGTCGGCTGGATAGGTCACCGCGTCCTCACGCTCGATCCGCTCCCAGGAGATATTGTCGAGCGACGGCATCACGGACGCCATCTCCGTGTAGACCTCCGATATGTGACCATAATCCCAATCGAGGCCGATGCGCTGCGCCAGGGCGACGATCAGTTCCCAATCCTGCCGCGCCTCGCCCGGCAGATCGAGTGCCGGCCGGCCAATCTGTACCTGGCGGTTGGTGTTGGTGTAGGTGCCGAGCTTTTCGGCATGCGCCGAGGCCGGCAGCACGACATCGGCATGCCAGGCGGTTTCGGTCAGGAAGATATCCTGCACCACGAGATGTTCGAGTTTGGCGAGTGCGGCGCGCGCATGGGTCTGATCCGGATCCGACATGGCCGGATTTTCGCCCATGATATACATGCCCTTGATGCGTTCGTCATGGATCGCATCGACGATCTCGACCACGGTCAGGCCGTTACGTGGATCGAGGGGACGCCCCCAAAAATCCTCGAATTCACCGCGAATGTCGGGATTTTGAACCGATCGGTAGTCGGGGTAGACCATCGGGATCAGTCCGGCATCGGAGGCGCCCTGCACGTTGTTCTGGCCGCGCAGCGGATGCAGGCCGGTGCCGGGGCGGCCGACCTGGCCGGTGGTCAGCGCCATAGCGATCAGGCAGCGCGAGTTGTCCGTGCCGTGGGTGTGCTGGGAGATGCCCATGCCCCAGAAGATGATCGAACGTTCCGAGGTGGCGTAGGACCGGGCGATGGTGCGCAGCAGGCCGGCCTCGACGCCGCAGACGTCGGCCATGGCCTCCGGGCTGAAATCCTTGACTTTCTCCTTCAACGCCTCGAAGCCGGAGACGTTGGCCTGGATATATTGCTCGTCATAGAGCTTTTCTTCGACAATGACATGGAGAAGCGCGTTGAGAAGCGCGACATCGGTGCCCGGCTTGAACTGGACCGGATGGGTGGCGTGACGCATCAGGCCCTGGCGGCGCGGATCGATGACGATCAGCGTTTTGCCCTCTTTCACCGCCTGCTTGAAATAGGTCGCCGCCACTGGATGGTTGGTCGCCGGGCGCGCGCCGATGATGATGATGCAGTCGGCTTTCATCGCGTCGGTGAACGGTGCCGAGACCGCGCCTGAGCCAACGCCTTCCATCAGCGCCGCGACGGAGGAGGCATGGCACAAACGGGTGCAATGGTCGACATTGTTGGTTCCGAAACCCTGGCGAATGAGCTTCTGAAAGAGATAGGCCTCCTCGTTCGATCCCTTGGCCGAGCCGAACCCGGCCAGGGCGCCGCCGCCATCGCGCGTCAGGATGGCTTTTAGACCGGAGCCGGCCCGCTCCAGCGCCTCCTCCCAGCTCGCCTCGCGAAAGACGGTCAGCGGGTCGACGCCGCGCAGGTCCATATCGCCCGCTTTCGGCGCGTCGTTGCGACGGACCAGCGGTTTGGTCAGGCGGTCGGGCGCGTGCACATAATCGAAACCGAATCGTCCCTTCACGCACAGCCGGTTTTCGTTGGCCGGGCCGTTGCGGCCGTCGACCTGGACGATACGGTTGTCCTTGACGGCCACGGTGGTCTGGCAGCCAACGCCGCAAAACGGGCAAACGCTGTCGACGACGTGGTCGAAGGACTCGACCTTGCGGGTCGTGAAACCATCGTCCATCAGCGTCTTTTCGAACAGCGCGCCGGTCGGACAGGCCTGCACGCATTCGCCGCAGGTCACGCAGGTCGATTCGCCCATCGGATCGGCAATATCGAAGACCGGCATCGTATCACTGCCGCGTCCGGCCATGCCGATGACGTCGTTGACCTGCACTTCTCGGCAGGCGCGCACGCAGGCACCACAGGTGATGCAGGCGTCCAGATTGACGGCGATCGCCGGATTCGTGACATCGAACCCGCGGTCGACGCGACCGTGTTCGAATTTCGAGGCGAACCGGCTGGAGCCTTCAATGCCCATGGTCTCGGCCCACGCCCAGAAATCCGACTGGTCGTCCGGGGTCTCGGTGCGCGGCCGCATGTCGCTGGCCAGCAGTTCGAACACCATTTCACGCGATTTCTTGGCCCGTTCGGTGTCGGTGCGCACGACCATGCCTTCGCTTGGCCGCCTGATGCACGAAGCCGCCAGCGTTCTCTCGCCCTCGATATCGACCATGCAGGCGCGGCAATTGCCGTCCGGCCGATAACCGGGCGCATCCAGATGGCACAGATGCGGGATGCGCGTGCCTTCGCGTTTGGCAACGTCCCAAATGCTCTCCTGCGGCGAGGCCGACACCGTTTTGCCGTCGAGGTTGAAGCTCACCTTGCTCATGATCTGCGTCCTGGTCCTTCGGTATCCGGCATCAAAGATCGCCCCTGAAATAGGTCAGAAGATGGTTGACCGGGTTCGGCGCCGCCTGGCCCAGACCGCAGATGGAGGCATCCCGCATCACGGCTTCCAGGTCGCGGATCGCCGCCTCGTCCAGCGGTCCCTGCCGCTGCAAGAGCGCAACCATCTTTTCCGTGCCGGAGCGGCAGGGTGTGCATTGGCCGCAGCTTTCGTGCTTGAAGAATTTCAGCAGGTTGAGCGTGGCGTCCTTGACGCTGTCCCGGTCGGACAGGACGACCACAGCGTGCGAGCCGACAAACGCGCCGAGGTCGGCCAATCTGCCGCCAAAATCGAGCGGCACGTCGTCCATATGCGCCGGCAGGATACCGCCAGACGCACCGCCCGGCAGATAGGCGTTGAAGCGATGGCCGTCCAGCATGCCGCCGCAATAGTCGTCGATCAGTTCGCGCACGGTGATGCCGGCCGGAGCGAGTTTGACGCCCGGTTCCCTGACGCGGCCTGACACCGACCAGGAGCGCAGTCCCGGATGCCCTTCGCGGCCCTGCGCGGCAAACCAGTCGGCACCGTTTTCGACAATGTCGCGGATCCACCACAGTGTTTCGACATTGTGGTTGAGGGTCGGACGGCCGAACAACCCGACCTCAGCGATATAGGGCGGACGATGGCGCGGCAGGCCGCGCTTGCCCTCGATGCTCTCAATCATCGCGCTTTCTTCACCGCAGATATAGGCGCCGGCTCCGCGGCGCAGTTCGATGAAGCCCGGATCGATGAGACCGGCGCTTTCCAGCGCGACGATCTCAGTCTTGAGGATTTCCAGGACAGCCGGATATTCGTCGCGCATGTAGAAATAGATCCGCTCTGCCTCCACGGCGTTGGCGGCGATCAGCGCGCCTTCGAGCGCACGGTGCGGGTCGCTTTCGAGCAGATAGCGGTCTTTGAAGGTGCCCGGTTCGCCCTCGTCGCCATTAACCGTCATCAGCCGCGGCCCCGCATAGGAGCGCACGAAACCCCACTTCCTGCCGGCCGGAAAACCGGCGCCGCCCAGGCCGCGCAGTCCCGCATCCGACAGGATCTCGATCAGTCGTTCGGCCGTCACTTTGCCGTCGCGGACATCGCGATAAAGCGCATAGCCGCCATATTCCTGATAGGCGTGCAGATTGACGTAATCGGGCACGGCCACGTCGAAGCCGCCATTGCCGGCAAGCGCCAGCAGGCCCTCCGCAGAGGCATGATCGACTTCGCGGTTGCCGATGCGTGCGGCGGGCGCGGTGGCACAGCGGCCCATGCAGGGTGCGCGCAAAACCCGTATGAGCGCCGGATCGGCCTGCTGCTCCAGTGCGGCAACAAGGTCCTCGGCGCCGGCCATCATGCAGGAGAGCGAGTCGCAGACCCGCACTGTCAAAGGTGCCGGTGGCCTCTCGCCCTCTTTGACGACATCGAAATGATCATAAAAGGACGCCACTTCATAAATCTCGGCCTGCGGCAGCCGCATCAGCTCGGCGAGCGCCCGAATATGCGCCGCCGACAGGCTGCCATAGGTGTCCTGGATCGTATGCAGAAACTCGATCAGCAGATCGCGTTTGAGCGCGCGGCCTTCGAACAGGCCACTGATCTCGATGAAAGCGGCCTCGTCAAGGGGCCGGCCCTTCGGTCCCCGATCCCGGCGCTTTGCCATGACATGCTGGTTCATCATGCCGCCCTTCTTCTGTCAACGGCGTCTTCTGGCATTCACTGGGCACCTGTATAGACCGTCGAAGCCGGCCCACACCAGCCCGATTGCGGCACGCGGACGTCGCAACGCTCTGCAATCGCTGTCTGTGCAAATGGTGCGAACGTTCGGGCTCGAAGCGTTTTTTCGCCGCAATTGCGACGGGAAATCTTCAGACCCGCGTCAAAAAGACCGTTTGAGGGCAAATCGACCGCCGATTGGCGAGCGGATGTCTTTTACCGACCGTCGAAACGCCGTAAACTCCGTTTACGTCACTGGAATGTGGATCATCGAACCAACCGGACGCGGCCCGACCGTCGCCGGAGAGCATCGCAGCATCGCTCTGTGGGATGGGCCGGGGTTAAGTTTCAAGTCGCGTTTCAACGCCACCTCGGACGTGCCCGGCTGCTTGCCGGCAGAAGGGAGAAAGCAATCATGAAAACGCCTCTTGCGGTCCTCCTGCTTGCGACAGTGCTGGTGTCCGCGCCGCAGGCAGTGCGAGCCGAGGGCTGCGGCGGGGTGACGATCGCCCAGATGAGTTGGAAATCGGCCGATCTGATGGCCGAGGTCGATCGCATCATCCTGTCCGAAGGCTATGGCTGCGACGCGCGGACAGTGCCCGGCGACACCCTGCCGACATTTGAAAGCATGCTCACCGAGGGCCAGCCCGACGTCGCGCCCGAAATGTGGATCAATGCGGTTCGGGAGCGTTTGGACGCGGCGGTCGACGAAGGTCGGTTGGAGGTCGCGGCGCAGTCGCTGTCCGATAGCGGTGTGGAGGGCTGGTGGATTCCGGCTTTTATCACGGAAGAAAATCCTGACATCAAAACGGTCCGCGACGCCCTCAGGCGTCCCGACCTGTTTCCGTCACCGGACGATCCGGCTCGCGGCGCGCTGCACAATTGCCCGCCCGACTGGAGCTGCCGGATCTCAACCGCCAATCTTTTCAGGGCGCATGCGGCGGATGAGAAGGGCTTCGACCTGATCAACACCGACACGCCGCAAGCGCTGATCGACTCGGTTGCCGACGCCTTCGCCAACCAGCGCGGCTGGCTGGGCTATTACTGGGCGCCGACCCCGCTGCTCGGCCGATACGACATGGTGCGGCTGGATTTCGAGGTGCCGCACAATAAGATCGAATGGGACACCTGCACGGCCGTGCAGGATTGCGCAGAGCCGAAACCGAATGCCTGGCCAAAATCCGAAGTCTACACGGTCGTCACCGGCAAGTTTCGCCGCCGCGGCGGCGATGCCTATCGCTACCTGGCAAGTCGATCGTGGAGCAATCGCACGGTCAATGGCCTGATGGCATGGATGGAGGACAATCGGGCAACGGCCGAGGAGACTGCCCGCTATTTCCTCGAGAGTAACGAAGCCCTGTGGTCAAGTTGGGTGACGCAGGATGCGGCGGAAAGGCTGAAAAGCTTCCTCGCCAATTCGTGAGACAACCTACTCACCGGTTCTGTGGAAACGCAGCGGTTTTGTTCGTTCCCTCTGAACAATCCCCTTGGCTTCAAGATCGAGCTGCGCGGCTTTCAGCCACCACCCGGCTTTGTCGCCGCCGGGAAACAGGGCTTCCGGTAGAAGCGGCAGAAGCCGGGCTTTTGCCTCGGCCGCGGTCAGTCCCGGCGAGGAGCCGGGCAGGACGGACAAAAGCGCGTCGCGCATGGCCTCGTATTTGGCGCGATCGACGCGCTCCGTACGGCCAGGCGTATTCACATTCTCGATTTCGATCTTTTCAGCGTCACCGGACATCAAGTTCTCCATTGACATAAGTGATTTTGGGTGTGCGGAAACCCATCGCGGCCCAGGCGGCGATCAGTCTGGCAAAAAAGCCGAGCGTATGCGATCTGGCGTTCGGTACATCGTTTGGCAACAACGTGCCGTCGGCCATGTCGGCAACCATAGTTCGCAGATCGAGCGCTGGGCGTTGCTCTGGCGGCCAAAGCCCGCCATAGAGGCTCAGCCAATGGCCCTGGGTGAAGTCGAGGAACATCGGCGTGTTGCAACAGGTTGCCACGACGCGCCGGGATTGCGAATCCGGCGCGAGGCGATGCTCCCGCAGCGTCTCGGCGCCGGCGATGCAGTCGACCCGGTCCTTGCGATAGAGAACGTAGCGGGTGGCGCCTCTTTCATCGAGCAATGACGGGCCCTCGACAAGTCTTTCGATGGCTTTACCGGCCGCGCGGCAACTGTTGCACAGGCACTCCGTGCTGATGATGTGCCGACCTCGAAGGCGCAGTACAACATGTCCGCAAGCGCAGGAAAGGAGTATTGGCTCGGCCATGGCGACGCCTTTCGCATATCATTGATTAGACTAGACGGTTCAGTCTTTAATAGACTGGACCGTCCAGTTTGATTTGTCAACCCACCGCGTCTACACTATGCAGTGTCGCAGTACGGGACGGATCGCATGTCGCATGTCAAACGGTGCTGAAACTCGGATACGGCGCAGTCGTGAGAAGATCTTGACGGCGGCCGAGAGGGTGTTTCTCAAGAAAAGCTTTCTCGGAAGCAATATGGACGAGGTGGCGGAAGCAGCCGGCGTGTCGAAACAGACCGTTTACGCCCATTTCGGCTCCAAGGAGGATCTTTTTGTCAAGGTTGTCGAGACGATGACCGGGACCGCAGCGAAGCATCTGAAAGAGCGCGTAGACGACCCGCCCGACGATCTGCCGGTGGAACAGTTCCTGCTGGATTTCGCGACGGAACAGTTGCTCATTGTGCTGACACCCCGCCTGATGCAACTGCGCCGCCTCGTCATCGGAGAGGTCGAGCGGTTTCCGGACCTCGGTCACGCGCTTCACCGCAATGGCCTCAGCCGGTCCATCGAAAGACTGGCGCGCGCTTTCGAACACTATGCCGCGCGCGGCGAATTGGCGGCACCCGACCCCGTGCAGGCGGCCACCTATTTCAACTGGATCGTGATGGGCGCGCCGACCAATGACGCGATGCTGCTTGGCGATAGCGGCATCCCATCCAAGGACCACCTTCGCAAACATGCCGTTGATAGCGTGCGGATCTTCCTTGCTGCCTTTCGGCCACAAAAGAACCCGCCCGACCTGACACGGTCCGCGCCGCCGGAGACGATTTGACGGCGGAGACGGCGATTCCGGCGTTGCAATCATATAAAGATATCTTTATATCTCGTGCCAAACAACCGTTCCAGGATTTGCGCCATGAACCGCCCAGCCGATATCGCCAACCCGCTGTCCGAATTGATCGCCGAAAAGGGTGTCCTGCTCGCCGACGGTGCCACGGGAACCAACCTCTTCGCCATGGGCCTGGAGGCCGGCGAGGCGCCGGAGCTTTGGAACGAGGACCAGCCGGACAAGATCGTCAAGATGCATCAGGATTTCGTCGACGCCGGTGCCGATATCATCCTGACCAACAGCTTCGGTGGCACACGGCACCGTCTGAAACTGCACAACGCGCAGAACCGAGTCTTCGATCTCAACAAAAAAGCGGCAGAAATCGCGCGCAGCGTCGCTGATGGCTGTGGCCGGCGCGTCATCGTTGCCGGCTCGGTCGGACCCACCGGGGAACTGCTGGTACCGCTCGGCGCCCTCACCTATGAAGATGCGGTCGCCGCCTTTGTCGAGCAGATCGAGGGGCTGAAGGCGGGTGGCGCGGAGATCGCCTGGATCGAAACCATGTCGGCGCCGGAGGAGATCCGCGCCGCGGTCGAGGCGGCCGTGCAGTGCGGTATGCACTATACCTATACTGGCTCCTTCGACACCGCCGGCAAGACCATGATGGGGCTGCATCCGAAAGACATCCGCGCCGTCACGGCCGACATGGCGTCGGCGCCGGCCGCCTTTGGCGCCAATTGCGGCGTCGGTGCACCGGACATCCTGGCCTCGCTGCTCGACATGAGCGCCGCCGCGCCGACCGAGCCGATCATTGTCAAGGGCAATTGCGGCATTCCGGAGTTTCGCGGTTCCGAGATCCATTACTCCGGAACGCCGCCGCTGATGGCGGACTATGCCCGCCTCGCCATTGATGCCGGCGCGACGATCATCGGCGGCTGCTGCGGCACGTCCTGCGAGCACCTGCGCGCTATGCGCGCCGCGATCGATTCTCACCACAAGGCGGAGCGCCCGACACTGGAGGTGATCGCCGAGCGGATCGGCCCGATGCGCAACAAGCCGGCCGAGGACACCGCCGCAGCGCCGCGGCGCGCGCGCCGCGGCCGCAAACGCGCCTGATCAGATACCGACGGGCCGCTCCAGCGCGTTCATGTGAAAGCGAAGATGCGCCGGCCGATAGCGATAGCGGCGGCCGACCGGACAGGCGTTTCTCGACAGGCAGCCCTGGCGCATGCAACCGGCACCGCCCGCGGCACCGGCGAGATGGTGCCGGCAGGTCCCCACATCGAAGCGGTCCATGGCGACCGCTCCGACCGGACAGGCCGCGATGCAAGGACGGTCCGGACAATCATCGCAGGGATGCGCGCCCGCCCGCGCGACCGGGATATCGACGCGCCTTTCGAACTCGATCGCCGCGCGATAGCCGTGCCAAAGGCCATACTCCGGATGGACGAGAATGCCCAGCGGGGAGGCTTTCAGCCCTTCGCCCATCGCGATCCAGCGCTGAAAAGGCCACCACGGCTTTTCGAAAGGATAAAGCGCCGTGCCACCGAAAGCGTCGGCGATGGGCCCGACCACATGCCTCGACCACCGATCCAACGGATCCGGTCCGCTCGCACTTGCGGCAAAGGTCTCGAAATACGGCCAGAAGGACGAGCCGACATGACCAACCAGGACCAGGCTATCAATCCGCCTGCCGTCCGGCACGACCGGCCCGTCACCGTTGAAACGGATGCCACCGCGCGCGCTCAAGCCGTGTCTGGCCAGCGCCGCATCCAGCCGCCCGTAGAGGGTTGCCTCATCCCTGCGCTCACCGGTCGTCGTCATCGCGGAAAGCCGATCGCCACACGTCTCGGTGGATCATTGCGGCCACTTTCGCCCGGCCGTCCTCGGGCTTCTTTCACGTGAACGCGTCGGGCATCGATTCCTTCTTGTGGGCGATGAAACCGACAAGCCCGTCTTGGATGCCGGGATCCAGCGCTGGCGCCTCATAAGCGTTCAGCCAGTCGCGGCACAGCGCATTCGCCCGCTGCTCGGCCCGCTTTTCGCCCTCGATCTGCCACTGTTCGAAGGAGTTGTTGTCGGCCAGCGCAGAGCGGTAAAAGGCAGTCTGAAAATTGGCCTGCGTATGCGCGCATCCCAGATAATGGCTTCCCGGCCCCACTTCGGTGATCGCGTCGAGCGCCTGGGCGTTTTCCGACAGGTCGACACCCTCGGCGAAGCGCTGCATCATGCCGAGCTGGTCGGCATCGATCATGAATTTTTCATAGGACGACACCAGCCCGCCTTCGAGCCAACCCGCCGCATGCAACACAAAATTCGTGCCGGCCAGCACCGTCGCATTGAGCGTGTTGCTGCTTTCCGACGCGGCCTGCGCATCCGGAACCTTCGATCCGCACAGCGAGCCGCCTGTTCGGAACGGAATGCCCAACCGCCTGGCGAGCTGCGCCGCGCCATAGGACACCAGCGACGGCTCCGGGGTGCCGAAGGTCGGCGCGCCGGATTGCATCGAGATCGACGCGGCAAACGTGCCGAACAGAACAGGCGCTCCGGGTCGGATGAGCTGCGTAAAGGACGCGCCGGCCAGCACTTCGGCCAGGATCTGGGTCAGCGTGCCGGTCACGGTGACCGGGCTCATCGCCCCGGCCAGAATGAAAGGCGAGACCACGCAGGCCTGGTTGTTGCGCGCATAAACCTTGGCCGCGCCGAGCATGGTCTCGTCGAACACCATCGGCGAATTGGCGTTGATGAGATTGACCACAACGCAGTTCCCATCGACAAAATCGTCGCCGAACAGGATCTTGCACATGTCGACCGTGTCCTGCGCCCGTTCCGGCGCCGTCACCGACCCCATGAACGGCTTGTCCGACAGCCGCATATGGGCATGGACCATATCGAGATGCCGCTTGTTGACGGGGATGTCGACAGGCTCGCACACGGTGCCGCCGGAGTGATGCAGAGCCGGCGCCATATAGGTCAGTTTGACGAAGTTTTCGAAATCCTCGATGGTCGCGTAGCGCCGCTCGCCGTCCAGGTCGCGGACGAAGGGCGGGCCGTAAACCGGGGCGAAGACCGTCGCCTTGCCGCCGATTTGCACCGAGCGCTCCGGGTTGCGCGCGTGCTGAGTAAAGCTTTGCGGCGCGGTGCGCAGAAGCGACCGGCAAAGCCCTTTGGGAAAATGCACGCGTTCGCCCCGCACATTGGCGCCGGCGTCGCGCCACAGTGCCAACGCCTCGGCGTCGTCGCGAAACTCGATGCCAATCTCCTCCAGCACCCTGTCGGCATTGGCCTCAATCAGCGACAGACCCTCCTCGTCGAGCACCTCATATTCGTTGATCTGGCGCCGGATATAGGGATTCTGCGGCCCGGGGCCGCCGCCGCTTCGGGACGCCCGCCGCGCCGACGCGCCACCGGTGCCGCGTGCGCGCCTGCCCCGTCCGCTTCTGCCTTCATCGGTCGCCATCACCTGTCCCTTTCACGCTGCCACCGCCACCATCTCTAGACCAGACGCAGGGGTCTGCGTTTTCTTGGAGCGCCAAGCGGTGACGTTCTGACGACACCATCCTGCCCCAAGGCACCGTCGCTTTTCAGATTGACGCGCGTCGTTTTTGAAAAGTCAATCATTGAAAGATTACGGCATAAGTCTTGTCAAAGTAATGGGTTGCATGGTTCATAGGCCAGCTGTCGCTAGCATCGAGGAATCGCCGATGTCCGATGAAGAAGAAATCATCCTGTCCGAACTGCCCGACGACGAGCTCGTACAGCAGATGCATGACGACCTCTATGATGGCCTGAAGGAAGAGATCGAGGAAGGCACGCAGATCCTGCTGGGTCGCGGCTGGATGCCTTATGACGTGCTGACCCGGGCGTTGGTCGAAGGCATGCGCATCGTCGGCGAGGACTTTCGCGACGGCATTCTGTTCGTGCCCGAGGTGCTGTTGTCGGCCAATGCGATGAAGTCCGGCATGTCTATTCTGCGTCCGCTTCTGGCCGAAACCGGCGCGCCGAAGCTCGGCAAAATGGTCATCGGCACAGTCAAGGGTGACATTCACGATATCGGCAAGAACCTCGTCGGCATGATGATGGAGGGCGCCGGTTTCGACGTCGTCGATATCGGTATCAACAATCCGGTCGAGAACTATCTCGAGGCCATCGAGGAGCACGGCCCCGACATTGTCGGCATGTCCGCGCTGCTGACCACAACCATGCCCTATATGAAAGTCGTTATCGACACGATGAAGGAAAAGGGCATTCGCGAAGACCATATCGTTCTCGTTGGCGGAGCACCGCTGAACGAGGAGTTCGGCAAGGCGGTAGGCGCGGACGCCTACTGCCGGGACGCCGCCGTGGCCGTCGAGACGGCCAAGGAGTTCATCAAGCGCAAGCACAACGCTCTGGCGAACGCCGGCTAGCCGGCGTCGCGGAGGACGATGGCGGCTTCGGCCGGCCGCCAGTGCTTCGGTTCGACGTTTGGACCCGAGACCATGATCGCCCTGAGTTCGCCTGAGACAACGCCAGCGCCGGTCCGCGTCATCGGCTGCGGTGCGATCGCGCGCGAAATCCTTGCGGTCTGCGAGACCAACGGCCTAAGCCACGTCGACCTGACCTGCCTGCCGGCGATTTGGCACAACCATCCCGACCGCATCGCGCCGGGCGTGCGTGACGCGATCCACAAGGCGCGCGATGAGGGTTTTGAGCGCATTTTCGTGGCCTATGCCGATTGCGGCACCGGCGGTCTGCTCGACGCCGTCTGCCGCGAGGAAAACGTGGAGCGTATCGCCGGGCCCCATTGCTATTCCTTCTTCAGCGGCAATGATCAATTTGCGTCCCGGGACGAGATCGACGCTTTCTTCCTCACCGATTTCCTGGCACGCCAGTTCGAGGCGTTCATTGCCGAACCGCTGGGCCTGCGCCGACATCCCGAACTCAGGGATATGTATTTCGGCAATTACCGCAAGCTGATCTATCTCTCCCAGAAGGAGGATCCGGAGCTGCAGGAAAGGGCTAAGGAAGCCGCGGCGTTTCTTGGTCTACAATATGAATACCGCTTGACGGGTTATGGCGATCTGACGGCCGCACTGCGCGACGCATAAGCTGCGGACCGACCTGTCCGTCTTCCACGAACCGCCGCCAATGCGGAGGCGCTCCGAAACCCGAGACGGCGGGCAACTCAAAATGCAAACGCATTGCCGTATAACCTCTACATTTGGCTGCTATGTATCGATATTCAGTCCGATGGGCAGTGTTTCATTCGTCAGAAGAAGAAAACAACATTCGTGAGTGATATTTCAGCCAGCCGCCCGGTTCCGGGCATTCGAGCGAAAGAAGACAAACATCCCGAAAGCCTCTCCGACCTGTTGAACAGGCTCGCCGAGACAGCTGGCGATCGCATCACGATGCGCGAAATCGCAGAGGCGCTGGACGAACGTTCCTTCGGTGCTTTCCTGCTGGTATTCTCGATCCCTAATCTCATTCCGCTTCCGCCCGGCGCCACATTGATTGTCGGGCTGCCGCTGGTGTTCATCGCTTGGCAGATCGTCGCCGGACGCAACAAGATATGGTTGCCGGAAAGACTCGCGAACTACACGCTGGACAAAAAAACGCTGCAGAAGATCGTCAGTCGGTCGCAGCCTGGCCTGAAATGGATGGAGGCGCTCGTCCAGCCGCGCAACTGGCCGCTTTCCAGACCGCTGGCCGAGCGGGTGTTCGGTGTGTATATCCTCGTGCTTGCCGTCGTCGTCGTGATCCCGATACCCTTCGGAAACTGGTTGCCGGCTTTCGCCATCGCCATGATCGGCCTCGCCCATACCGAACATGACGGCAATTGCCTTGCCATCGGTTCGATCATCGGTTTGATCGCGCTGACGATCTTCAGTCTGATCCTGTTTTTGACCACAGCGCTTTTCACCAGCGTCGTGTAGCGGTCGCGACGGCCGGCCCCGTCTGAGATTGCGGCTGCCGCCATCTGGCATCGCCGGCCTTTCCACCATAAATCAGAAGGACGACGTCGCTTTTGAGCGCGTTGCGCGTCGTCGCGCAGCAAGCCCCGAAAAGCGAATGAAAGCATTTTACGGCATTGGCCGGCGAGGAGACCATTGATGGCTGATCTGATAACCGTTTATTGGCGTGACATCCCGGCACAGGTCATCGTGAAGAAGGGGCGCAAAACCGCCAAACGTGAATTGACGCTCCGCTTTACCGAGGCCATCGACATGTGCGCCATGCGCTCCGGTGCCCATGAAACGGATGACTACCTCGCCGAGTGGCGGCGCGGCGCGCCGGAAACGGTGTCAGACGACCTGGAGGCGGAGGCGGACAAGGCCGCGGCGGCACTCGAGGCGGCCTACACGAAAGAACGGTTGAAAGCACTGATCCAGTCGCAAGGAAGGGCGGAACGAGATGACGACAGTGGTGACGATGAAATCCCCGCGGCCTGACAGAATTGCCGCCTCGATCGAGGTGGCACCGCGTCAGGCGATCGAATCCGGCGATCTCGGACATCTGTTCCCGCAAGGCACGCATGTCTACATCACCGATCTCGGCAGCGACGGCGACGATACGCTGATCAAGGCTGCCATGCGGCTGCGATCGCTGGGTTTCGAGCCCGTGCCGCATTTCGCCTCACGCCGGCTGACGACCCGTGCCGCACTGGAAGAGCGCGTCAAGAGGATGAGTGACGAGGCGGGTGTAACCAACGTGCTCGTCATCGGCGGCGGGCTGGAGCGTCAAGCAGGCGATTTCTCGTCGACGATGGAAGTGCTCGAAACCGGTTTCTTCGACAGATATGGCATCGCCAGGATTGGCATCGCCGGCCATCCGGAAGGCAGCCCGGACTTCTCCGAAGAGGTCGCGTTGCAGGCATTGCGCCTGAAAAAGGATTTCGCCGAGCGCAGTGACGCGCAGTTGCGTATCGTCACCCAGTTCGGCTTCGACGCCCAGGCGTTCATTCGCTGGGCGAATGGATTGAAAGAGCACGGCATCGACCTGCCGGTGCATCTCGGCGTTGCCGGCCCTGCCAAGATCACGACTCTGATCAAATATGCGGCCATGTGCGGCGTTGGCAACTCCATCTCGTTTTTGAAGAAAAATGCGCTGTCGCTCACCACACTTGCCACGTCGCATTCGCCGGAGACCGTGGTCGGTCCGATCGAGAACCATGTGCTCAACAGCGGCACTACCCCGATCCGCCAGATCCACGTTTTCGCGTTCGGCGGGCTAAAAAAAGCATCCGAATGGCTTGCGGATCGCGGCTCTTGGGATATAAAGACATCTTTATATCCTTCTATGAACAGCGCACAGAGCTGAGGAACGCCTTATGGCCCGCACAATCGTCGCCTCCGCGACCAAGGAAATCGTGATCGGTTTCGACCAGCCCTTCTGCGTGATCGGCGAACGGATCAATCCGACCGGACGCAAGAAACTGGCAGCCGAGATGGAGGCCGGCAATTTCGAGACCGTCAAGGCGGACGCGCGGGCGCAGGTGGCCGCTGGCGCCACCATGCTGGACGTGAATGCCGGCGTCACGGCTGTCGACCCGAATGCGACGGAGCCGGCGCTGCTTGTCCAGACGCTGGAGATCGTTCAGGATCTGGTCGATGTGCCGCTGTCGATCGACTCCTCCGTCACCGGGGCGATCGAAGCTGGGTTGAAAGTGGCAAAGGGCCGTCCGCTGGTCAATTCCGTGACCGGTGAGGCGGAGAAGCTGGAAGCCATCCTGCCGCTGATCAAGAAATACGACGTGCCGGTCGTCGCGATTTCGAATGACGAGACCGGGATATCGGAAGACCCGGATGTGCGTTTCGCCGTGGCGAAGAAAATCGTCGAGCATGCCGCCGATTACGGGATCAAGGCGGAAGACATCGTCGTCGATCCACTGGTGATGCCGATCGGAGCCATGGGCACGGCCGGTCTGCAGGTCTTCAAGCTGGTGCGGCGCCTGCGTGACGAACTGGGCGTGAACACCACGTGCGGCCTCTCGAACATCTCTTTCGGCCTGCCGCACCGGCATGCCATCAACGCTGCTTTCATTCCGATGGTGATTGAGTCCGGGATGACATCGGCGATCATGAACCCCTGCCGCCCGCAGGAGATGGAAATGGTCCACGGCGCCAATGTGCTCAACGGCACCGACGCCAACTGCCAGAACTGGATCATGACCTATCGTGACCACGCACCGGCCGCGAAAGCCGCCGCGCCGGGCGCCGAACCGGTCGCCGCCGCGCCCGCGGGCCGGCGCCGAGGCGGTCGCCGCGCCCGGGCATAGGCGCAAGGCGTCGCTCGCGCCGCTACGCGCGGATCGGGAAAGAGGAGAGACCGGATGAAGCAGGAGGCTGCAAACGCCAAGGATCCGCTGGTTCTCTTCATGCCGTCGGGCCGCCGCGGTCGTTTCCGAAAGGGCACCAGCGTGCTGGACGCCGCGCGTCAACTCGGTGTCTATGTCGAGAGCGTCTGCGGCGGGCGCGGCATTTGCGGCCGCTGCCAGATCGAAGTCCAAGAAGGGCAGTTTGCCAAACACGGCATCACCTCGGCACAGGATCACATCTCCGCCTTCGGCGCCAAGGAGGCCCGCTACGCCGAAAAGCGTGACCTGAAACAGGGCCGCCGTCTGTCCTGCTCGGCGACCATCGAAGGCGATCTCGTCATCGACATCCCGCAGGACGTCCAAGTCAATGCCCAGATCGTGCGCAAGGCCGCCGATGCGCGGCCCATCGAGCGCAATCCGGCGATCCAGATGTGCTATGTCGAGGTCGAGGAACCCGACATGCACAAGCCGCTCGGCGATCTCGACCGGCTGAAGCAGGCGCTGGAGCGGGATTGGGACTTCAGCGACATCATGATCGACCAGCACCTGCTGCCGCGCGTCCAAGCCATTCTGCGTGCCGGCAATTGGGCGGTGACGGCGGCGATCCACCGGGACATGGACACTTCCCGGCCGTCCCTGATTGCGCTCTATCCGGGGCTCAAGAACGAGGCCTATGGTATTGCCTGCGATATCGGCTCGACCACCATCGCGCTGCATCTGTGTTCGCTGCTGTCGGGCCTGACGATCGCCTCGGCCGGCGCCGCCAACCCGCAGATACGGTTCGGCGAGGACCTGATGAGCCGGGTCTCCTATGTGATGATGAATCCGGACGGCCGTGAGGCGATGACCAAGGCAGTGCACAATGCGTTGAACGGCCTGATCGAAGAGGTTTGCACCGAATCGGGCGTCGATCCGCTCGATATTCTCGATGCCGTTTTCGTCGGCAATCCGATCATGCATCATCTGTTTCTCGGCATCGATCCGACCGAATTGGGCGGCGCGCCCTTCGCACTTGCCGTTTCCGGCGCGGTGCATAGCTGGGCGACGGATCTCAACCTGGCGCTCAACCCGGGCACCCGCGTCTATATGCTGCCCTGCATCGCCGGTCATGTCGGCGCCGACGCCGCGGCGGCGACGCTGAGCGAGGGGCCGCACCGGCAGAATGAGATGATGCTGCTGGTCGATGTTGGCACCAACGCCGAAATCGTGCTCGGCAGTCGCGACCGCGTCGTCGCGGCCTCCTCGCCGACCGGGCCGGCCTTCGAAGGGGCCGAGATTTCCTGTGGCCAGCGCGCTGCGCCTGGCGCGATCGAAAGGGTGCGCATCGATCCCGAAACATTGGAGCCGCGCATCCGGGTGATCGGCACCGAACCATGGTCGGACGATCCTGATTTCGAATTGCTGAGCGGCAGGACGAAAGTCACCGGCATCTGCGGATCGGGAATCATCGAAGTGATCGCCGAGATGTATCTCGCCGGGATCATATCCGAGGATGGCGTCATCGACGGCGCCCTGGCCGCCAAATCCAAGCGCATCGTCGAGAACGGCAGGACCTTCTCCTACGTGCTGTGGGAGGGCGAGACACCGCTGACCATCACCCAAAACGACGTGCGCGCCATCCAACTCGCCAAGGCGGCCCTCTATGCCGGCATCAAGCTCCTGATGGACAAGCAGAATATCAGCCATGTCGACCGCATCGGTCTCGCCGGCGCCTTCGGTTCCTTCATCGATCCCAAATACGCCATGGCGCTTGGCCTGGTCCCCGACTGCGATCTGGACCAGGTTAAGGCCGTCGGCAATGCCGCCGGCACGGGCGCGCGCATGGCGCTGCTCAACCGTGACTATCGCCGCGAAATCGAGGACACGGTTACGGCGATCGAGAAGATCGAGACCGCGCTCGAACCGAAGTTCCAGGAGCATTTCGTCAACGCCATGGCGCTGCCCAACAAGGTCGACGCGTTTCCGGAACTGGCCAAAGCGGTAAAGCTTCCGCCGAAAGCCGCGCCCGCGATGGCGGTCCAGGGCACGGCGCGCCGCCGCACCCGCGAGGGTCGCCGCCGACGCGGATAGCACGCTGTCGATATCCTTCCCGGAACACCGGGCCGCCGATCGCGAACCGGCTGAACCGGGGCAACCTGGCCCTTTGCGGAAACGCCGGCATAACCCGACCCTGATCAGTCGTGAAAGGCCCCGGTCTCGGCGAAGGTCGCGAAGGCCGCGCGGATATGGTCGGCGGCGGCACAGACCGGCGGCTCTGCGTCGCCCCGGACGATCATACCGAGCGCATAGGTGCCGATCGGCGGCAACCCGTCATCTTCGCCGAGAACGACAAGCTCGTCGCCGACAAAAGATTTCGGCAGCGGCGCGATGGCGAGGTCCGACAGTATGGCGGCCCTCTGCCCCGTCGTATGGGCGCTCATGTAAGCGATGCGGTATTGAATGTTGCGCTCGTTCAGCCCTTTGACCGCCGCGGCCCGCCAGGCGCAGCCCTCCTCCCATATCGACACCGGAATCGGCTTGCACAAATGCGCCGACCCGCCCTTGGCGCCGGCCCAGACGAGTTGCTCGGACAACAGCAACTCCGCCCCCGGCGGCACTTTGTCGGGCTGACAGGTCAAAAGCGAGATATCAAGGCGCCGTTCATCCATGCGCTTGATCAGGAGCGAGCTCTGATCGATCACCACATCGACGGCGATGGACGGGTGCGTCCTGGCAAACCGTCTGAGCACGCCCGGCAGGATCCGGTCGCCGACATCGTCGGGCGCACCGAGCCGCACCACGCCGGAGATATCGGGCGAAACGAACTGCGACACCGCCTCCCGGTTCAATGACAGCAGACGCCGCGCATAGCCGAGCAGGATGGCCCCGTCGCCGGTCAACGTCACCGAACGGGCATCGCGCGACAGGACAGGCCGGCCCAACATGTCTTCCAGCTTCTTGATCTGCATGGACACTGCAGACGGTGTGCGGAACACCAGAGCGGCAGCGGCGGTGAAACTGCCGGTCTCGGCAATGGCGACGAATGTGCGCAGCACATCGAGTTCGAGCAGCGGCAGGGGATGATTGAGGGGAGCGTTCATGGCATCCGTTCAATTTTGTTGAAGCAAAGCATAATATCTATTCATTTGATTGAACCAAACTTATACCCCATAGTCAAGCTCAAGGTCGCGACCTTTTTGAAACCCGCCGGTCAGACCGGCATATCGAAAAGGAACCTGAACATGTTGAATGCCAAGCAAAGAACGCATGGGCCGATTGCCGGGTTCGTCCTGGAAGCAGGACTCGGCACGGCGATTGCCGAGATCGTCACCGGTGCTACAGCCGGCGCCATCGCACGGTATCACCGTTTCATCGAGCGGCGGCGCTGTGCGCGTTATTACCGCGAGGCGACGCGGGCCATGGCCGGACTGGATGACCATATGCTCACCGATATCGGCTGGCCCGGCCGCTACGAAAGGGAGGTTCCGTGCCGCGACGCCGACCGGTGATCGGCACGGCACAGAACGGATTTGGCGGCGCGCGCGGTTTGGGCTTCCAATCGCGGCGCCGTCATGCGAGCGGGGTTCCGTTGCCAAAAGGCGGTTATGAGCTCTGCTTAAGGGTCGGATAAAATCTGCTAAAGCAACATATATTTCGCTTCACAGCGGCAAATGCCTGTGCAAAGGTCTGCGCTGCATTGAACCCGTTTATGGGGAACGGAACGTCTCGAGCAGCCAATATCCGATTCCGGCACCATGAACCGGGCGCTTGCACGGCAAATGTGGTGTCGGGATATCGTGAGCGCTGATGCGGCATCAATCCATCGACGACTGCTATTTTCAGGGACTGACTGCGATGGAGAGCAGCGCGGCAACGTCAAAACGATCCTTCGTTTTCTACCTCGTACCGGATTTTTCGCTGATTGCGTTTGCGACGGCCATCGAACCGCTGCGCATTGCCAACAGAATGCTCGGTTACAAAAGCTACGCATGGCGGCTCGCATCGTTTGACGGCGAACCGGTCGAGGCGTCCAATGGCATTGCGGTTTCGGTCAGTTCCTCGCTCGCCGAAGAGCGCAAATTGCTGGCGGGCGAGAAACGGCCATCCATGGTGTTTGTCTGTTCCGGCGTCAATGTCGAGACCTATGCGCAGAAATCGCTGCACGCCTGGCTCCGGGAGGTACACAATCGCAATATCGGCGTGGGCGGCCTGTGCACCGGCGCCTATGTGCTGGCTGCGGCGGGCCTGTTGTCGGGGCGGCGCTGCGCCATTCACTGGGAGGATTTGCCGGGCTTCTCGGAGAAATTCCCCCTCGCCGAGGTCTATGCCGATCTTTATGAGCGCGACGGCAATATCTATACCTGCGCCGGTGGCACCGCCTCACTCGACATGATGCTGAACCTCATCGGCGAGGATCACGATGACAATTTGGTCAACCGTGTCTGCGAACAGGCACTGACCGACCGGGTGCGCAATCCGCATGACCGGCAGCGGCTGCCGCTACGCGCCCGCCTCGGGGTGCAGAACTCGAAGGTTCTGTCGATCATCGAATTGATGGAAAGCAATCTGTCCGAGCCGCTGTCATTGCTCGAGATCGCCGATTATGCCGGCCTGTCGCGGCGCCAGATCGAGCGCCTGTTTCGCCAGGAGATGGGCCGCTCCCCTGCCCGCTATTATCTGGAGATCCGGCTCGACCGCGCCCGCCACCTGCTCATCCAGTCCTCCATGCCGGTCGTCGAGGTGGCCGTCGCCTGCGGCTTCGTGTCCGCCTCGCATTTCTCCAAATGCTACCGCGAACTCTACGGCCGATCACCACAACAGGAACGCGCCGACCGCAAGCAGTCGTTGATTTCGGCGGCGTGAGCGCCTGACATCGACGGTCCTCGATCAGGCCCTCAGCGCCTCATTGTCCGGGTCGAACGGGCTTTCCTCGATCACCGTCGCCCGGTGCGGCACGCCGAGAATCTGTATCTCGACCTCGGTGCCGGGCTCCGCGAATTCGGGCCGCACCATGGCAAGCGCCAGCGATTTCTCCAGACGCCAGCCATAGGTGCCGTGGGTGGCCCGGCCGATGAGGGCGCCCTTGCTGTAAATCGCCTCGTTGCCGCGGGCGTCGGCGTCGGTGACGTCATGAACCTCGAGCGTCGCGAAACGCCAGTTGAGGCCTTCTTCGCGAGCCCGCACCAGTGCGTCGCGGCCGATGAAATCGCCCTTGTTGGGCTTCACGAAGCGGTCAAGGCCCGATTCATAGGCGTTATACTCGATCGACAGTTCGCGCGGGATCAGACGGTAGGATTTCTCGATCGACATCGCCGTCATCGCGCGGATGCCGAAGGGCTTGATGCCGTATTCTGCGCCCGCCTCCATAATGAGGTCGAAGATCGTGTTCTGCTGCTCGATCGGGTGATGCAGTTCCCATCCAAGCTCTCCCACGAAATTGACCCGCAACGCATGGGCACTCGCCGTTCCAAGCGTGATCGGCTTGCCCGACAGCCAGGGGAAATCCGCATTGTCCAAGCTCACGCGCGTGAGTTTTCCCAGCACGTCGCGCGCCCGCGGGCCGGCAAGCACCAGCACGCCCAGCCGTTCCGTCAACGGCGTTAGTCGCACAGAGCCATCGCCCGGTGCCAGCTTGCGCAGGTAATCGTGATCATGTGCCTCGAAGGCACCGGCGGATACGAGGTAGAAACGTCCCGGCGCCCATTCATAGACGGTGAACTCCGACCGGACCCCGCCGCGGCTGGTCAATAGATGCGCGAGCGCGATGCGGCCACGTTTCTTGGGGATGGCGTTGGCCAGGATCGACTCCAGCCAGTCGCGCGCACCTGGACCCGAAACCTCCATCTTGGCAAAGGCCGACATGTCGAGCAGACCGACATTCTCGTGCACGTTGCGGACCTCGTTGCCGACATGCTCGAAATAGTTGGAGCGGCGGAAAGACCAGATTTCCTTGACTCGGTTTTCGGCATCGGGCTCGGGATGATTGTGATTGGTGATCACGTCCGGCTTGTCGATGGTGTCGACATCGATGCCGTAGCCCGGCGGGGCGAACCAATTCGGACGTTCCCAGCCATAGACGGAACCGAAGACCGCGCCGAGCGCCTTCATGCTATCGTAACAGGGCGAGCGCTTCAGCGGCCGGGCGGCGACGCGCTCTTCGTCGGGATAGTGCACCGTGAAGACATTGGCATAGGCCTCCTCGTTCTTCTCGCGCAGATACCCCTCTGTCGCATAGGGGCCGAAGCGGCGTGGATCGACTCCCATCATATCGATGCTCGGCTCGCCCTCGACGATCCATTCGGCGAGCTGCCAGCCGGCGCCACCGGCGGCGGTAACGCCGAAGGAATGCCCCTCGTTCAGCCAGAAATTCATCCTGCCGGGCGCCGGTCCGACAATCGGCGAGCCGTCCGGAGTATAGGCGATTGCACCGTTGTAAACCTTCTTGATGCCGGCCTCGCCGAAATAGGGCACCCGCGCGATGGCCGTGTCGATATGCGGCATCAACCGATCGAGATCTTCCTGGAAAAGCTCGAACTCCGAATCGTTCGACGGCCCGTCGAGATAACAGCATGGCGCGCCCTTCTCGTAGGGTCCGAGCAGCAGACCGCCAGCCTCTTCGCGCATGTACCAGGAGGAGTCCGACTCGCGCAGAACGCACAGTTCGGCGCCGCCCTCGGCCCGGAAACGCTGGATCTCGGGATGCGGTTCGGTGACGATATATTGGTGTTCGACCGGGATGACCGGGACGTCGAGCCCGACCATGGCGCCAGTCCTGCGGGCGAAGTTTCCGGTGCAGGAGACCACATGTTCGCAAGCGATGTCGCCCTTATCGGTCTTGACGACCCACTGCCCGCCCGGCGCTTCCTCGATCGCCGACACCGTGGTGTTGCGAAGGATGGTCGCGCCGCGATCGCGCGCGCCCTTGGCGAGCGCCTGGGTGAGATCGGCCGGTTGAATATAGCCGTCCTCGGGATGGCAGATGGCGCCGATCAGGCCGTCGGTGTTCACATAGGGCCATTTCGCCTTGATCTCGTCGGGCGTCATGCGCACCACCTCGATGCCGATCGTCGCGGCGACGCCCATATAATAGGCGTATTCGTCCAACCGGTCCCGGGTGCGCGCCAGCCGGACATTGCTCACTTTGCGGAAACCGGTATCCATTCCGGTCTCGTGCGCCAATTCCTGGTAGAATCGCACGGAGTATTTGTGGATCTGGCCGACCGAATAGCTCATATTGAACAGCGGCAGCAGCCCGGCCGCATGCCAGGTCGAGCCGGATGTCAGTTCCTTGCGCTCGATCAGAACGACATCGTCCCAGCCCTTTTTGGCCAGGTGGTAGAGCGTGGAGGCACCGACCACCCCGCCGCCGATGACCACCGCGCGTGCGCTGCTGTTCATTGTCCTGCCCTTTTCGTTCCAGGGTTCCGATCGCGGTCGCCCGGGATCGGCCACGTGTGTTTTCGAATGATTGGAGCTTAGGGCAACTATGCCGACAGCTCAAAGACCGCCGTGGCCTGTTTGCGACATGCGCCGAAAGCACGACGACAGTGCGTGACAGCGTACAAAGGCTCGGGCCGCCACGCGAAGCGCACATAGTGGGTTTTGCGATGGACGCCCCCAATCCCTTCGTTGCGTCCCGAAGGACGGAGTGGTATAATTTCAAAGCTGCTACCAGAAGATGATCTGGAGTTCGCATGATTGAAACGGCGACCGAAGTGACCGGCTTGTTCGGTCAGGCATTCTGGCACTCTCTAACGGTGTCTTATGTTGGCTGGATTGGCCTTGGCGTCGCCATGGTTCAGCCGGTGCGGACGGCTGGGCGTCTGCAGCAGATTGCGGTCGACTTGGCTTCGATGGCTGGTTTATTCTTTGTGTTTCTCCATGACTTCGCGGCGATCTACAGTCAGTCCAATCCCGATTCCGGCTTTCTGAACGACATGGCCTATGTTTATGGCGCGCCGGCAGCATACGCGTGTACATGGATGATCGGCCGGCCGATAGGCCTCGTCATGGAACGATGGCTTGCTCGCAGATGCGACGACCCGGGCCTGGGCCGCTAGTTATTCAGTCTCGGCGGCAGCTTGATATGCAGATCGCGTTGCGGGGACGGAATCGCGATCGCCTCTTCCCCGAACCGCTCGAACATCTTCGGCCGAAGCCCCGCGCCGACCGCCAACTTCGACAGAACGTCGTGCCGGAACACTCTGAGCCCGGAATCGAGCGACAACTCGCTGAAACCCGTGAACAACACGGCCGACGACAGGACGCTAGGCAGCAAGGCCAGCCTGCTCGCGGCGATAGAGCCCGACGATGGTATCGACCGCTATGCGTATCGTCCGGTCGCGCAGCAGATCGCGATGAAGGATCAGGTTTTCCCGCGCCATTTCGACGACGCCGAACGCCGGAACGGCGACAAGATCGGGCGCTTCGTCGCCCATAAAACAGGGCAACACACCATAGCCGACACCCGCCCGCACAGCCCGTAGCGCGCCGGTCATCGTATTGACCCTCAGCTTGGGCGCATAGCGTAACGTTTCGTCGATCCACCGGTGGATCTCCGGATACCAGATCCGGTCCGTCGACAGGCCAACCCAATGCACATCTTCGACCGCCGACACGCCGTCGGCGGCAACGAAATCCCGGCTGCGATAAACGGCATAGGGCAAGTCACCCAGTTTTTTGGCAACCAGCGTGTCGCTTTCCGGAAGACAGGAACGAATCTGAACATCGGTTTCCCGCGTGGCATGGTCGAGATGCTGATGAGCGCTGTAGAACTCGATATCCGCGTGCGGCAGGGCGTCTCTGAGCGCCGTCGCGTGACGCAGGAGAAACAGCTCGCGCACCTCGTCCAGCGAAACGCGCACGACACGACGGGACTTGCTGGCCAACTCCGGTTGGACGCGCTTGACGCCATTGGCGACCTTCTTCATTTCCACCGCCAGCGGAAGCAGCCGCTCGCCCGCCGGCGTCAGCATCAGCCCGTTGGGCGTGCGGTCAAACAGCCGCGTCCCCATCTGATCTTCGAAGCGGCGCAGGCGGCGGCTCAATTGCGGTTGGCTCAGGCCGAGCGTTCGCGCGGCTGCCGAGATACCGCGCATTGTGGCAGCCGCCTCGAAAAGCTGGAGATCATCCCAATTCATTTACGCATACCTTTGTGCCCTGACATGTAAAAACACATATCACTCATACAAGATAGATGCTAGCGGCCGATCGCCGCCAGCGGCAACCTGCGTCGCAGAAACGGAGTTGTCGCATGCAGGAAAACGCCACAAGAGGCATTCTGCTCAGTCTCGTCGGAACTGCGCTGTTCACGCCGATTTTCGCGGCAGGCAAGATTGCCGATGGCACCTATCCGGCCGTTGCATTGATGGCCATGCGCTATCTCGGCGGCTTTTTGGCCGTCGGCTCGATCATCGCCGCCACGCGAACGCCGTTGCCTGCATTGCGGTCGCCGAAACCGGCGCAGCACCTGCTGCGCGCCGGACTCGGCACCGCCGGCGGGGTTTGCGCCATCCATGCCGCCACTGTGATGCCGATCGCCTATGCGACCGCTATTGGACTGACCGAAGGTCTTCTGATCATCGCCCTTGCCGGACTTCTGTTGCGCGAACGGATCGTCATGCGTCATTGGGCCGCCGGCCTGGTCGCGGCCGCGGGCGCCTATCTCGTGGTGGCACAGTCGCTTCGAGAGACGGCTGGCACGGCCGCCGGCGCGGAAGGCGTCGTCTTCGCCGCCGCCGGAGCGCTGTTCATTGCATTGGAAACGCTGATGATCAAGGTGCTGGCCCGCCGCGAAACGGCGCTCGGCGTGCTCCTTCACGTCAATGGTTTTGGCACGTTGCTCGTGTTTGCCCTGTCCCTTTTTTTCGTCGATTGGAGTGCGACCGCCATCGGTGGGCTCCTGCCCTTTCTGCTGCTTGGTCCGCTTGCGATTACCGCCCAGTTCTTCAACATTGCCGCGTTCCGTCATGCCGATGCGGCAACGCTCGGATCCGTGAGCTATAGCTGGATCGTGTTTGCAACGATCTTGGGCATGGTCCTCTTCGGCGAAGTTCCGGCGCCGCCGGCGGTTCTGGGCGCGGCACTTATCGTGCTGGGCGGCTTGATCGCGTCGCGGTTACGGATCTTTCGCTTGTCACGACGTGTCGGGCTATAGAGACCTGAACCCGAACGCGAACCTTCACACTGCCCTTACCCGGTTTCGACCGAACGAAATCGCACCGCCATCAAAACGGCGGCAAGGGCGAGTGCCGTCATCATCGCACCGCCGACGACAAAGGACACAGCGACCGAAGTGGCGTTGGCGAGTGCCGCGCCGGCAAACGGCGCAATCAGCAGAGCCGTGTTGGTCGTGGCTTCGCCGAGAGCGGAGATGCGCGCGATCCTGTCGGGCGTGGAGAAGGCTTGGATGATCGTGCGAAACGGCACGATCATGGCCGACGTGGCCGCCCCAAGAATGGCAAACAGAAACACGAACAGGACCGGCCGCAGCGCAGTGCCGGCCAAATCGGACAGTCCGAGGAACAGCACGACGGCAGCCGAAGCCAGGCAGCCGCACGCGATCCAGACAAAAGGCCGGCGGTGTCCGGCCCACGCGCCAAGGGCAAGCGACCCCAAAACACCTCCCGTTCCGACCGCCGCGATCGACATGCCGTAGATGGTTTCATCGAAACCGGACGCTTTCACCAGCAGTGGGATCAGCGTGTCATACAAAAACATGGCGAAAAAGCCGGCCGCCATCAGCAACAGGCCATAGGACAGAACGGGTTTTACACGCAGCTCGGCCAGCGCGTCCCCTATGTCGCGCAGGAGGCTCTGTTGCCCGGACCCGGTTTTCACCGGTCTGAGGTCGCGGTGCAGGCCGGCAAGGATGAGGACCGCCATCGCGGAAACGAGCGCGTTGATCACAAACAATTGCTGCGGTGCGAAAAAGACGAGCAGGATCCCGCCGGCTGCCGGCCCCGCGATTTTGGATATCTGATTGATGGCATGGCTGAGGCCGTTTGCCGCCATCAGGTCGTCTGTCGGCACCAGGGCCTGGATGCTGGCCTGCCTGGCGGGCGTAAAGAAGCAATCGGCGGCCCCGCGCAGAAACACGATCGCCAGCAGAATCGTCACATTGTGCGAAAAAGCCAGCGCGAGCGTCATCAGCGCGCGGCCGGCATTGCTAAGCAGCAAGACCTGTTTCAGATCGGCCCGGTCGACCCACGCACCCGCAAAGGGACCGATGACGAGATACGGTAGACCAAACGCCACCGCAAGCCAGGCGAAGGCCAGCGGTCCCGCGTTCCAGACAAAAGCGAGCAGCGCACCGACAGCGACGAAATCAAGCCAGTCGGCAAGGTCAGCCGGGATCTGCGCCGCAAGAAGGCGCGGCAAGCCTTTGTGATGGGAAAGCCGGGAGAAAGACGGCATGGCGACGGCACCCTAGACGGCCGCTTTGACCGGGTCCATCAATGGATACGTGTCCGGGACATGCTTTCGCGTTATGTTTCGTCGGCCAGGACGAGCGTCTTATCCGGAATGTACTCCAGAATGTCGCCCGGCTGGCAATCGAGGGCGTCGCAGATCTTCTCCAACGTTTCGAAACGGACGCCCTTCACTTTTCCAGACTTCAACAGCGAGATGTTCTGCTCGGTGATGCCGACGCGCTCCGCCAGTTCGCGGGACCGCATCTTGCGTCGCGCCAGCATGACATCGAGATTGACGACAATCGGCATCGTGGAAGACTCTAGAGCGTATCTGGCTTAGATTGAAGCATTTGACCGGATCGATTTTGGTCGCTGGCGAGGCGGGTTTCGCGCCGTGGTGCCTCCCCACCACAAGCGGAAGCCAACGACGCCAGAGGGCAAAATCGCCCGGCCCATTTAACGTTCGATATCAACATCCTCTTCCTTTCCGGGGTGGGGAAAATCGGCCCATCGGCGTTGTTGCGCCGCTTGCCCGATGCACCACATCGCGCTACGCGACGCGCCTAGCCGACTGGACCGATTTTCCGCCTTCAAATGCTCCAATCTAAGCCAGATACGCTCTAGACGAAACGACTGTTTTCTTCGGAGATGCGGGCCGCCTCCCGCATGACCCAGCCGATCACCAGGAACAGCCCGCCAAGCAGCACCAGCATATAGGTGTCGCTGGACACGCCGATGGAAAGTTGCCGGCTTCCGGCCGGATTGTCATAGGTCAACAGCAGACTTCCGGCGATCGGCATTAAAAGCGATACGCCGACGCTGGCGAGCATCACCAGACCAAGATTGCGGATGAAAGCGGCCGGCGCGGGGGAGAAGACCTCGCCGCGCGCATAACAGCCGAACAACATGCGCACATTCCACAGGCCGCAGAGCGTCACCGCGAGCGGCAGACAATAGAGCACCCGCAACAGGTCGCGCTTGATCGGCGTGATTCCGGCCACCACCGTCACCTCCCGATTGGCCAGCATGACCATTGTGTCGAACCATGCCGGAACCGCCAGAATGGCGGCGCCGAAACCGACACAGCCGATCAGGCCGGCCGTCGTCAGATGCTTCAACCAGAGGCTCATCCGCTTCACGCGCGCAAAGGCATCATCCGACGTCCCATCCTGTCGTGGCATCGACACATACTCCTCTTGACTCGATAATAACTTATCGTAAAAGAATAAACAATTAATGTAAAGAAGGAAATATCATGCATCGTATCATTGCCGCCGCGATCATTCTTGCCCTCGCAGGTTGCGGTCATGTACCCGTCACCTCGCTGCCGAAGCTCAGCAAGCTGGACATTATGACCCTCGACGTCAAGCAACTGCGCGTGGCCGTCGACATGCCGAACGGATTGCGGGTCCGCGAAAACGGCGCCGTCATCGCGGTCGGGCTGAGGGAGGCGGCCGGCGGCCCGGCGCGGGAGGAGCGCGTTGTGCTGGAAGACGTGACGAACACCGAGCGTGGGCCGATATCCGATCCGTCGCCACAAGCACGGATCTTCCGGATTCCTCAACACGATGTCGCCCGGTTGGAAGCGCTGCGCGAAACGATACGGCAACGCAAAGCGGCCTATCCCGACGACACCAAAGGATATCTGACGGTGACCTCGGCCGCCTGTCGCACGGCGCAACTGCCGGACGGACCGCTTCGTGTCAACACTTGGCTGAAAACGTCAGCCGATGAGCCCTATTTCATCCTCACCAGACAGGTCGATATCCGATCGCTTGTTCCGCGGCGCGACCTGGCGCTGGAACTGCCGTCCTGTACCGATCGCGGCGCAGGATGACGACTGCTATTCCGCATCCGGGTCGTCTCCGCCGGGCCGCGCCCGTGCGGAGGCGCCGGATGAACGTTTGGCCGACGCGGCCTGCAGCGCTTCCTTCGCGGCGTCGGCTGTCGATTCGTCCAGTCCCGGCGGCAACTTGACGTGCAGATCGCGCTGCGGGAACGGAATCTCGATCCCCTCATCCTTGAACCGCTCGAATATCTTCAGCCGAAGATCCGAGCCGACCGTCAGCTCCGACAGAACGTCCCGCAGGAACACCCTGAGTTCGAAATCGAGCGACGACTCGCCGAAGCCCATGAACAGGACGGCCGGCGGCGGGTCGCGCAGGACGAGGTCGTTGGAGCGGCCGATCTCCTCCAGCAGTGCCAGGACACGCCGGGGATCGGAAGCATAGGACACGCCGACTGCGATATCGGCCCGGCCGAGATGGTTGCGATGCGTCCAGTTGCCGACCGGCGAATTGATCAGTTCCGAATTGGGCACGATGACGGACTGTCGTTGGAAGGTTTCGATTTCGGTGGCGCGCACGGAGATGTGTTTGACGAAGCCCTGTGTGGATGCCGTTTCGACCCAATCGCCGACCTTGAAGGGACGCTCGGCCAGCAGGATCAGGCCGGAGACGAAATTGTTGACGATGTTCTGCAGTCCGAAGCCAATGCCCAGCGAGAGCGCACCCGCCACCAAGGCCAGATTGGTCAGGTTGAGGCCGGCCACGCTGGCGCCGACGACAGCCGCAGCGGCAACGCCGAGATAGCCGATGCCGGTGCGGATGGAGTTGCGCAGACCGGGTTCTATCCGTCCGCGCTGCATGACATTGTCGTCCACCCATCGCTGGAACCAGCGCGTTGTGAAATAGCCGACAACGAAGAACAGCACGCCCAGCAGGATGCCGGTGATGGAGATCGTGACGCTGCCGATGGTGATGGCGCCGAGACTGTCCTGCACCCAGTTCTGGATGTCGCGTGGCTGGTAACCCCAGATCAGGAAGATGATGGGCACACCAACCGCCAGCACCAACAGATAGAGTGACAGCCCGGCCAAAAGCCCGAACTGCTCGACCGCCCCGGACCCGAAACGAAGCTGTGTCGACAGCAGCCGTCCAAGCGGCGACACCGCAAAGGCTTCAGGGTCGGAAACCGCCTTCGCAGCGCGAAATCCGAGATACATCGTCACCAGCAGCGCACCGGTGATGACGATCTGGGTGGCGGCGAAACGAGCCAAGCCGACATAGCCGAACAAAGGCAGCAGGATCAGCGCGATGCCGAGGGCACGCAGTGGCAGCGCGATCGGCCTCGGCCAGGGCCGGCTTGCTCCGTCTTCATCCATCACCGGGTGGATGAAGGAAGCAATCACCAGGATGAGTCCGATAATCACCGCGGCGACGATGCCCTTCGCAACCGTCAGAATGAGCGGCGACCGAAGCAGTTCACTAATGCTGCCGGCGAGATAGTCGCCGGCATTGACGAGTGCCATCGCCACCACCAACCACCACAGCAGTCTGGCGCCGCGATCCGAGACATGCACAAGGCGCCAATTCGCCCGAGACGGTGACAGGACGGCGTCGGCAAGGCGGCTGACAAAAAGCAGCACCACCAGGAACTCAAAGAATGGCGTCAGCATCGCCGCGATATCGGGACGCAGCAGCCTGAAACTCTGCAGGAAGAAGAGCATCAGGCTCAGAAACGCCAGCAGCGCCAACACCGGCAGCAAAGTCGACCAGAACGCCCACACATTCTTGGCGAAGGCGCTGGGGTTTGGATCATTCGGATCGTGCCGCAGCAGCCGGGCGGCCACCTGGTATTCAGCAACGACGAACAGCGCGCCGAGCGCGGCCGACAGAAACAATGCCATCAGCAGGGCGCCGCGCTGGTCCCGCCACATGGTGGTCTGCCAGGTCGTCAGACGCCATCGCAGTTCGATCAGTTCCAGAACCAGCGCGTTTCGCGCCAGGCGAATGCTGTCCCATGACAATTCGGTGCGGCCGAACAGCCGCTGGGTGAACAGGTCCCGACGATAGCTCGCAATCGCGCTCACCAGCGCGCCGGCATCGTCGGACACAGAGGTCGCATCGCCGATGGCCGCGTTGATAAGAGCGCGATCATTGGCAAGGCTGCGCCTTTCCTCGACAAGCGACGACGGCTCCGCCGGTTCGTTCTCACCGGGCGCTGGTCCGAGCGCCTCCTCGCGTGCGCGGATACCGTCGACACGTGGCTGCAGGGCGTCGACGATCTCGCGCATCGTCGCAACGACGTCCTCCAATTCCAACTGGATTTCCAGCAACTGTTCGTCATCGTCCGGCAGCAGGTTCCGGTCGCTTCTCACCGCATCGACTCGCGCTCTGGCCTCGCCAATCGTATCAAGCGCCGCGGAAAACCGATCGGTCGTCTCCAATCGCGGCGTGTCCGGCGTCTGGGCGGCCGCCGTCCCCTGGCATAGAACGGCCAGTCCAACGATCAGCGCAAGCTGCAGACAGAAACGCATCAAAAACGACTGCACACGACTCCCCTCGCATGGCCAACGGACCGAATATACAATGAAAATAGATCGACAACAGACCTGGCCGGCGAAGCGGCCGCTGTCAGAAACCGGCGCCCGGTTTGGCAAGATAGGTCAGTTCCGCCGGGGTCGATTCCCGACCGAGGATCGGATTGCGGTGCGGGAACCGGCCAAATTCGGCGATCACGTCCCGGTGCCGGTTTGCGTAGTCCAGAAACTCCGCCTTGCCGAGCGCGGTGAACAAAGCGACGCTTCGATCCTGATCCTCCATACGCTCCGAATGCTCGAAAGGCATGTAGAAGAACGGGCGGCAGGCTTTGTCGACCTGTCGGTCGAGGCCGGTCTCCACCGCCACCACAGCCTCCCGCAACCCCAGCCCGTCGGTCGCGAAGGCCAACGGCGTGTCGCGATAGATGTTGCGCGGGAACTGATCGAAAACGATGATGAGAGCGAGCACCGCTTCCGCTGATTCGCGCCGCGCGGGCGGCACATGCGCTGCCAGCGCCAGATGGGTCGCCGCGAAACGCTCTGCAATCTCGCGGTCGACCGATTCGTTCTTTTCGAACCAGGCTTTCGGCTCCAATTGCTCGAACCAGAAGGCGGAAACCGCCTCCGGTCCAACGGTCTTTGCAGTTTTCGTCACCTTTTCCTCAATAGCCTAAGAAAATCACGCAATCTAAACGGAAGTTACCATAGTTGATAATAATGATACCTATTACCGCGATGGCGGAGCACGGCCGACCTCTGCAACTGTGTGAAATCGGCATCACTTGCCGCGATATTCCCGAAAAAATCGGCTAAAAACAGCTTCACGATTCGAATCAGCCTCCGAAAAATCGGATGTTTTAGCGAATCGCCCAAACGCGTCGTTGTGCGACACATGCCCGTCAAAGCTGTGTCAGCCTGCCGCAAGGTTGTGTTTTCATTTGGAAAAAAGATAGGCTGCCTGTCAAGCAGCCCGAGTCTAGGGAGGAAATTGAAACCGTATACTGCGCCTGTGGGACAAATCTTACGCAAAACTTGTCACAATGCAACCAATTCACGAAAAGACCCGTGAACAACTTGTAAAATTCTGGCTGGGAAACCCGGAACGCGCAATCAGTCGTCCACCGGCTCGAACCGCAGCAAGAGGTCGCCGTCGCTGACCTGATCGCCCTCGGCAACCACAATGGCAGCCACGACCCCGTCACCGGGCGCCGACAGGGTCAACTCCATTTTCATCGCTTCCATGACGACGAGCGCACTGCCGCGCTTGACCGGCTGTCCTTCGCCGACCGCGATCTGTTTCACGATACCTGGCATGGGCGCGATCAGGCGATCGGAACTGCCTTGCAGATCGTCGTCGTCCTCCACGGCGTCCGGCAAAGAAAACAGGAAGCTCTCGCCGGCATCGACGATGGTCAGATGGGCATCGCGGCGCACGCAGTGCACACGGGTTCGCACGCCGTCACAGGCGGTCGTCATCCAACCGTCGGTGGCGGAGACGAGCTCCAGCGTCACCGGTTCGAGCGTGCTCGTCCCGGGTCGATAGGCCTCTACCCGCCAGCGCTCCGGCGACAGCCGCATCACGGCCAACTCATGCGCGGTGTCGCGGTCAATCAGATGCACCACCCTTTTGGCTGGCAGCCAGTGGGACCAGAGACCAAGGGCCGTGAACGGATCGGATCGGTCCGCCGGCGGCCGGTCGAGCCCGACGCAGGCGAGTGCGGCAACGGCGATGATGCGATCCGATGGGGCCGGTCGCATCGTCAGATCCGGCAGCACACGTTCAATCAGACCAGTGTCAACACCGCCGCGGACAAAATCCGGCTGCCGACACAGCGCCTTCAGGAACCCGACATTGGTCGTGGTGCCGACGACGGTCGTCCTGTTCAATGCCGCAACCATGCGCTTCAGCGCCGTTTCGCGATCTGGGCCGTGGGTAATGATCTTGGCGATCATCGGATCGTAGAAAGGCGTAATCGCGTCGCCCTGGCGCACGCCTGAATCGACACGGGCCAGATGATCCGGAAACGCAAGGTAATCCAGGTTTCCGGTCGCCGGCAGGAAATCGCGCGCCGCATCCTCGGCATAAAGCCGCGATTCGAACGACCATCCGTCGATGCGAAGCGCCTCCTGGCTCAGCGGCAGCGCTTCGCCCGACGCGACGCGCAACTGCCACTCTACCAGATCGAGGCCGGTAATCATCTCGGTCACCGGATGTTCGACCTGCAGCCGGGTATTCATTTCCATGAAATAGAAGCGGTCGGCCGACAGGCCCCCGCTGCTGTCGACGATGAACTCCACCGTGCCGGCGCCGCTGTAACCGATCGCCTTCGCGGCGCGCACCGCCGCCTCGCCCATGGCGACGCGCATTTCCTCGGTCATGCCGGGCGCGGGCGCTTCCTCGATCACCTTCTGATGACGGCGCTGCAGCGAACAGTCGCGTTCGAACAGATGGATTGCGTTGCCGAAACCGTCGCCGAAGACCTGGATTTCGATATGGCGCGGCGAGGCGACGAATTTTTCGACCAGCACCCGGCCGTCGCCGAACGACGCCTCGCCTTCCCGCTTCGCCGCCGAAAGCGCCTCTGCGAAATCCGCCGGGTCGGCCACAAGGCGCATGCCCTTGCCGCCGCCGCCCGCCCGCGCCTTGATGAGCACCGGAAAACCGATCTCGTTGGCCTTGCCGGCAAGCACCACCAGTTCCTGCGCCTCGCCATGATAACCCGGCACCACCGGCACACCGGCCTTCTCCATCAGCTGTTTGGCGGCGTCTTTCAGTCCCATGGCACGGATCGCATCCGCCGGGGGACCGATAAAGGTCAGTCCCGCCGCCTCGACGGCTTCGACGAATTGCGGGTTCTCCGACAGGAACCCGTAGCCCGAATGGACGGCCTCGGCGCCCGTCGCACGCGCGGCCGCCACCAGCCTGTCGCCGTCGAGATAGCTGTCGGCCGCCGCCGCCCCGCCGATCCAGACGGCCTCATCGGCCATGTCCACATGTCGGGCGTTTCGATCGGCGTCCGAGAAGACGGCCACCGTGCGAATCCCGAGCCGCTCCGCCGTCTTGATGATACGGCAGGCGATTTCGCCACGATTGGCTATCAGAATTGTGTCGAACATGGCGGCCCCCTACATCCGGAACAGGCCGAAACGGGTGTCCCCGATCGGCGCGCCGAGCGCGACCGACAATGACAGGGCCAGCACGTCGCGCGATTTGCACGGATCGATGATGCCGTCGTCCCACAGCCGCGCCGACGCATAAAGCGGGTGCCCCTGCGTCTCGAACTGATCGATGACGGGTTTTTTGAAAGCGTCCTCCTCTTCCGCGCTCCAGTTTTCGCCCTGGCGTTCCAGATTGTCGCGCCGCACGGTAGCAAGCACGCCGGCGGCCTGTTCGCCGCCCATCACCGAGATCCGGCTGTTCGGCCAGGTCCACAGGAAGCGCGGACTGTAGGCACGTCCGCACATGCCGTAATTGCCGGCGCCGAAGGATCCGCCGACAAGCAGCGTGATCTTGGGCACGGAGGTGGTTGCGACCACGGTCACCAGCTTGGCGCCGTCCTTGGCGATGCCACCGGACTCGTATTTGCGGCCGACCATGAAACCGGTGATGTTCTGCAGGAAGACCAGCGGTATCTTGCGCTGCGAACACAATTCGACGAAATGGGCGCCCTTGACCGCGCTTTCGGAAAACAACACGCCGTTATTGCCGATGATGCCGACGGGCATGCCGTGGATGTGCGCAAAACCGCAGATCAGCGTCGTTCCGTAACGGGTCTTGAACTCGTCGAAGCGGGAACCGTCGACGAGGCGGGCGATCACCTCGCGAATATCGTAGGGCGTCTTCAGATCCGGCGGCACAATGCCGGCGATCTCCTGCGGATCGTAAAGCGGTGGCTCCGGCGCGCGCATGTCGGCATGCACATCGCGGGCGCGGTTCAAATGGGCGACGGCGTCGCGCGCCAGCCTGAGCGCGTGGGCATCGTCGCGCGCCAGATGATCGGCGACACCCGACAGCCGCGTATGCACATCGCCGCCACCGAGATCCTCAGCGCTGACGATTTCGCCGGTGGCCGCCCTGACCAGCGGCGGCCCGGCGAGAAAGATCGTGCCCTGCTCGCGCACGATGATCGTCTCGTCGGACATCGCCGGCACATAGGCTCCGCCGGCCGTGCAAGAGCCCATCACCACGGCGATCTGCGGCAGGCCGTCGGCCGACATATTGGCCTGGTTGAAGAAGATCCGGCCGAAATGATCGCGATCGGGAAAAACCTCGTCCTGGTTCGGCAGGTTGGCGCCGCCGCTGTCGACCAGATAGACGCAAGGGAGTCGGTTCTGCGCGGCAATCTCCTGGGCCCTTAGATGCTTCTTCACCGTGACCGGATAGTAAGTGCCGCCCTTGACCGTGGCATCGTTGCACACGACCATCACGTCGCGGCCGCGCACACGTCCGATCCCGGCAATCAGCCCGGCCGAGGAGATGACGCCGCCATACATGTCCCAGGCGGCGAACTGACCGATCTCGAGAAACGGCGAATCATTGTCCAGCAGACGGCGTACACGCTCGCGCGGCAACAGCTTGCCGCGTGACAGGTGACGCTCGCGCGCTTTGTCGCTGCCGCCCTTTTCCACCTCGACGGCCACCCGCCGGATCCCGTCCCGCAGCGCATTCATATGGTCGCGGTTGGCCTGGAAGTCAGGCGATGACGGCGTGATCTGGGACGCGATGACGGCCATGGAACGGATCCGGTGTGTGTGTGGTTACGCGGTTTCGGCGAAGATTTCCCGACCGATCAGCATGCGGCGAATTTCCGACGTGCCGGCACCGATTTCGTAGAGCTTGGCGTCGCGTAACAACCGGCCTGTCGCATATTCGTTGATATAGCCGTTGCCGCCAAGCGCCTGGATCGATTCAAGCGCCACCTGCGTCGCCTTTTCAGCGGCATAGAGAATGCAGCCGGCGGCATCCTTGCGTGTCGTCTCGCCGCGATCGCAGGCGGCCGCGATCGCATAGACATAGGCGCGGCAGGCATTCATGGTCGTGTACATATCGGCAAGCTTGCCCTGCATCAGCTGGAATTCGCCGATCGGCGTGTCGAACTGCTTGCGCTCATGCACATAGGGAACGACGATATCCAGAGCCGCGGCCATGATGCCGACCGGACCGGCGGCAAGCACCACGCGCTCATAGTCCAGGCCGGACATGAGGATGCGCACACCCTGACCTTCCTGTCCGAGCACATTCTCGTAGGGCACCTCGCAATCCTCGAACACCAATTCGCAGGTGTTGGAGCCGCGCATGCCCAGCTTGTCGAGCTTCTGCGCGGTCGAAAAGCCGGCCATGGTCTTTTCGATCAAAAAGGCGGTGATCCCGCGCGGGCCGGCATCCATATCGGTCTTGGCGTAGACGACCAGCGTGTCGGCATTGGGGCCGTTGGTGATCCACATCTTGTTGCCGTTGAGCACGAAGCGGTCGTTGCGCTTTTCGGCGCGCAGTTTCATCGAAACGACATCGGATCCCGATCCCGGTTCCGACATGGCAAGCGCGCCGACATGTTCGCCGGAGCACAGCGGCGGCAGATAGCGATCCTTCTGCGCCGGATTGCCCCAGCGATTGATCTGGTTGACGCAGAGATTCGAATGGGCGCCATAGGACAGTCCGACGGAGGCCGACGCGCGGGAAACCTCCTCCATCGCGACCGCGTGCGCCAGATAGCCCATGCCGCTGCCGCCGACCTCCGCGTCTGCGGTGATGCCGAGTAGGCCGAGCGCACCCATTTTCCGCCACAGATGTTCGGGAAACTGGTTGGAAGCATCGATCTCGACGGCAAGCGGCGCGATTTTCTCCTGGGCGAAACGGTGCACCATGTCCCGCAATTGTTCGATGTCGTCGCCCAGCCCGAAATGCATGGCGTTCATATACATCGATCAGGCCTCCTTCATGCCGACGGAACCGGCGATCATGTCGATATAGAGTTCCTCGATCTCGTCGAGCGACAACCGGCCGTCCCTGCGATACCAGGCCGTGATACCGGTCAGCATAGCGATGATCGCCATGGTCGCGACATGCAGGTCGCCGATGCGGAAGACGCCCGCTTTGGTTCCGGCCTCAAGGATGCGCCGGAGATTGGTTTCATAACGCCGCCGCAACACTTCAATCTCGGCGAAATTGTCTTCTTCCAGATTGCGCAGCTCCATATAGGAAATGAACACCTCGTCACCGCAGCGCACATGGTAGCGGATGTGGAACCGGACAAAGGCGATCAACGCCGCAGCGGGCGGCAGGCTCCTGTCCTCCTGCGCGTCCCACGCCCTGAGCAGCCGCTCCATATGTTCGACGAGCAGGCCGCGCAGCAGATGCTGCTTGGTCGGGAAGTGGTTGTATATCGCACCGGCCTGAAGATCGATCTCGCGGGCGATCTGGCGCATCGAGACAGCGGCATAGCCATAGCGCGCGAAGAGCGCCACCGCCGCCATACGCACCTTGTCGGCGGTCTCGGCTCCGACTGAACCCACCTTGCGAGCCATTTGCGTCCTGCGTCGGATGCGTCGCCCGACGACCCCCTTGTGTTTCAGAGGCAGCTCTTTTCAGATTCGGCTGCTTGGCTCTAAAAAAATGAACGTTCGTTTAATTATCAAGCGTTCAGATGGTTGTCAACACGACCCGGTCTCGGGCCGCCGACAGCACCGGCACGCCGTCATGCCAGCCACCGCTTGCGGCGCTTATAGTGCTTGACGTCACGGAAGGATTTTCGGCCCTCCCCGCCGACGCCCAGATAGAACTCCTTGACATCCTCGTTCTCGCGCAGCTCGGTCGCCACGCCGTCGAGCACGACCCGCCCTGACTCCAGGATATAGCCATAGGTCGCATAGCGGAGCGCGATATTGGTGTTCTGCTCGGCCAGCAGGAAGGACACCCCCTCCTGCTCGTTCAACTTCTTGACGATTTCGAAGATCTCTTCCTGCAATTGCGGCGCCAGGCCCATGGACGGCTCGTCGAGCAGGATCATTTTCGGCCGCGACATCAGCGCGCGGCCGATCGCCGTCATCTGCTGCTCGCCGCCGGACGTGTAGCCGGCTTGGCTGCTCTTGCGTTCCCTGAGCCGCGGGAAATAGCTGTAGACCATCTCAAGGTCCTGCTTGATCGCGGCATTGCCGTCGCGGCGCGTGAAGGCACCGGTCAGCAGGTTCTCCTGAATGGTCAGATGACCGAAGCAATGGCGGCCCTCCATCACCTGGATGCAGCCCTGCCGCACCAGTTCGTTGGGGGTGAGACCCTCCACTTGCTGACCGTCGAAGACGATCGAGCCCTTTGTGACCTCGCCCCGTTCGACCTGCAGCAGGTTGGACACGGCTTTCAGCGTCGTGGTCTTGCCGGCACCGTTGGCACCAAGCAGTGCGACGACGCCGCCGCGCGGCACTTCCAGGGAGACACCCTTCAGCACCAGAATGACGTGGTTGTAGATCACCTCGATGTTGTTCACCGAGAGAATCGTATCGGCGGTTTCCACCGCCTCTTCTACCGCTTCTATGACACTCATCGCCGGCGCATCCCGTCCATTCATCGAAAGGCGGCCGCGCCCTGCGGAGGCGCGGCCGCGTGGCCGTATCAGCTACAGCGTTCCGGGATACTGTTCTCGGCCGCATAGGCCATCGAATCCTCGAGGATCAACGGATCGATGACTTCGCGGTCGGCCGGGCCGAAATCGGAAATTAGCTTCCATTCGCCGGCCGACGCATCCCACTGCTGGATGGCGCCGAGGCCCGGCCCGCCGTGGTTCTCGCAGCTCACATTGATCTCCGGCCCAAAGCCCGGCAAGCCAAGCTCTTCCATGCGGGCAGCGTCGACCTTCAAGGCTTCCATGCCGTCACGCATCTGTGCCGGTGTGATCTCGTTCGTGCCGTGGAGTTCCTGCGCCGTCCGTGCCGCTTCCGCAGCAAGCATCGCGGCATAAAGGCCGCGGTTGTAAAGCACAGTGCCGACCTGATCACCGGCGCCGGCGGCCTTGCCGCGATCGACCACATAATTCTGGATGTCGTCGAAGACCGGATAGTCCGAGCCGACACCATGGAAGGTCACCGCCTTGTAGCCGTCCGCGGCCTCGCCCGACGGCGCGACGTCAAGCTCGGAACCGGACCACCACACGCCGATGAAATTCTCCATCGGGAAGCGGATATTGGTGGCTTCCTTGACGGCCACCTGGTTCATCACGCCCCAGCCCCACATCAGCACATAGTCCGGCCGGTCGCGGCGGATCTGCAACCATTGCGACTTCTGCTCCTGGCCGGGATGGTCGACCGGGATCAGCGTCAACTCGAAACCGTGCTTCTTTGACAGTTCCTCGAGCGTCCGGATCGGCTCCTTGCCATAGGCGGAGTTGTGATACACCAGCGCGATCTTCTTGCCCGCGATATCGCCGCCATTCTCGTCGAGAATGTGGTTAACGATGATCGAAGCGGCATCCCAATAGGTGCCCGGATAATTGAAGACGTGGCTGAATACCCGGCCATTGGCGGCCGAGGTGCGGCCATAGCCCATCGAATGCACCGGAATGTTGTCCGCCGTTGCCTTGGGGATGAGCTGATAGGTGATGCCGGTCGACAGCGGCTGATAGAGCAACGACCCCTCACCCTTCGTCGCCTCATAGCACTCGACGCCCTTTTGCGTGTTGTAGCCGGTCTCGCATTCGATCACCCGTGCCGGCACGCCGTTGATGCCGCCGTCACGCTCGTTGAGCAGCGTGAAGTAGTCGGCATAGCCGTCGGCAAAGGGGATGCCGTTCGCGCCATAGGGCCCGGTGCGGTAACTGAGCGACGGGAACACCAGATCGGCCAGAGCCGGTGTCCCGCCCACGGTTACGGCAAGAGCCGCGGCGACCGCCAGTTGTTTCACTTTCATGTCTTTCCTCCCTGGGTTTGACAGACATTTCCACAGCGCGGCACGGAACCGGTCCGTTGCTCGCGCCGATCCTAGTAGGGGAACGGCCAGAGTCGCAATTTCTCCTTCATCAGGCGCCACAATTGGGCCAGCCCATGTGGTTCGACGATCAAAAAGAACACGATCAGACCGCCGACCAGCATGATCTCGATATGGGCGGCCAGACCCGTCGGCCAGCCGAAACCACCGACCATGACGTTTTTCAACAACACCGGCAGGAGCGTCAGGAACGCGGCGCCAAGGAACGATCCGAGAATCGAGCCTAGGCCGCCGATGATCACCATGAAGAGCACGAGGAACGATTTGTCGATACCGAAGGCCTCCGTCGGCTCCGCGGCCCCCAGCCAAACGGAGAAATAGAGCGCACCGGCGATACCGATGTAAAAGGAGCTGATCGCGAAGGCCGAGAGCTTTGCCTTGAGCGGCTGTACGCCGATGATCTCGGCGGCGATGTCCATGTCGCGGATCGCCATCCAGGACCGGCCGAGCTGGCCGCGCGTAAGATTGCGCGCCACCCAGGCGAAGATGAAGACGATGGCGAGGCAGAAGAGATAGGTCGCCCAGGGCGGCGCGCTCGGCCCAGTCACCGCGATGCCGGCGATGGTGCGCTCCGGCGCTGTGATCTGGCCGGAGGCCGAGTAATTGTAGAACCACGGCACCTTGTTGAACAGCCACACGAGGAAAAACTGCGCCGCCAGCGTCGCCACGGCCAGATAGAAGCCCTTGATGCGCAGCGACGGCAGGCCGAACAGCAGCCCGACAAAGGCGGTCACACCACCCGACAGGATCACCACGAAAAAGATGCTGAGGTCGGGAAAGGCGGTCATCAGCTTGTAGCAGGCATAGGCGCCGACCGCCATGAAACCGCCGGTACCGAGACTGACCTGGCCGCAATAGCCGGTCAGAATGTTGAGGCCGAGTGCCGCCATCGCCCAGACGAGCAGCGGCACGAGCACGGATTTCTCCCAATAGTCGTTGATGAAGAACGGCACGACAAGAAAGGCAAAGGCCATGGCCGCCCAGAACAGGAAGCGCTCCGACCGGATCGGAAAGGTCTGCTGGTCGTCGGCGTAAGTGGCTTTGAAATCACCGGTTTCGCGATACAGCATGGCTCATATCCTCTCGATGATTCGTTCGCCGAACAGCCCCTGCGGCCGAAACAGCAGGAACACCAGCGCCACCATATAGGCAAACCAGTTCTCAATTGCGCCGCCGACCAGAGGCCCGACATAGGCTTCGGCCAGCTTCTCACCGACGCCGATGATGAGCCCGCCGACAATCGCGCCCGGAATCGAGGTGAAACCACCGAGAATGAGCACCGGCAGCGCCTTGAGCGCGATCAGCGACAGCGAAAACTGGACCCCCGATTTGGCGCCCCACATGATGCCGGCCACCAACGCCACAAAGCCGGCGATCGACCAGACGATCACCCAGATGCCGCGCAGCGAGATGCCGACCGACAGCGCCGCCTGATGATCGTCGGCCACGGCGCGCAGCGCCCGTCCGGTCGCCGTATATTGCGAGAAGATGGTCAGACCCACCACCAGGATGGCGGCAATAATGGCGGCCGACACGTCCAGCCGGTCGATATACATGCCGAAATAGTCGGAGCCCGGCGTTGCCCAGACGCGGGTGACGTCCTCCCACCAGAACGAGCCGCCCGTCGGCAGGCCGACATCGAGCACCTTGACGTCGGCGCCCCACATCAGATCGCCGAAACCCTCAAGGAAATAGGCAAGCCCGATGGTCGCCATGAACAGAATGATCGGCTCCTGGTTGATGAGGTGTTTCAGCACGATCTTTTCAATCAGGAACGCAAGCAGCACCATCACCGCCATGGTGAGCAGGATCGCCAAAACGGTTGGAAGGCCGGGGCCCCAATGATGGATGTCGGTGCCGAATATCGCGTTGACGAGATGTGAGAACGGCACCTCGCCGGTCTGCAACCCGACCAGCGTCAGGGCCGCGAACAGCGCCATCACGCCCTGGGCGAAATTGAAGATGCCGGAGGCTTTGAAGATCAGCACGAAACCGAGCGCGACCAGCGAATACATCACGCCGGCCATCAGGCCGTTGAGCACGGTTTCGATGAAATTGAGAAAGTCAGGGCTCATGCCGCATCTCCCCGCGCCGTTGTCCGAACGCCCGCTCCTGCCGCTCAATCATGGCTCACTCCAAGATAGGCGTCGATGACATCCTGGTTATTGCGCACTTCGTCCGGCGTGCCGTCGCCAATCTTGCGTCCGTAGTCGAGCACGACCACCCGATCCGACAGATCCATGACAACACCCATATCGTGTTCGATTAGCGCGATGGTCGTGCCGAATTGCTGGTTGACGTCGAGCACGAAGCGGCTCATGTCTTCCTTCTCTTCCAGGTTCATGCCGGCCATCGGCTCGTCGAGCAGCAGGAGAGCCGGTTCCGCAGCCAGCGCTCGGCCGAGTTCCACCCGTTTTTGCAGCCCATATGGCAGCCGTCCCACGGGGGTCTTGCGGATATGCTCGATCTCCAGGAAGTCGATAATGTTCTCAACGGCTTCCCGATGCTCCAGCTCTTCCCTCTCGGCCGGTCCGTACCACAGCGCCTGAGCCAGGATGTTGCTGTGCATCAACGTCATGCGCCCGGTCATGATGTTGTCGAGCGTTGTCATGCCCTTGAAAAGGGCGATGTTCTGGAAGGTGCGGGCAATGCCCTGACTGGCGGCCCGGTGCGGCCGCATGCGCCGCCTCTTTTCGCCGCGGAAGGTGATCGTGCCCTGTTGCGGATGATAGAAACCGTTGATCACGTTGAGCATCGACGTCTTGCCGGCACCGTTCGGCCCGATAATGGCGCGCACCTCGCTCTTGTGGATGTCGAAGGAGACATCCGATATCGCCTTCACCCCGCCGAAGGACAGCGAGATATCGTCGACATGCAGCAACATGCCGCCGCGTTCGATGCCGTCATCGGTGCGATGGCCGCCTTGAATGGCTCTGTCCGTCATTCGGCCGCTTCCTTTGCAGCGGCGATGACGCCGTGCGGTTTCATGTCCTTGATCCGGACGGTCGCGGAGATCTTGCCCTTGCGGCCGTCCTCGAAGACGACTTCCGTCTCGATGAATTTCTCCGTCGAGCCGTCATAGAGCGCCTCTATCAGCGGCGCGTAGCGCTCGGCGACAAAGCCGCGCCGGACCTTTTGCGTGCGGGTGAGTTCACCGTCATCGGCGTCCAGTTCCTTGTGCAGCACAAGAAAGCGCTGAATCTGCGATCCGGACATCATCTCCTCGCCGGCAAGGTCGCGGTTCACCCGATCGACATGCTCGGTCATCATGTCATAGACCTGCGGCAGGCCCGCCAGTTCCTGGTAGGAGGCGTAGGAGATGTTGTTGCGCTCCGCCCAGTTGCCGACGGCCGTCAGGTCGATATTGAGCAACACACAACAAAACGCCCGTCCGTCCCCGATGGCCACGGCCTCGCGGACATTGGGAAAGAATTTCAGCTTGTTTTCGATATATTTCGGCGCGAACAGCGATCCGCCCAGCAGCTTGCCGACATCCTTCGCCCGGTCGATGATCTTCAGATCGCCGCGACTGTCGAAGATGCCGGCATCGCCGGTCTTGACGAAACCGTCGTCGGTCAGCGTCTCCCGGGTCTTCTCCTCATCGGCGTAGTAGCCCACGAACATGCCCGGCGATTTGAACTGCACCTCGCCCTGGTCGGAGATCCGCAGTTCCACTTCGGGCGCGGCCTTACCGACCGTATCGGCGGAGATCTCGCCATCCTTCTGCGCGGTCACATAGAGAAACGCCTCGGTCTGCCCGTAAAGCTGTTTCAGGTTGATGCCGAGCGAGCGAAAGAAGGAGAAAAGATCCGGGCCGATCGCCTCCCCGGCCGTGTAGGCGGTTCTGATCCGGCTGAAGCCCAACGTGTTTTTCAGCGGCCCATAGATCAGGATGTTGCCGATCCAGTAGGACAGGCGTGCGCCAAACGGCACGGGCCGCCCCTCCAGAATCGCCTCGCCATGTCTCTTCGCCACGTCGAGAAAATGACGGAACAGCGCCTTTTTGAGACCACTGGCATCTTCCATGCGGATCATCACACTGGTCAACAGTCCCTCGAACACCCGCGGCGGCGCGAAATAGAATGTCGGGCCGATCTCGCGCAAATCGTGCGACACCGTCTCGCGGCTTTCCGGGCAGGCCATGCACAGACCCGACACATAGCCTTGCGCGTAATTCAGATAGTGGTCGCCGACCCAGGCCAGCGGAAGATAGGCGAGCACGCTGTCCTTTTCGGTCAGATGGTCGAACGCGACCGTATCCTCAGCAGCCCTGACCGAGCTTTTTGCTTTCAGAACGACGCCCTTCGACCGCCCGGTCGTGCCGGATGTGTACAGAAAAGCGGAAACCTCCTCGCCGTCGGAAGCGCGGATTGTCTTGGTCCAGGCATCGGCACGATCGCTATCGGCGGCGATGGCGGCCCGCCCCATCTCCTGGACGTCGGTGAAGCTCTTCAAATGCGTGTGATCATAGTCGCGCATGCCGCGCGGCTCGTCATAGATGATATTGTGCAGGTCCGGGATGTCGTCGGAAAAGGACAAGAGCTTGTCGACCTGCTCCTGATCCTGCACGACGGCGAGCTTGACGCCGGCATGGTTGAGCACAAACGCCATCTCCTCCGCCACGGCGTCGGCGTAAACCGGCACCGGAATGGCGCCCAGCGCCTGCGCCGCACAAAAGGTCCAGTACAGTCTCGGACGGTTACCGCCGGCGATCGCAACCTTGTCGCCGGGCTTCACACCCAGCTCCTGCAGGCCGATGGAGAAGGCACGGACCTCGTCCAATTGCTGCAGCCAGGTCCAGCTCTGCCAGATGCCCAGATCCTTGTGGCGCATCGCCGTGCCATCGGCGAAACGGTCTGCGTTAAGCAACAGATATTGCGGAAAAGTCACCGGCGCGCGGCCGGCATCGCTGCCCGTCGATGGCATTCCCCAGCGTCTCCTCCCAGTGCCGAAAGACCCTCATTCTTTCGGCCTGCGCGCACGTTTTTTCATTTTCGTCGACGTCCGCGCAATAATTGAACGCTTGTTCTTTTAATCAAATTGAAGGATCAGCGCAAGCGCCTTGGCAATCAATATGCGTATTTGTCGCAGGCACGCTCATTGTGTTCTCAAAAAGGCGGATTTTTCGGAACTTTCTTTCGCCCGCGGAAACGAACGAACAGCCGATCCGCGTCTAGAGCAAGTTTCGGCCAGAATGAAACATTTGACCGCGGCGATTTTGGTCGCTGGCTAGGCGGCTTGCACGCCGTGGTGCCACCCCACCACAAGGGCAAGCCAACGACGCCAGGGGGCAAAATCGCCCGGCCCATTCAATGTTTTTTTTAATATAATAGACCTCCCAAGGGTGATGGAAAATCAAATGATTCATTCTGGCCGAAACTTGCTCTAGCGCAAGGCACTCGCGTGTAACTGCGTCGCGCGACGGGCAAGAGCCCGACACAGGACAATGACCGGTAGCAGGCCAACGGCGACGATCACCAGCGAGGGGACGGCGGCGCCGTCGAGCCGTTCGTCGGCGGCGAGGCGATGGGCCTGGACAGCGAGTGTATCGAAGTTGAACGGCCGCATGATTAAAGTCGCCGGAAGTTCTTTCATCACATCGACGAAAACGATGAGCAGCGCGGTCAGGACTGACGGCAGCAGGATCGGCACATGCACCCTGCACAGCATGCCGACCGGCGTTTGACCGAGCGTGCGGGCGACCGCGTCCATATTCGGATTCACCGTTGCCAAACCACCATCATAGGTGTTGAGCGCCGCCGCCATGAAACGGACCATATAGGCCATCACCAAAACGGTGATCGTGCCGGTGAACAACAGGCCCGTTGAGACCCCGAACCAGGCCTCCGCCCTGGCATCGATCCAATTGTCGAGGCCGGCAAACGGCACGAGCAGACCGACGGCGATCACGCCGCCCGGAACCGCATAGCCAATCCTTGCGATGTGGGCGCAGCCGGAGGCGACACGACCGGGGCTGAGCCGCCGGTACGAGGCAATGAGCACGGCTGCGCCAACGGTCACGACCGCCGCGACGGCGGCAACGGTGATCGAGTTTCGGATGAAGCCCAGATAGCGGTCCGAGAAAAGATCCTGCTCCGAGCCGAGGCCCATCTCGAACAGCACGACAAGCGGCAGAACGAAACCGAACATCACCGGAAACCCGCAAAAGGCGACCGCGCCCCAACGCCGCCAGCCGGTCAGGACCGCCGGCCGCGCGCGCTCGAACCGCTTGCCGGCGCCATGGGTGCGCGCCGCGCCGCGCTGGACCTGTTCCAACACGGCCAGGAGAAGAGCAAAGCCGAGAAGGCAGAGGGCAAGCTGGGCGGCACCGCCCCGGTCCGCCAGCGAAAACCAGCTGGTGTAGATGCCGGTTGCAAATGTCTGAACGCCGAAATAGCTGACCGTGCCGAAATCGGCGATTGTCTCCATCACCGCCAGAAGCACACCGCCGGCAATGGCCGGGCGCGCCATCGGCAGGGATATCTGCCAGAATGCGCCCCAGGGACCGCGACCCATCACCCGGGCGGCAAAATTGGCCGTCGCCGATTCCTGCAAAAAGGCCGCGCGGGCCAAAAGATAGACGTAAGGGTAGAGCACCAGGGTCAGCATGAGCGCCGCACCGCCGACGCTCCGGATCTCGGGAAACCAATAGTCGCGCGGGCCCCAGCCGGTCACGGCCCGCAAAGCCGTCTGCACGGCTCCCGGATGATCGAGAAAATCGGTATAGGCATAGCCCATGACATAGGCCGGGAAGGCAAAGGGTAGAGCGAGGCACACTTCGAAAAGACGCACACCCGGAAAGCGGCACATGGTGACCAGCCAGGCCGTTCCGGTTCCGATCACGGCGGTACCGATCGCCACGAAGACCATCAGGCTTATTGTCGTCGTCGTGTAACGCCAGAGCACCGTGTCGGCAAGGTGGGACAGGGTTTCAGTCGAGCCGAGCGCGGCAGCCACTGCGACGGCGGCCATCGGCAGCAAACACAAGAGGGCGGCAGCGATCGCTCCGCCCTTCAGGGTCCGCTCCGCAATGTCGGCTCCGACACCGCGCGGGAACGATGCGTCCAATCGTGCAGGCAGATCCGTCAGTTGATGCCCTCCAAGGCGGCCTGGTCGGCGGAGACTTGAAGCTGTTCCAAGCGCGACACCGACAGCATTGGCGTGTTGCCGGGGAAAGCCCCGCGCCCGTCAGCGAGGGGCCGATCCAGCATGTCGAACGCCCGCCGGCCGATTACTCCCAGCCGGCTTCGTTCAAGAGTTTCTGAGCTGCCGGCACGTTGGCCGCGATCGCCGATGCATCCACGTCGTCCGGCTTGAAGAAACCAAGCTGTGCGACAGACGGGCTGATGGCCACGCCGGGCACCGCAGGATACTCGTCATTGCCGGCCGAGAAGTACTGCTGCGCCTGATCGGAGGCGAGATACTCCAGGAACCGGATCGCGTTTTCCCTGTTCGGTGCGTACGCCGCGACGCCGCCGCCGGACAGGTTCATGTGCGCGCCGACGGTGTCCTGGTTCGGGAACACCCAGCCGATCATGTCAACGCTGTCGGAAACGCCGTCGACAGGTTTACGGATGGCACGGGCGAAATAATAGGTGTTCGACATGGCGATATCGCACTCGCCGGAAACGATGCCGCGAAGCTGGTCGGTGTCTCCGCCCTGCGGTGCGCGGGCGAAATTGCCGACCACGGCTTCTGCCCAGTCTTTCACGGCGTCTTCGCCAAGATGCTCGATCAAAGCCGCGGTGATCGTCTGAGTGTAAACATTCGAGGAAGACCGAATGCAGATCTGTCCGTTGTATTTAGGATCGGCCAAATCCTGATAGGTCATCGGAGGCTCCGACACATCGTTCTTGTCGTAGAACAGGATGCGCGCGCGTTGCGAGAAGCCGAACCACTGGTTGTCTTCGTCTTGCACGTAGCCGGGCAGGCGCGCTTCAAGGACGTCGGACTCGATCGGCTGCAGAACGCCGGCCTCCTTCGCCCGCTCGAGGCGGGACGTGTCCACCGTCAAAAACACATCGGCCGGGCTGTTGCTGCCTTCGGCCTGCATGCGCGCGATAAGCTCGTCTGCGTTGCCTTCAATCCGATTGATCGTGATGCCGGTCATCTCTTCGAAATCCGAATAGAGACGCTCATCCGTGTCGTAGTGGCGCGACGAATAGAGGTTTACCTCCCCTGCAGCGAAAGCGACCGGCATTGACGCAAGCAGCATGGTCCCGGCAAGACCCGCGCGGAAAAACTTTGAACGAGTGGACGGCATCGGCGACTCCCCTGAATTCGGCCATCAATAATCTTGTCGGCCGCACTCAAGTATATTATCACCTCGGCGGTCAAGCTTTTTTTGAGTTTTTTGGTCAAGAATCGGCCGACAGGTCGCCGACGTAACAAAAATCGGAGACAGATCGGGCACTTGCGCGACAGCCGAAGCTGCGACCCGGTGCCTGCGGGACAACTGAACGGCGTGCGCCCGTTATTGGAGTCCGAAGGAAAAGGCGGGGACCTTCAGCGCCGGCGTGCCGTTATCGAATGGCCGAGCTCTGCCGAGTCAGCACCACGAACCGCCGAGGCCATCGCTCACCGGACCTCCTGGGGATTGCCGTATGGAATTTTCGTTCGTCCGTGGCGGGCGCACCCCGCAAGATGCGCGGTGCGCCGTTCGCCTTTACTCCGCTGAATCCGCGGAGGCTGCGTTGAGCAGGCCATATTGTTGGGCGCCGAGCGTATCGTAGAGATTGATCTGCGTTTCGAGGAAATCGATATGGCCTTCCTCGTCGGCCATCAGTCTCTCAAAAAGCTCCATCGAGACGTAGTCGCCCTCGTCCTTGCACACATCCCGGGCTTCCTTGTAAAGGTCCCGCGCCTCATATTCGGCTTCCAGATCGGCGTCCAGAACCTCGCGGATATTCTCGCCGATTTTCAGCGGATTGAGGGTTTGAAGGTTCGGATGGCCTTCCAGGAAAATGATGCGCACAATCAGCTTGTCCGCGTGCTGCATCTCCTCAATCGATTCCTCCCGCCATTTCGCGGCGAGCTTGCCGAACCCCCAATCGTCCATCAGGCGGTAATGCAACCAGAATTGGCTGGATGCGGTCAGTTCATGCTTAAGGGCCCTGTTGAGATAGTCGAGGACCTTGTCACTGCCTTTCATCGCAATCTCCCTGCATTTGCGTTCGTGCCGGGCGGTCCTGCACGATTGTCTTTCTGGAATTCCGTTTCCGGTCGGCAGCGGCGCGCAAACGACGCATTCGAAAGCACCGTGCGGTCTTGCTCTGAGCGTCTTGCCGAACCGACTTTTTCAGATTCGCAGCCGGAGTCCACAGTTAGTTTAAAATGATTCTAAAGTCCAGGGATCGACCGCGCTACGAGAGAAGGCATCTCACCGACAATGGCGGCGCCGGTTTGTTCCGACAGGCCGACAAAGTCGGTAGCCGCCGGGCTTGGCGGTCCGCGGCAACCCGGCATGACGCATCATAGGCTGACAACTCTTTGTAGAAGAAGAATTCGCTCAGGGCCTCAGAGCCGATGCACCAGCATTGTGACGTATTCGGCTGAGGGTCAGAATCGCTTCGTTATGCCGATCCGGGCCTCGCCGGAGAAAGCGTCATTGGTGTCATAGCCGGCTTCAAAACCCGCCGTGACGAAGAGGTTGCCGCCATGCGGTGAGAAGGCGACATCGGCGCCGACGAAACCGCGCGCCGCGGCGTCCTGATCGCCCGGCGCGAAGCGGATGCCCTGGCCAAGCAGCGTCGCGTCGACATCGTCGCCCCAATTGAAGATGCCATCGACACCGACCCGCAGCACGGCGTTCATCGCGCCCTGCCCGGTCTGCGCCTCTTTGGCATAAACTGCAAGCTGTCCGCGGACCTCGCCGAAATGCGCGGTGCGGCTGCCAACGCTGAGATTAGCCGACGAACCGCTCTCGGTGTAGCTATCCAGAAACAGAGCCGCATAGCGCAGCCGCACGCTGGGTGTGACCGCACGGCCAAGAATCTGCGTGTCGGTGCCAATGGTCAGCGACGGGCTCAGGAAATAGCCGTTGTAATCGGCCCGCGCCGTCTCCACGCCGCCTGACACGCCGGTGTTGATGACCTGCCGGTCATTGTCGTAGATGCCGACACCGACCGTGCCGGTGGCGTCCAGGAAATAGCTGTCGCCACGGTAGCTCGCATAAGTGCCGCCGAAAAGGGTGTTGACATCCGTGGTGGTGCTGTCGCCCGAGGCGCGCAGGCGGTGATAGGCATAACCACCGTAGAGGCCGAACGATCGACTATCGGTGACCGGCCGGTCCATGCCGCCGATCACGCCGCCGAGCAGGTTTTCGTAAGAGGCCGTGGTATCGGTCGCATCCTGATCGCGAAAGCCGCCGATCAGGGTTGCCCAGCCACGGCGGTGTTTGCCGCCATCCGCGCCGTCCCGACCCATGGCGAAGATCTGTGTGCCGGCGCCGAGGCGATTGCCCGCCATGCGGGCGTCGAGCGCGTCAGCCGTCGCCCGCGTGAGATCGTTGAACGCCGCGTCCGCCGCTGCGAACCCGGTCGTGTCGACCGACGCGACCACCGCGCCGCTTGTCACCACTGGCGCCCCGTTGCCATCGATGGTGGCAGGCACGCCGTCGAGCGTCAGAAAGGTGCTGAGGCCGGGGCTCAGCCGAAGCGTGCCGCTCGTCGCATTGTCGAAGACGATATTGCCCTGCAGACGCGCGCCCGGCATCAGCATCAGCACGGCATTATCGCCGTCCAGATTGACCGAATTGCCCTGCTCGCTGATGACCGTTCCGGAGACCGTCACCGTGTTGTCCGCTGCCGTCGCAAGGATCCCGTCCGCGCCCGTACCGGTGGTATGGATCGAGCCGCTGTTAACGATCGTGTTGCCGCCGCCACTCGCCCGGATACCGTAGGACTGTGATCCGGCTGTGCTAATCGCGCCGCTATTGGTGATTGTGCTACCGCCGCCGCTGGCGCGAACGCCGGCGGCACCATCGCCGCTCGTGGTGATCGAATTGGCGCTGCTATTGGTGACGGTGTTGTTGCCGCCGCTCGCATTGATGGCGTCGCCGCCGCTGCTCGACGTAACGATTGAACCGGTATTGAGGATGCTGTTGCCACCGGCGCTCGCCCGGACGCCGTAGGATGTGGTGCCGGCCGTCGTGATGGCGCCACTGTTAACGATGCCGTTGTTGCCATCGGCGGTGCGGATGCCGTAGGACCCGGAGCCGCTGGTGGTGATTGTGCCGCTGTTGGTGATGCTGTCGCCACCCGTGCTGTCAAAGACGCCATGGGCACCGGCGCCGGATGTTCGGATGATGCCGCCGGTCGTCACGGTGTTGCCGCCGCCGGTCGCCCGGATGCCATGCGCACTGTCACCGATGGTTTCAATCGTGCCGCCGTTGGCGACGCTGTTGCCGCCGGCGCTTGCGCGGATGCCAATCGAGCCGGCGCCGGCAGTGCTCACCGTGCCGCTGCTCGATACCGTGTTGCCGCCGCCCGTCGCGTTCACACCGTTGCTGTCGGCGGCCAGCGTGCCGATCGATCCGCTGTTGGTCACGCTGTTGGAACCGCCGCTCGTCCAAACGCCGTTGGATTCCGTTCCCGCCGTGACGACGGTGCCGGTGTTGTTGACCGTGTTCTGACCGTTCTGCATGCGAATGCCGTAGGCTTGGTTGCCGTTGGAAGAGACGGCGCCTTCATTGACGACACTGTTGTTCTGGCCCGTGCCGGAGACGCCGGAAACGCCGTCACCGGTGACAGTGATCGATCCGGTGTCGGCGATGGTCAGGCTGTCGTCGCCGTCGATCGTGTTGCCGCCATTGGTCTCGGTCGAGGCGTCGTCGACGATGAAGTCCGCCGCGATTGCCGGCGCTGCCGTCAGGCTTGCGGCAGAAAACAAAAGCCGCAGTGGGACAGATGTTCTGGAGCAGATCATGGAACTCACCTTGAAAGCGTTTCCGACGTCCGGGTGCAGCCTTGCCGCCTGCAGACGGGGCCTTAGCCAGCTTGCTGGCCGCCAGGTTGGCATTGGCCGACATCGCACGACTGACCCAAGTTTGGATCGGCCCAGGTGTCGGCTTGAAGGGTAACCTAATCGTCTTTGCAGGGCCAGGCTACTGAAGACGTCAACCCTTCGGGCAGAAGGATGGTGGCGTCACCGCAGCTATTGCGTCTGCGGCATCCGCGCTAGTCAATGCCGACAGCCGGATTGGCCGTGCAAACAGGATCGGCACGCAAGGGGAGCACAGCTGCGGCACCCAGGAAGACCGCCATCATGGCGGACGCTTGCGATAACAGCGGCGCGCCACCACGGAGATGGATCATGGCAGCCAGGTCGACGCCGAACGAAAAACCCCGAAGCGCCGGGCGCCCTTCGGAACTGTCGGTGAGTTTACCGGCTAGGACGCCGCTTTCACCAGCTGCCTCTGAACGCCGAGACCCTCGATGCCCAGTTCCATGCGGTCGCCCGGCTTGAGATAAACCGGCTCGGGCTTCTGCCCCATGCCGACGCCGGGCGGCGTTCCGGTGGTGATGACATCTCCAGGATGCAGGCTCATGAAACGCGACAGATAGGAGACGAGGAATGCCACGCCATAGACCATGGTGGCGGTCGAGCCTTCCTGACAGCGGCGGCCATTGACCTCGAGATACATCGACAGCACGTGCGGATCGGGGACCTCGTCGCGGGTCACCAGATAGGGACCGATTGGCCCGAACGTGTCGGCCGACTTGCCCTTGGCCCATTGGCCGGATCGCTTCAACTGAAAGTCCCGTTCCGACAAGTCGTTCATGATGCAGTAGCCGGCAACGTGGTCGAGAGCCTCTTCCTCCGACACATATTTGGCGTGTCTCCCGATCACGAAGGCCAGTTCCACCTCCCAGTCAGTGGCCGCCGACCCACGAGGGATCTCGACATCGTCATTCGGACCGCAAATAGCCGACGTCGCCTTGAAGAACAGCACCGGCTCCGGCGGCACTTCCAGGCCCGCCTCGGCGGCATGATCTGAATAGTTCAGGCCGATGCAGACGACTTTGCCAATGCCGGCGACACAGGGGCCGATGCGCACCGAATCCTCGACTTTCGGCAAGCTCGACGGATCGAGCGCCCGCAGGCTGTCGAGCGCCTCGTCCCCGAGCACCGCGCCGCCGATATCGTCGACATAGCCCGACAGGTCGCGGATAACGCCATCCTCTCCGACCAGGCCGGGCTTTTCCGCGCCGGCTTCACCAAACCGCAATAGCTTCATGATTTCCCCCGTCTCAGAGAAAACGCGGGCAATCCGCGTCGTGAGTCAAAGCGGTGCCATGGTTAGTCGCAATGACGGCGTTTGTATAGCCGCTTGACGCCGGAGGGGCCAACATCGCGTGTCACGCGTGACATCCGCCCTTTATCCTGACGCAGCGGCCAGGAAAGCGCGATAATCGTCGGCGACGGCGCGACTGGCGACCTCAAGAAGACGCTTCCCCTGGTCGGGCCGCGCCAGTGCCGAATGGGCACCAACCCGGCCATCGGGAAAACGCTTGCGATGTTCTTCCGGCGGCCCGTGCCGGTCCCCGGCATGGGCGCGAATATAGTCCTGGGACAGCTTTTGCGGCGGCGGCAGGTCGCCGCCACCGACAACGCGGTAGCGTGCCTGCGTGATGGCGATCTCGGAAGGCGTGGCGTGCATGCCCTCCCAACCGCCATACCACTTGTGACGCAAGGCGTTGACGCTGTCGAAGTCCCACCAGTTGCGCAGCCGGAAACACCCTTCGCGGCCGGCCAGTGCCCGGCCGACCGGCTCGACATTGGCACCATGGCCGTTGAGAATATAGATGTGCCGGAAACCGTGATGCAGAAGGCCGTCGACGACGTCACCGAAAAGGCTGACAAAACTGTCGGCCGATATCGACAAGGTTCCCGGAAACGACATGTTGAACGGCGCGGGCGTGTAGGCGAAAGGCGGGATGACCAGCGCGTCGGCGAGCGCTGCGGCCTCCTCAGCGATTGTCGCCGCGCAGAGCGTGTCGGTGCCGATCAGGCCGATCGGACCATGCTGCTCGGTGGAGCCGGCCGGCACGATCACGCCGTCCGAACGCTGCAGATAGGCTTCGATCTCCGGCCAGGTCGAGAGCGCCAGCCGCATGATCAGCCACCGGTCTCCGCACGGACCCAGGCCGCCAGGGCCGGCCGATAGGAGGAAAGCTCGGCGGCCACGACGGGATGTTTCCGCAGCGCGTCCCGATAACGTGCCACGGTTTCCGGTAGCACGATGCCGAGATCCATGGCGGCATCGAGTTGGCCGAGCATTTCCAGGGTGATGGCGTAACCGCAGTCGCAGAGGCTGAGGGTGCCGCCGGTCAACAGCGGCGCGGGCCGGGCGATCCGGGCGAATTGCGCCAGTCGCTCGGCAATCACCTCCACCTGGCTCGCGATAAAGGCGCCGTCGCGGCCAGCCGGATCGACATGGCGGAACAGCGCGCGCAGGCTCGGTTCCAGCCGCGTATCGTGAAAACGCGACAGCGCCCGCGCCTCGGCCCGCGCGCGCACGTCTTCAGGCCACATCGGCGGCTCGGGAAAAGCATCGTTCAGATATTCGTTGATCGCTTCGGAATCGGCCAGGAGAAAGCCGTCATGATCGATCGCCGGCAAGGTGCCGACCGCCACCAGCGCCTTATAGGCATCGCTACCGTAACCGCCCGGCGCCAGCACATCCTCGAAGGGCAGCGCCTTGGCCCGCAGGACGAGGCGCACCTTGGCGCTGTAGAGACTCGGCGGAATGCAATAGAGCTTGATCATCCGACCGTTTTGCAGCTCGCTGTAAGATCCTGATGGTATTTCTGCCGTATTTCCGCGATGTCGACCGTCGGCTTCGGGGCTTTCGGGTCCATCGCCTGCATTGTCTCGTTGATGATCTGCGCGGCGGCCAGATTGCGGAACCATTTGTGGTTCGACGGAATCACATACCAGGGCGCATGATGCGTCGAGCATTTCGACAGCATCGCTTCATAGGCTTCAACATAAGCGTCCCAATACTGCCGTTCGGTGTAGTCGGCTTCGCTTATCTTCCATTGCCGGTCGGGGTCGTTCAGCCTTTTGCCAAAACGCCTCAACTGCTCGTCCTTCGAGATATAGAGGAAAAACTTGATGATCGTGACGCCGCTTTCGACCAGAAGCGTCTCGAACTGATTGATCGCGTCGTAGCGCTTCGACCATACCGATTTCGGCACCAGATCATGCACCCGCACGACCAGCACGTCCTCGTAATGCGAGCGGTTGAACACCGCAACCTGGCCACGGCCGGGCACCTTCGGATGCACGCGCCAGAGAAAATCATGATCCCGTTCCACAGGAGTCGGCTGTTTGAAGCCAGAAACGGCGCAGCCCTGAGGGTTCATCGCCCGGATGACGTGCCAGCACACACCGTCCTTACCGGCGGTATCGATGCCCTGCAATACGATGAGAAGCGCATGTTTGCCTTCCGCATAGAGCAATTGCTGCAGACGCGTGATATTGGCGACCGTATCCTCCAACTCCGGAAGCGCCTTCTCATGGCTCTCATGCTTGCCGTGAAAAGCCGGATCGATATCGGCCAGTCGGGTGTGACTGCCGGGCTTGACGATGAAACGGTCGCGATAGGTCATATTGTGTCTCTCCCGAACCGGAGCGGTCCGGCCGTTACCGGCCTGCCGCGTGGCTGTGCAGCGGCGCGTTGACGATTGCCGCGCACCGGGCGCGGTGGTGCAGCCGGTTGTCAATAACGCGCTCGGTCGCGACCCGGACGACGCCGAGCACACAGACCCAGACCAACAGATAGACCCAGACCCAGCCGATCGTCATCCACGGGATGGCCGGGACGAGCCAGCCGAAACCGCACATCAGAACCGCAAAGCCCTGCGTGGCAAGCATGGCGATCAGCAATGGAGCGGCCGGATAGGGAGGCGCAAAGAACCAGTTTTTCGTGCGCGTGACCAACAGCAGCAGGTGGCCGCCCGCGACCAGTTGAAGGAACATCACCGTCTGCAGATGGGATTGGCTGGCCAGGCCGAAATAGTCTCGCGCCGCTGCATTCTCCATCGCCGCCATGCCAATCAGAAGCAGCCCGAAGGACTGTACGAGGGAGGCGAGGCCCAACACCACCGACACGCTCAGCAAACGCGGCATGCGCCAGCGGATCGGCTGCTGCGACACCTCGGTGTTGTCGTAGGCAATGGTCATGATCGGCAGATCGTCGAGCAGCGACATGATGACAATCATGATCGCCGTCAGCGGCTGGAACCCGAGAAAGATGGTCGACAAAACGACGAGGAACATGATGTCCATCGTCAGCGCCACCCGATAGACCGTATAGCTGGTCACCCTGCCGAAAATGCGCCGCGCCTCGTCGATCGCTTTGTCGATCACCGACAGGCCGGGCGCTGTCAGGATCAGGGCGGCGGCGCTGCGCGCCGCGTCGGTGGCACCCGAGACGGCGGTGCCGCAATCGGCCTGCTTGAGCGCCGGCGCATCGTTGACGCCGTCGCCGGTCATCGCCACCAGATGGCCGCGCATCTGCAACGCCTTGACGATGGCATATTTGTGTTCCGGAAACACCCGGGCAAAACCATCGGCCCGTTCGATCCCGTCGGCAATGGCGGCGGGCACATGGTCCGGGTTCATGCCCTCGGGAAAGGCCTCGGATGCCGGCACGATGTTGGTGCCGAGGCCCAGTTGCCGGGCGGTCTCGCGGGCGATCGCGGTGTCGTCGCCGGTCACCATTTTGACGGCGACCCCTTTGGCGCGGACTTTTTCAATGGTCGCCTTCGAATCGTCGCGCGGCGGATCGAACATCGGCAGAATGCCGAGCACGCTCCAGGTCTTGCCCGCATCGTCCGACCGCGCCACGGCAAGCGCCCGGTAACCCCTGGCACCGAGCGCCGCGACGCTCTCGTCGACCTTGGCAGCAATCCGCTCGTCCCCTCCGGCCAGGGCGACGATAGCGTGGGGCGCACCCTTGGCGACCTTGAACGCTGCGCCGCCACCGTCGGCAACACTCGCCGTGCAGCGTTTCGACACAGGATCGAACGGCACGAAGCCGGTGACTTGATAGGCCTTCAGGGAGTCGGCGTTACCGAGGGCGGCGAACACCGCGGCATCGATGACATCACTGTCCTGAGCCTGCGAGGCCAGCGCGGCCGCCAGCACGACATCCTTCGGGTCGGCCGCCGCGACAAGGATGGGATCGCCGATGCTCAGCTGATTCTTGGTCAAGGTGCCGGTCTTGTCGGAACACAGAATATCGACGCCGGCCATCTCCTCGATGGAGGCAAGCCGCGAAACGATCGCCTTTTCCTTCGACAGAGCGAGCGCGCCCAGAGCCATGGTGATCGAAAACACGGCGGGCATCGCCACGGGGATCGACGCGACCAGCAGGATCAGCACGAATTGCAGGATGTCGAGCGCGTCGGCCAGACCCCAGTCTTCGGTGATCACGATGTCGCGATAGACCTGCACGGCAACCATGACCAGAGCGAGCACGACCGCGACGGCGATCAGGAAATTGCCGATCTGGAACATCGCCCTTTGGGCGTGGCTGACGGCACCGGCGCCGGCGACGAGGCTGGCGGTGCGGCCGAAAAACGTATTGGCGCCGGTGGCGATGACGACACCGTTCATCTCGCCCTGCTTGACGATGCTGCCCGAATAGGCGGCATCGCCCGCTTTCTTGGTGGCCGGCAGGGATTCGCCGGTAAGTGCCGACTGGTCGATGGCGACATAGTCGCCGGACAGAAGTCGGAGGTCCGCCGGCACGATGCCACCGAGGCGTATCTTGACGATGTCGCCGACGACGAGTTGCGATGCGTCGACAGCCTTGAAGGCACCATCGCGCAGCACCGTCGCCCGCGCGGCCAGGCTTTTCTTCAGCGCCGCCAAGGCGTTCGTCGCCCTCATATCCTGCCACAATTCGAGACCGGCGTTGAAGATCAGCAGGCCGAAAATGATGGCGAAGTCGTCCCAGCGGCCGAGAAAGGCCGAAACCAGCGCCGCCAGTTCGATCATGAAGGCAATCGGGCTGATGAAACAGCCGATAATCCGGTGTGCCAGGCTTTCGCGCTTCTCCGGCAGCGCGTTGGGCCCGTCGCGCGCCAGTCTTTCAGCGGCGTCTTTCTCGCTAAGCCCCTTTTCCGGGTCGACATCGAGCTTTTTCAGAACATCGGCAACTGGCGCCTTTTCAGCATCCTTGGCCGAAACATTTGCACCGGCGACGGCCTTTGCTGGCGCGGTCCGGTTCATCGGCGGTTTCTCGCAAAAGCAGGACAGCGGTTGGCTTTGGTGCGCGGCACGGGACTCTCCGAAGGGGCGAACACGCGCACTTTGTTCGAATTGAACGGACCTTGCAAGCGGCGCTTCGACGCGGAGTCGCTACCCTATTGCAGCATGACGCGCGGCAACCAGAGCGCGATGTCGGGAAAAGCCATGACCAGACCCAGCCCGACGAGTTGCAGCAATACGAACGGAATGATGCCGCGATAGATCTGCTGGATCTTGACGCCCTCGGGCGCCACCGCCTTCAGGTAAAACAGCGCGAAACCGAAAGGCGGCGTCAGGAATGAGGTCTGCAGATTGACCGCCAGAAGGATGGCAAACCAGTAGGTGACCTCGAACTTGTCGACATGGTCGCCGAAATCCAGGAGCCCGATGATCGGCGCGAAGACCGGCAGGACAATCAGTGTGATCTCTATCCAGTCGAAGAAGAAGCCGAGGAAAAAGACAAGAGCCATGATGATGAAGAGCAGTCCCCAGGAACCAAGTCCCAACGCCTCGACAAGCTCGATGACGATCTGCTCGCCGCCGAGCGCACGAAACACGTAAGAAAACAGCGTGGCGCCGATGAAGATGCCGAAGATCATGGCGTTGGTCAGCGCTGTGCGTTCGACCACCTCGGTCAGCACCTGCCGAAAATCGCGGAAATGCTCGGCCGGGCGGCCCGAACCCGCATGGACCACGCGGTCCGAATCCGCTTCGCCCTCGAAATGAAGATCCTTGACGCCGAGCGCCGGCAGCAGCACCAGATTGATCAGGCCGAGAATGACTGCGCCGAGCGCGCCGACACCGGCGGCCTCGGTCGGGGTTGCGAAACCGCCGAGAATGGAGCCGAGCACCAGCGCGATCAGGACCACGGGCGGCACGAAGCTGCGCGCCACCATGCCGGCGATTCCGGCCGGTGTCGACGGTCCTATCCCGTGCGGCAAGGCCGGCGCGAGCTGTGGGTTCAATGTGCAGCGCACGACGATATAGATCACGTAGAGGCCGGACAGGATAAGGCCGGGGAAGATCGCCGCGACGAACAGATTGCCGACCGATCGGCTGAGCAGGTCGGCCATGATCACCAGCATGATGGAGGGCGGGATCAGGATGCCGAGCGTGCCCGAGGCCGCAATGGTGCCGGTCGCCAGTTCCGGCTGGTAGTCGCGCCGGATCATCACCGGCAGGGCCAACAACGACATCATGACCACCGAGGCACCGATAATGCCGGTCGTCGCCGCCAGGATCGTCCCCATCAGCGTGACGGCTAGCGCCAGTCCGCCCGGCACACGGCGCAGAAGCACTTGAAGGCAGTTCAGGAGGTCCCGCGCGATACCGGACTTCTCCAGCATCGTGCCCATGAAGATGAACATCGGTATGGCAGTCAGGATCAGGCTTTCCATAATGCCGCCGAAGATGCGCGACGGCAGCGAGTGGAATTGGATAAACAGAAACTCGTCGACCAAGATACCGATCAGACCGAAGCCGAGACCGACGCCACCCAGCACGAAAGCGACCGGAAATCCCGAAAACAACAGGACGGCAAGCGCCACGAACATCAGGACGGGGAGGAGCTCTATGAGACCCATCAGTTTTCCTCGCCGATGAACGTCTCACGCGACTGGTCCCGCGGATCGTCCATGATACCAGCCACCGCCTTGATCAATTGCGACAGTGCGGCAAGGAAAAGCAGCAGGAACAGCACGATCATGCCGCCTTTCAGGAGCCAGATATGGCTAAGCCCGATCTGCGATTTCGAAATCTCGCCTTGCCTGAAGGAGGCGACGGTATAAGGCCACGACAGCCAAAGGCCGAGGATCGAATAGGGCACCAGAAAGAGTACGATGCCGACCGCTTCGATCCAGCATTTGACGCGCGCGGAAAACTGCTCGCGGACCAGATCGATGCGCACATGCGCTTGCCGGATATAGGCATAGCCGATCACCAGCACGATCAGATAGGAATGGAGCCAGTACTCCGATTCCTGGATCATCGTGGAGTTGAGGCCGAAGGGTTTCGGCACGCCGAAATAGCGGGTGACGACGTCATAACAGACGACCAGCACCAGCAGCGCGCCGAGCCAGCCGCCGATCGATGCGAAAAAACCTAGTAGCCGGTCGATCGCCGCGCTGACGCCGAGGAGCCGCTTCATTGTCCCCTGTCCTCCCGCTGATATGGTTCCACCACGCCGGGCCTTTGTCAAAAATGCCCGCCCCGGAAGGGCGGGCATTCGCGGGCTCGGTCAGGGCGGAGGCGATGTCGCCTAGAGGTAGCCCAGTTCCTTCCACTTGGCGTATTCCGTGCGGAAGTTGGACAGGCTGTCCCAGGCATTTTTGAAGTCCGGATTGGCAGCGACCTCTTCCTCGACCACCTCGGCCCAGGCGGCACGGAAGGTGTCCAGCATTTCCGGCGGCCATTTGTGGATCGTCACACCGGCGGCCTCCATCTCGGCCAGTGCTTTGCCCTGGATCGCCTCGCCCTCGGCGAACTGATTGGCGACATTCGCCTTGCAGGCGGTCCTGATCAGCTCACGTTGCCGATCGGACATAGCGTCCCATTTGTTCTTGTTGATCAGCAGTTCCTGGATCGTCGACTGCTGATGCCAGCCGGGGAAATAGTAATGTTTGGCGATGTTGTAGAATCCGAGATTCTGGTCAATGGCGGGCATGGAGAACTCGGTGGCATCGATGGTGCCGCGCTCCAGCGCCGGATAGATATCACCGCCGGCGAGCAATTGCGTGTCGACGCCGAGCTTCTGCATGACCTTGGCGCCGAGGCCGAAGAAACGCATCTTCAGCCCTGCCAGATCCTCCGGCGAGGTGATTTCCTCGCGGAACCAGCCCGACGCCTCCGGCGCGATCACCCCGCAGGCCAAAGAATGAATGCCGTGGCGGTGATAGATCTCATTCATCAGATCCTCGCCGCCGCCGAACCACATCCAGCCGAGATATTCGCCGGCGGCCGGCCCGAAGGGCACGGCGGCGAACAGGTTCAGCGCCGAGTTCTTGCTGCCCCAATAGCCGGGCACCGACCATCCGGCATCGACCGAGCCGTTGGAGACGGCGTCGAAGATTTCCAACGGCGGTACAAGCGCCTTGGGCTCGAAGAACCGGATCTCGATATCGCCGTCCGAGATCATGTTGACGGTGTCCTGCAGCTTGACGCCGGCCTGTCCGAGCTGGATCAGACTGCCGGGAAATGTCGACGGCATGTTCAGCCGGACCGAATCGGCCTGTGCCACCGAAACGCCACCGAATGCGACTCCGGCCAGCAGCGCCGCAAATGCGAGTTTTCTCATGCTTTCCTCCCTCAGGTCACGAAAATTCCGAATGTGTCTTGAATCTCCGCCTATAATTAACGTATACATTAATGTATCCATTGTCAACGATGCAGATTACACCCGGGGCGGATAAATTGATGACCAAAGGCCGCAACAGCTTGACGATCGCCGTCTTCGAGGGCGACGGGATCGGCCCGGAGATCACCCGCCCGACCCTGGACCTGCTCACCGCGGTGGCGCGCGACGCCGCGGATTTCGAGCTCACATTCGAGCTTCTGCCGGCCGGCGCCGGTCATTTCCGCGAGACCGGCTCGGCCCTGCCGCACGACTCCATGGAGCGCGCGCGCGCCGCCGACGCCATCCTGCTGTCGGCGATCGGCCTTCCCGATGTCCGTTACCCCGACGGCACCGAAATCCGCCCGCAGGTCGATCTGCGGTTTGAACTCGGCCTTTATGCGGGTGTGCGTCCGGTCCGGTTCTTTCCCGGCAACGGATGCCCGCTCGCCGACCCGCGCGCCGCCGAGATCGACTTCGTGCTGGTGCGTGAATCGACCGAAGGGCTGTTTGCGCATATGCATGATGGCAAAGTCGTCGATGACCAGACCGCCACGGAAACTTTCCAGATCACCCGGGCGACCAGCGAAAAGCTGTTCGATTTCGCCTTCGGCCTGGCCCGCCGGCGCGGCGCGGACGACGGGCGCCGGGCACGGGTGACCTGTGTCGACAAGGCCAATATTTTCCGCTCGTTCTGGTTTTTCCGCTCGATATTCCATGAGCGCGCCGCCGCGTTCCCGGATGTCGAGGCCGATGCCGCCTATGTCGACGCGATGGCGATGTGGATGGTGCAGAAGCCGTGGGAACTGGATGTGCTGGTCACCGAAAACATGTTCGGCGACATTCTGTCCGATCTCGGAGCCGGTATCATGGGCTCGCTCGGCCTCGCCCCGTCAGCCGATATCGGCGACGCGCACGCGGTCTTCCAGCCCTGCCACGGCAGCGCGCCGGACATTGCCGGTCGGGGCATCGCCAATCCCGTGGCAATGATCCTGTCGGCCGCAATGATGCTCGACTGGCTCGGCCGCAAGCATCGCTCCGAAGCGCTGCGGCAGGCGGCGCTCCGCATCGAGGACGCCGTCGACGCCACGCTTGCGAGCGGCACCGGCCTGACCCGGGATCTCGGTGGAACCGCCTCGACGGAAGACTGCGTGGCAGCGGTGATCGACCGGCTCGGCAGCTGACCATCGGCGCGGTGCGGCCGGCTCCAATTCTTTGTTTCAATAGAGTCCGGCGGTAACCGGTCACCCACGCGGCGAACACATCGCCGTGTACGGCCTGTCCAAGACCACTGTGCCGGCAATATAGAAGGAGATGACAAACGCGATTGTTTTGGGGATCCCATGAACGTATCGATTGCAGGCCTCGCGACGGCCCTGCCCGATGTCGCCGTGGAGCAAAGCACCGCCTTGGATTGGGCCAGCCGCAAGATGGGTCATCAATTTGGGGGGTTCGAGCGGTTTGCGGCGGCGTTCGAGAACGCCGGCATCCGGACGCGCTATGCCGTGGCCGAACCGGATTGGTTCGAAGCGACACGATCATGGCAGGAACGCAACGACCTGTATCTGTCGAGCGCAACGGGCCTCTTTGTGGACGCAGCGAATGCCGCGCTCGAGGCAGCCGGCTGGGATGCCCGCGCCGTCGATGTCGTGGTCACGGTCTCTTCTACCGGGATCGCCACCCCGACGCTTGAAGCGCGCGCCTTTTCCGAAATCGGGTTCCGGGATGACATTTTGCGTGTTCCGGTGTTCGGGCTCGGCTGCGCCGGCGGCGTCTCGGGCCTGTCGATCGCCCGCGATCTGGCCGCCGCGGACCGGGGCCGCCGCGTGCTGCTCGTCGCCGTCGAAACCTGCACGCTGCAATATCGATCGAGCCTGCCTCGAAAGGCAGATATCATCGCCGCCGCGCTCTTCGGCGACGGAGCGGCGGCCGTCTGTCTCACAAGCGACGCGGCGGAACAGTCGGGTCACACCTGTTTCGTCGGCAAAGGCGTTCAGCGGATCTGGCCGAACACATTGCCGATCATGGGATGGGACGTCGGTGACGACAGCCTGGAAGTCGTTTTCGACCGATCCATTCCGTCTTTTATCGACGCGCGGTTTCAGGCCGCCGTCGAGGCCGCACTCGCCACTCTGGGAAGACGCCTGGACCAGTTCGGACGTGTCGTCTGTCATCCCGGCGGAACGAAGGTTCTGCAGGCGATTGAGAGTTGTCTCGACCTCGAACCCGGCACGCTCGACATCGAAAGAGACGTGCTGCGGGATTTCGGCAACATGTCAGCGCCCACGGTGTTGTTCGTGCTGAAGGAAGTGTTGCAGCGGGAACCGCCGGGAGACCTGCTGCTCAGCGCGCTCGGGCCGGGATTCACTGCCTCCTTCATTCCGCTGGACAGGAACAGGATCGTGGTATCGCTGGCGGCTGCCGCTCTGATCGCTTTTTTGATCGTGCAGCGGATCGCGGAGCTTGTGCTTTCCCGGCGCAATACGGCGGCCCTGATGCGCCGGGGCGCGGTCGAGTTCGGCGCCGGCCATTACCCCCTGATCGTCGCCTTGCACGTGTCATGGCTTGCGGCGCTGGTTGCATTCGGCATCGGGCAGCCGGTTTCGATCGCCTGGCTTGGCGTGTTCGTCATCTTGCAGGCCTTGCGCGTTTGGACGATCTGGACCCTCGGCGTCCGGTGGACGACACGCATCATCGTCGTCGACGAACCGCCCGTTTCGGCGGGGCCTTTCCGATGGGTGAAGCATCCGAATTACCTGATTGTTATCGCAGAGATTTTCACCGTTCCGATGATGCTCGGGCTGCCCATCGTTGCCGCCGTGTTTTCGATGCTCAACGCAGCGGTGCTCGTCATTCGGATCGGCGCCGAGGACGCCGCTCTGGCGACTGCGAGGAGAGATTGATGCCTTCACCCGGCGCGATCCGCTCGCCATCCTTTTCCTTGCGGGTACCATCTGCGCGTCGCATGGGTTGCGGTTTTTCAATCGATCGGCAACTAATAGGGAACGGACGGCCGGCAGTGTTCCTGGGTCGGCGTGCAGTTTGCACGCCTGCGCAAGACTTTACAAAAGTCTTAGATTTCGAAAGACTGATCGATGCGGTTTTCAAAGACATGTAACGTCCGGGGCGCCAGATATGGGCGCGAAACCCATCGAGCGGGCCACCTGCTTTTCTCGTCTGCGCTCGTCCTTGTCCTCGGCAGCGTTTTCCCGGTCAAAAGCATCGCCAACGATCCGACGACGACCTGGACGGGCAGTGTGTCCAGCGACTGGTTCAACGGATCCAACTGGTCGGCCGGCAGTGTTCCGGGCTCCAACGACTTTGCCGAAATCGACACAACGGATCCGAATAGCACCACCATCACGGACTCATCCACCAACGGGACGGCACAAGTCGATCTGTTTCTGGTGAGCGACACCGGCACTGGGACGCTGAACATCGACGGTGCCGGTGCGCTGACGGTTAGCGACACCATGGTGATCGCCCAATCGGGCGGCACCGGCACGGTGACTGTCAGCGGGTCCGGCTCGACATTGACCATTGGCGAGGAGTTGAACATCGCCGATATGGGGACGGGGATTCTGACGATTGCAGACAGCGGCGTCGTGAGCGTCCAAGGCCTACAGTCCTTGATAATGGGTGAAGACAAGGATGCGGTCGCGATCATCAACATCGGTGCGGCTTCAGGAGATACCGCGGTCTCACCGGGGACGCTGACACTGACGAACGATATCATATCAATCATACTCGCCAAACAAGTCAGCTTCGTCTTCAATCATACCGGGACCGAATCCGACAACTACACCTTTACCTCCTCGATCAGCGGCACGACCGGTGCCGCCACCGCGGAGATCAGAGTCGAGTCCGGATACACGGTGTTTTCCGGCGACAACAGCGGCTACGGTGAAACGGTCGTTATCGATGGCGGCACCATGGTCGTCACGGGCAATCTGGCGAGCAACGCAATCACGGTCGGCGATAGCACCACCAACTCGGAACTGATTGTTAAATCGGCAGGCAATATCTCGCTGAACGGAAATCTTGTCATTGGCAACGGCTCCGCAAGCGCCGGCTCCGTCACGGTCTCCGGGTCCGGTGCCACAATGAACGCCACGGGCAATTTCTATGTCGGCAACAAGGGAACCGGCACGCTCATAGTCACCTCCAGCGGTACAGCGTCCGCCAATGACGGCAGTGGTACGATCACCGTCGCCCATCAAAGCGGGTCCACCGGCACCTTGGCGGTGGGCGCGGCCTCCGGCGACACGGCAGCGGATCCCGGAACGATCTCCGCCGCCAAAATCGCCTTTGGCAGCGGAACCGGGACGCTGTTGTTCAACCATACCGGCACATCAAGCAGTCCGCTGGACCTGGCTATTCCGATCAGCGGCAAGGGCACGATCGACGCCCAGTCCGGATATACCGCGCTTTCCGGCGACAACAGCAGCTTTTCCGGAACCGTGACGATCGACGCCGCGACGCTCGCCGTGACCGGCAATCTTAAAGGCAGTGCGCTGAATGTCGGCAATACCGGCACCGGTGCCGCCATGACCATCTCCAACGAGATAGAGGTCGACATCTCCGGCGACGCGACCATCGGTGTTGCAGCCGGGAGCTCGGGCAGCGTGACAGTTTCGGGCGCGACGCAAAGCGGCTCGTCGGTTACCGCGTCGACCCTCAAAGCCTCGGGCAACCTGGTTGTCGGTTCCTCCGGAACCGGTACGCTGATCGTCAACAATTCCGGTGCTGTCTCCGTCGACGGTGGCAAGGGCACGCTGACGATCGCCGAAGCGTCCGGCTCCACCGGAACCTTTGTCGTCGGTGCAGAGTCCGGACAAACGGCGCTCGGCACGGGAACGCTTTCGGCTGATTCGGTCGCGTTCGGCAGCGGCACCGGATCGGTGCTGTTCAACCACTCCGACGATTCCGGCAGCTTCGGATTCTCCACGCCCTTCAAGGGCGGCGGAACACTCTCGGTCGAAGCCGGCACCACCGTGCTTTCCGCCAACCACAAGGACTTCACCGGTTCGACGACGATCGATGGCGGAACGCTATCGGTCTCCGGCACGCTTCCGGGTAACATCGCCATCAATAGCGGCGGCACGCTGTCGGTCTCGGGCACGGTCTTCGGCGATATCGCCGTCAATGACGGCGGCATTCTGGGTGGCACCGGAACGACCACGGGCACCGTGACCGTATCCAACGGCGGATCGATTTCCCCCGGCGGTTCGGTCGGCACCATCCAAACCCAGGATGTGACATTTCAAAGCGGCTCCCTTTACGTGATCGAGATCGATACGGATGGGAATGTGGACCTGCTCAAGTCCGGCGGCACGGTCATCTTGCAAGGCGGCACAGTCTCTGTCAGCGCCGACAGCTATTCCGTCGACACCAGCTTGACCATCGTGACCGCCGACACAGCGGTCAGCGGCACGTTTTCCGATGATGTCAGCGGGGGCACAACGTTCATAGACTATGCGCTGTCCTATGACACCACCGACGTGACGCTCACGCAATCCGTCAGCCAGTCGTTTTCCAGTGTCGCTGCGACCGCAAATCACCGGGCTGTCGGATCGGCACTCGATTCGCTTCCGACCGATCATCCGGTGGTCCAGCACACCTTTGGCGCCATGACGGAAACCGAGGCGCGGGACATCTTCGGCTCGCTGAGCGGCGAAGTGCATGCATCGATGCAGGGCGCGCTGATGAATAACGACCGCGCTATTTCGGGCGCGGTCAACCGCCGCTTGAACGACGGATCTTCCGACGCGACACAGGTCTTCGCCTATGGCAGCGGACAGGCCTCAAACCTGGAAAACGGCGCCTGGATCACCGGCTACGGCGGTTGGAACGACATCGATGCGACCGCCAATACGGCCGCCGCGGACAATGATTACGGCGGCCTCGTCGCCGGTCTCGACCGGGACTTCGGCAGGCATTGGCGTCTCGGCGTTGTCGGCGCCTATGGCCAAACGGATCTCAGCCAATCGAGCCTTGATGCATCGTCCAATGCCAAGAGTTTCTCGGCCGGGCTTTATGCCGGTGCGATACGTGATCAGATCCAGGTCAATCTCGGCGGCCTCGCCAGCTGGCACGACATCGACAGCAGCCGTTCCGTTGCGGTAGGCAGCGCCACTCAGAACCTGGCCGCCAGCTACGACGCCACCAGCTGGCAGCTATTCGGCGAAGCGGGTTACCGGATCGAGCGCGACCGCACCCAATTCGAACCCTTTGCCGGCCTCTCCTTCACGCAGCTCGATACGGACGGCTTTACCGAAACCGGCGGCAGCGCTGCACTGACAGCCGCATCGAGCACCGAAAACACAACCTTCAGCACGCTGGGATTGCGCATGGAGCGGAACGTCACAGAGAAGGTGCGGCTGCAAGGCATGGCCGGCTGGCGCCACGCGTTTGGCGATGTCGACCCGACCACGACCTTCACGCTGCCCGGTTCCACGCCTTTTACCGTCGCCGGCGCGCCAATCGCGGAAGATGCGCTGGTGATCGAAGCAGGCTTCGAGGTGGAGGTTTCCGACGGCCTCACCCTCGGCGCCGGCTATGATGGCCAGTTCGGCGACGGCTCGACGCTCAATCAAATCGAGGGGTATCTGCGGCTGCGGTTTTAGCCTTGCCGTCGCCGGGACTTTTTTCCCTGTGCCGTCGATCCTGATCAAAGACTCTCCAGAGAGCCCCTCTTAAAACAACAACGCGCAGATTTGTCCGGTATTTCTCCGATGTGGCCATCTTGCTCGTCTCATTGCGTACTCGCCGCTCCACCTTACACACGGCCTCCCGGGCCGTTTGTGCCCGTCATCGTCATTCGGATTGGCGCGGAGGACTGTGTATTGGCGAGCGTAAGGGAGACGTGGTCTCTGGTCCCGGGAAACCGGTTGGACCTGTTTCAGAAATTCAGGCGCAGTTTGCCAAATCCGCCATAGGAATGGGCGTTTTCGGAGAACGAGCCTTCCGCCGCGACGGAAATCACCAGCCGGTCTGATATCTCCAGGCTGAAACCTGCGGCCAGTTCGCCGCGAATGCGATCCTCCTCAAGCGTCGTATGAAGATCCGGCAAACCCGGTCCCAGATCGGAAAATCCCGAGGTCACGTCGTATTCGGGCCGGATTGCGAAGGCCGTGCCGCCGGCGCTGACATAGGCTTTCGCCCAATGGTCGTTTACCTTGAAGGACCTGCCGAACTCGATCGAAGGCCTGAACGCCACGGCTGTGTGGTTGATCGCGTCGACCTGCCAATTGAAGCTGCCATTGCCGCTCTCGCTGAACGCATCCTGCCACAATCCCGTCGCCGAGAGGCCCATGCTCGGCTTCACATAAAAGGCCGTCTTTTCGAATAAGCTCGTAATCCGGGCTTCAACCGAAAGATACCGTCCCTGCGGGCTGCTGTTTGCGTTGAATGTGCCCGTCTGCGTCGTATACCAGCGGTGATAGTCGTGGCTGTACAGACCTCCGACGGCGCTGACGGAGGCCGTCGTATTGCCGAATTCCTTCTTGAGCGCGGCGCCGGCGCTGAACCGGTCGCCATTCTGTTTGAAGTTCGCTCCGTCGACGGCAGTGCTTTCCCACTGACCGGCGAACTCCAGAAAGAAATTGTCGGTCAGTTCGCGTTGCAATCCTGCGGCCAAGCCATAGGCGTGCTCGCCGAATCCGGGGTTGGACTGCGTCGTGTCCTGGCGCCAGTAGTGGCCGGTTACCCGCGACCAGCTACAGTCGCGCTGGTGGTCGAATTTACCTGCAGGCACGGCTTCGAGGTTCGGGCAACTCCGCAGTTGATCAAGCATCCCGAAAGCGGCCCTTTGCGCCGACGCGACGCCGATAGCGGCTTCATCGGGCATATGCCGGGAGTAATAGGCCTCGAGGTCGGATTGCGTTTCGATGTTCAGGGCAAAATTGACGAGAGCCTCGAAGTCATCGCGCTGCCGTGTTCCCTCAGCGAGCAAGGTATCGGCCGCATCGACGGACTGATCCAGGAATTCACCGAACCGATGCAGATTTGCGCCAAGAGAGGTACCGGTCGCAGCGCCGGTATAGTCTATTGCATAGTTGAGCAAAAGGTCCCCGGAGGAGTCCTGCGACAGGGAATAGTTGACGAGAACCCTGTCCCGGACGGCCAAGTCGCTGCTGACTGTCAATGTGCCGTCCGTTGCGCCGCTGACGTCGAAAATCTCCAGACTGCCGCTGGAGCCGGATCGGCGCAGGCTGGTTCCAATGACATGCGGGGTGATCTTGCCACCGTCGAATTTTGAGGTCGATGCGCTCGTCGAGGACAGGACGAACATGTCGGATTGCGCCGCCTTCGACGCCGAGCCGAACGAAACGTCGACATGGTAGTCGCCTTCGTCCGTCTGCTCGAAGCCGACCCCGTTGCTGCCTGTGAATATGGTGGTGGTCGTGATGTTGCTTTTTCCGCCGGGAGATATCGTGCCCGCATTGACGAGCTTCGCCGTGCTGGTGCTCATCACGATGGTCTGGCCGGAATTGAACAATCCGTTGTTGGTAAATCCGAGCGGCCCGTAAAGCGATCCCGTCAGCGTACCGTTGTTGGTGACGGTGGTGAACTGGTTGGCTCTGATGGCATAGGACCCGGATTGGTCGGTCAGATTCTCCAGCGTTCCATCGATCACGATGGTGTTGTTCAGTGCATCCAGAAACCCGACGGTGTTGTATCCGTCGCCGCCATTCTGACTGGAGACCACGGCGTTTTCGCCAATCGTCAGTGCGATGCTCCCGGAACCGGCCGGACCGTCGCTCTGGGCGAAAATGGCGCGGCTGTTCGTGCCGCTCGCGGTAATAGAACCGGAAACGTCAATCGTGATATTCCCCGATACGCTGGAGCTTTCGGAGCCGCCGACGCTCTGGGCGATCAACCCGACCGCGTAGTCGCCGGAGACCGCCACGGATCCGTCGACGGTCACATCGATGTCGCCGCCGTCACCGTCGCCTCCGGCGCTGCCTAGGCTGCCGGAATAGCCGGAAATGTCGCCATTCGTGTCCAGCGCAATGAGGCCCATGCCGCCACCGCCGCCGCCGACGGTTTGTGCGAATATGCCGTGGCCGAAGATCCCCGATGTAACAATGCTTCCGCCCACGGTCACCGCAACATCGCCGCCGTGTCCATCCGCGCCATCAGATTCAATCACTCCGGTGCCCGTTTGCAGACTGTCAAACGCCTCGTACAGACTGACCTCGAAATCTCCCGACGTCCCGCCGCCGCCGCCGATCGATTGGGCCACAATGCCCATCGCACGAATGCCGCCCGTCACGATCGCGGCGTCGTTGTCGACCGTGACGTTGTCCGCATCACCGCCGCCGCCACCCGATCCCGTCAGCGTGACATTCAGTATGGCGCCTTGCGAGGCGTCGCCGCCGGCGCCGCCGCCACCGCCGACCGACTGGGCGAATATGCCGTAAGAGGCGATCCCGCCCGTCGTCAGCGCCCCGGCATTTTGAACCGTGACATCCTCACCATTGCCGCCGGAACCGCCCGAGCCTCCGATCTCGACCGAGAGCGAATAGGATGCGTCCTCGGAATCGGGCGGCTTTGAAATATATCCCAGGGACGCCTGTGTCGTACTGCCACCATCGCCCCCGCCACCGCCAACCGATTGGGCGAAAATCGCTCGGGAGACATGATTGCCGGTGGCTATGGTCCCCGTGTTGGCGACGCTGACCGAGCCGCCATCGTTGCCGGTGCCGCCTGTGCCGCCGACGCTCGTCGTGACTTTTCCGGCAAAACTGTCACCGGACGTTGTCCCGAATTTGGCAAAGTAGCTGATGCCCGAACCGCCGTCGCCGCCGGTCCCACCGATCGATTGTGTGTAACCCGCATTCCCCAGATGAACGGCGCTTCAGACCAATAGCCACACATGATAGTATGGGCAAATCAATAGCTTAACCATGATGGATCTGTGATTTGGCGGTGAACGCAAAGGGTGAAGCGCACACCGGC
>Ga0209785_1000020_pt1 | contig 96233 bp, 81 predicted proteins | sample WorMetG1BERMUDA2_FD_187403 | JGI IMG/M metagenome (GOLD analysis project Ga0209785, IMG submission 187403) | Marine gutless worms symbiont microbial communities from Max Planck institute for Marine Microbiology, Germany - Inanidrilus... ...
TACCCTCCGGTTTGCCGGCAAAGAGCTTGCTCTTCCCACTCGGCACTTTGATGCCGTCGGCCCGTGAGGGTCCAACCAATCCCTCCAGCCCGAGAACATCAGGGGTGGGAGGCGTCCATCCCATTTCCCCCGCCAATCAGGTCCGTGTCGTCGCCACCGCGGCCGTACGGCCGTCGGGAGTGATGACGTGCGAGGCGCAGGCCAGGCACGGATCGAAGCTGTGGATGGTGCGCAGGATCTCCAGTGGCTGCTCGGGGTCGGCCATCGGCGTCCCCAACAGCGACGCCTCGTAGGCGCCGATGTTGCCGGCGGCATCCCGAGGAGACGCGTTCCAGGTCGTCGGCACCACGCACTGGTAATTGGCGATCTTGCCGTTCTCGACCGTCAGCCAGTGGCCGAGTGCGCCCCTCGGCGCCTCGACGAAGGAACAGCCGGAGGCCGATTTCGGCCACGTCTCCGGCCCCCACATCCGGGTGTTGGCTGTGGCGGTGTCGCCGTTCTTGATGTTGGTGATCAGGCGCTGGAGGTATTCCTTCAGCTTGATCGCCGTCCATTCGCATTCGAGGCCGCGCGCGGCGATGCGCCCGAGGGTCGAGAACAGGGCCGCGACCGGCACGTCGAGGTGCTTGAGCACCGCGTCGACCGGCTTCTTGAACTCCTCCTCGTACTGCTTGTTGCCCTGCGCGCCGAGCACGTAGCCGATGACGTAGCGCGCCAGCGGCCCCACCTCCATGGCGTGGCCGCGCCAGCGCGGCGCCTTCAGATACGAATACTTGGCGTCCTCGTCCAGGGCCTCGATGTTGGTCTTCGATCCCTTGGAATTGGGGCCAAGGGCGAAGTTGATGTCGGTGACGCCCTCGAACGGGTGCAGGCCCTTGGATTCGTCGGCGTAGCGGAACCACGAGTGGGTGACGAACTCGTGGATCTGGTCGCGGTCCATCAGGTTGACCTCGTGGACCTTCGATAGATCGCCGTCGATGATCGCGCCGCGCGGCATGTCGAGCATCTCGGCCGAGTAGTCATTGGCCCGCCGCGGCACGTCGCCATAGGACAGCATGGCCTTGCCGGCGAGTCCGCCGCCGATCGCCCCCCCAATCCTTGTAGAACGAGGCCACTGCCAGGAGGTCCGGGATATAGACCCCGCGGATGAACTCCAGCGTCCGGTCGGCGATCGACAGACAGAGGTTGATCCGCTCCATGTTGATGGCACCGACGGCGCCGGACGAATCCAGGTTGATCGGACTGGGCGTGCCGCCGACGAGCCAGTTCGGGTGCGGGTTCTTGCCGCCGAAGACGGTCTGGATCTTGACGATCTCGCGCTGAAAATCGAGCGCTTCCAGGTAATGCGCCACGGCGAGCAGATTAGCCTCGGGCGGCAGCTTGTAGGCCGGATGGCCCCAGTAGGCGTTGCTGAACGGCCCGATCTGGCCCGACTCGACGAACGCCTTCAGCTTGCCGTGCACATTGCGGAAGTAGCCGACCGACGAGTTCGGCCACGGCGAGATCGCCTGGGCCAGCTCGGAGGTCGCCTTGGGGTCGGCCTTGAGCGCACTGACGATGTCGACCCAGTCCAGCGCATGCAGGTGATAGAAATGCACCAGGTGGTCCTGGGTATAACCCGCCAGATGCATGATGTTGCGGATGATGTTGGCGTTCTCGGGGATCTCGATGCCCAAAGTGTTCTCGACCGCCCGCACCGAGGTCAACGCGTGGACGCCGGTGCACACGCCGCAGATCCGCTGGGTGAACGCCCAGGCGTCGCGCGGGTCGCGGTCCTTGAGGATGACCTCGATGCCGCGCCACATGGTGCCCGTGGATACGGCGTTGTGGATGACGTTGTCGTCGCCGACGTTGGCCTCGATCCGAAGGTGCCCTTCGATCCGCGGAATCGGATCGACGACGACCCGATGACCGGCAGTGTCGAGGCTGAAACCGTTTGGCGTCTGCATCGTCGCCATGTTTGCCCTCCCTAAACCCTAGGCGATGGGGTTCGTTATCATCGTGCCCAGCCGCTAGCCCTTGCGGGCCTCGGCGTTGTCGCGGGCCCGTTTGACCGCACTCATTCCGGCATGGACGGCGACCGCCCCGCCGACCACGGCGGCCGCCGCGCCGCCGACGGTGTCGGCGGTCTCCTCGACCGAGAACTGACGGATCGCGGTGACCCGGTCGTAGAACGAGCCGTGATCCCAGAAGCCCTCCTCGGAGCAGCCGAGGCAGCCGTGGCCCGAGCCGATGGGGAACGAGGTGCCTTCGTTCCACATGGTCGTCGAGCAGGCGTTGTGGGTGGTCGGCCCCTTGCAGCCCATCTTGTAGAGGCAGTAGCCCTTGCGGGCGCCTTCGTCGTCCCACCGCTCGACGAACTGCCCGGCATCGAAGTGGCCGCGGCGGTAGCACTTGTCGTGGATGCGGTGGCTGTAGAACATCTGCGGCCGGCCCTTGCTGTCCAGCGCCGGCAGGTGGCCGAAGGCCAGAACGTACGACAGTACGCCGGTCATCACCTCGGCGATGGGCGGGCAGCCGGGCACGTTGACCACCGGCTTGTCGCGGACGATCTTGTGGACCGGCGTGCCGCGCGTCGGGTTCGGGTGCGCGGTCTGCACGCAGCCGAAGGACGCGCATTGGCCCCAGGCAACGACAAAAGCCGCGCCTTCCGCCGCCCGCTTCAGGTTCTGGACGAAGGGCTTGCCGCCGACGAAGCAGTACATGCCGTCCTCGGCGAGGGGCGCGTCGCCCTCGACGGCCAGCACGTACTCGCCCTTGTGCTCGGCCATCACCCGTTCGGGAATGGCCTCGGCCTGATGGCCGGCGGCGGCCATGATCAGGTCGTCGTATTCGAGGTTGATCATCGACATCACGACGTCGCCGACCAGCGGGTGGGCGGACCAGATGAACGACTCCGAGCAGCAGGTGCACTCATTGCCGTGGTACCACAGCACCGGGATCCTCGGCTTGGTCTCCATCGCGTGCGCGATCTTGGAGGCGTACGTGGGTGCCAGCCCCATCGACGCCGCTGTTACGCTGCAGAACTTGAGAAAGCCACGGCGGCTGATGCCGCGGCGCCGGATCGACTCGCAAAACGTCTGCATCGTCCTGAAGTCTCCCCTCCGTGTAGCCGCGCGACCGGGTTCGCCACCCGCTCGTCAGGTCGGCTGGTGGTGGACCGTCTCGGTCTTGTCTAGTGTCGGGTCCGGACGCCGAAAGGCGTCGTCGTCATGGGTTCGCGGGTGCCGGTGTTCAAGTGTGTCGAGCAATTTCGCCATCGCTGTGCCACCGACGAACATGCCGACGATGGTGCTCATCGAGATCACGAACACTTCCCAAGTCATCGGCGCGTCCTCCGTCGGAACCGGAGCTCCGCCAAGAGGTAACACAGGGCACGAACGCCCGAGAGGTTTTAGCCGACGGTTGTGCGTGCCTCCCCACTCTCCAAGTCTTGATATTCGTTCTTAATATCTATAATGTCGTGTTGACTTGGAAGAATATTTGTATAATACATTCATTGTGTTATTTTGTCTATCTATTTAGTAAATCAACCATCATTACTTTGATGATGGAAATCAATCACGAAATATACTTCTGGTGCTACAAATCCGGTCATTCCCGAGTGTTAGGGGTGAGAACGGATCGCAATACCCGCCGCTGACAATCGAACGACGAAATCAGCTCTGAAAACCACAGAAGAGCCGACGGGCCGCCAGTCGCTGTGCGCGCGTTGAAAGCCGTTTGCGATGGGTTCGACGCGGAGGGGTTGCTGTCTGCAGGCGTGCCGAATGTGAAGGAACCAGCCAGCTGGGTCTGGTAATGGCCTACTCCGCGGCGCCCTTGCGCTCGGCGGCGAGACCGCACCGATCGATGATGAAATCCGCGATGGCGGCGACGTCGTCGAGGGCGAGTTGCGGCAGCGCCACGTCGGGCAGGGGCACGTCGGTGGCGATGGCGACGACGGTGGGGTCTTCGCGGCACCACAAGTCCTTACCGTTGGCGTGGTGGTAGACCTCCATCTTCGGATGCGGGTTGCGCTTGAACCCCTCGATCAGGATCAGGTCGACGGGCGCCATCAATCGGACCAGGGTGTCCATGTCGGCCTCGGGCTCGCCGCGGTATTCGTGGATCAACGTGTACCGCGACGATGACGCGACCAGCACCTCGGTCGCCCCGGCCTCGCGGTGGCGATAGGAGTCTTTGCCCGGGCGGTCGACCTCGACGCTGTGGTGGGTGTGCTTGACGGTGGAGACGCTGATGCCGCGGCCGATGAGCTCGGGGATCAGCCGCACCAGCAGCGTCGTCTTGCCGCTACCGCTCCACCCCACCAAACCGAAAGCTTTCATCGCGCCGCGAGTCCCCTGCGCTAGGTCGGCTCGCCGTCGTCGCGCTTCTGCGCGATCTCGTGGTCGGCGATGAACTCGTTGGCCTGCTTGCGCAGTTCCTCGCGCTCGCGCAGGTAGTCCTCCGTCGTGCGGGTCGTCGGGCACGGCGGCCCGGCGAACGGCTGGTCCGGGGCCTCGAACTGGACGACGCCCCGGCAATCCTCGCACATCTTCAGCATTTCGAGCCGGCCCGGATCGGCGAACATGGAATGGCCGGACAGCTTCTCGATCATCCGCTCGATCGACGATTGAGTGCCGAACTCCTTGCCGCAGCGGACGCAGTGGTACGGTTCCTCTTCCTTGACGACGATGTGATTGCGGGCATCGTCGGTGAAGCTGAGCCGGGGCTCCATCGCGATAACCTTCTCCGGGCACGTCACCTTGCAGAGGCCGCACTGCACGCAAGCGTCCTCGCGGAACCGCAGCATCGGCTTTTCGGGGTTGTCCTTCAACGCCCCGGTCGGGCAGGCACCGACGCAGGCGAGGCAGAGCGTGCAGCCCTCGACGCGCACCTCGACCGTGCCGAAGGGCGCGCCCTCGGGGAGCGGCAGCACGTCCACCGGTGCAGGCGCGTTCTTGCGGAGCTGATAGAGAGCCAGCGGCAGGAGCGCCCGCTTGCGGCCGAGAGGCGCGAAGTCGCCCTGTGCCGGAGACGGCGGAACCGGCGTTTCGTACAGCGTGCGCTCAACCGCGTCGGGGTCGGCGGCCTCAAGAAGACCGAGCCGGTCGGCGCCGTAGCCGAGGCCGTCGAGGATGGCGTTGCCGAGATCGATCTGGCCGGTAAGGCCCGCGGCCTCGTCGGTCTTCGCTGGGTTGACCAGCGCCACGCAGCGGTTGGCGCCATAGACGATCGCCCCGAGCAGACCTTCGAGGCCCATCTGGGTCACCGCGTTGACGGCAAAGGGCAGTACGTTGGCCGGCAGGCCGCGCCCGCTCCGGGCGATGGCATCGATGATGTCGTCACCGGACCCGAACTCGTGGATCAGCAGAACGGGATTGCTGCCCCCGCCCTCGCGGTAGGTGTGCACGAGGGTGCGCAGCCGGCGGAACAGGCCGTCACCCGCCGGCAGCGCGTAGCCAGCCGCACCCGTCGGGCAGACGCTGGCGCAGGACCCGCACCCGGCGCACACGTAGGGGTCGATGGCAACGGAATCGCCGGCCGGTTCGATGGCGCCGGCGGGGCAAACGTCGAGACAGCGCGTGCAGCCGGTGATGCCGCTCCGCGCATGGGCGCAAAGATCGGCATCGAAATCGACATAGCGCGGCTTGTCGAAGGTGCCGACCAGATCGACCAGGTCGAACAGCGCGCGTTGGACCGCCGCCGGGTTGCCTGGATCCGGGTTAAAGTACCCGTCCCGCTTTTCCGGTGCCGGGAACAGCGGCGTGCCGCCACGAAGATCGAGGATCAGGTCGCAGGTCGAGGTGCCGCTCTGCGCGACCTCGTCAAAGGAAAGATGATCCCGCGATGACGGCTGCGCCGGTGCAAACCCTGCGATGTCGAGGGAAAACGCGCCGAGATGACCGCGCGCCGCCTTGATCTTTCCCGTAAACACCGGGACATCCATCAACCGGGGCGGCGACACGTCCGTCGCCTTGGTCAGTAGGACCGTGACGTCGAGCCGGCCGGCCGCCTGTTTCGCCGCCTCGATGGCGTGGTCATCGGTGCCGACGACCAGCAAGGCGCCTTCGGAGGTCAGGCTCACCGACGACGTCGGTTCGATGTCGAGCGCGGCTTCGGCAAGCAGGGCGGCGATCTTTGGCGTGGCTTTCGGGGCTTCCGTGGACCAGCCGGCACGCTCCCGGATATTGGTGAACGCGGCCTCGGGGGCGGTTTCCATGTCGTCGAGGGTTTCCAGGAACAGCGGCACTTCCTGGGTACAGGCGACGAGCAACGGCCGGCCCGCTGCCGCCGCGTCCTTGAATGTCTCGATCTGCCTTCGGCAGAGCTGGCGGCTGACCGCGAGATCGGTGCCTCGGCAAGCCCGCGCCAGGGTCTTGCCGTCGAGGGGCATGGTGCCGTCGCAGTCGCAGACGAGGACGCGTTTGCCGTTCAGGTCCACCCGGACGTCTCCCTCACCACTTGCCGCGCATTTTTTCTTCGTTGACGGTTCCGCCGTCCGGAACCGGCGTTACGGTATCACCGAATATGGGAACGGGAACCGGTTTTCCGCGCCCCTGTTCCACCATATGGAATTCGTCCCATGTTCTCGGCGGCGGGTCTTGTCCCCGTCGTGTGCGGTTCCCATACTGCTGTCATGGGAGGCGTTCCGGTGGACGAAAAACAAGGGCGTTGAAGGCCCGTGTCCCCGGCGCCGGCGACGACGAGTGGAGCGGGCCGGTGCGATGACTCCAACCGATCGCATGGCCGCCGGCGTTGTGGTGGAACGGCGGCGCATCGACAACCCGTGGCAGGATCACGCCTGGCGCGCTGTCGCGGTCATCCCGGGCGCGCCACCGGTGGGCGAATGGCGGCTTCTGCGCGAAGAGGGCGAGCGGTCCTACTTCCACGCCGCGACGTTGGATCTGGAGCTCTACGCCCGCGAGACCGACGGCTACCGGGTCAATCTCGGCCAACCGGTGCCCCAGGTGTTCATCGTGCTTCGGCCCGGCGAGGACGATAGCGCCAACGAGGTGGAACCGTTCCTGGTAACCGCCTGCCCCTACGAGGCGCAGGACTACGAGGACAGCGGCGAAGAGATCGTCGACGGCGTGCCGATGCCGGACGACATAGCCGCGTGGGTCCGCGCCTTTATCGACAAGCACCACGTCGAGGTGCCGTTCCGGAAGCGCAAGCGCAAGCCCTACGACCCCCGCAAGGGTGGGTTTGCCCGGGGACCCGAAAATGGCTAGGCCGCTGAGCGATGGCAGTGGCGGTGGCGAGGGACGGCTCGCCCGCTGGTCGCGGCTGAAGCAAGAGAGTACGACCGAGGCGCCCGTGCGGGGTGGCGCGGCGTCTCCCATCGCCATCGACGACCCTTCCGGCGGCGGACTTCCGGACACGCCGCCATCGGAAACGACACCGGATGCGGAGTCGGAAGGCGCGGCCACCGAGGCCGTCGTCGCGGAGCTTCCGCCCGTCGAGACCTTGGACGGCGACTCCGACTACACGGGGTTTCTGGCCGACGGTGTGCCGGAGGAGCTGACGCGCGCGGCGTTGCGGCGGCTGTGGCGCACGGACCCGGTGTTCGCCAACCTCGACGGGCTCAACGACTACGACGAAGACTTTTCCATCATCACGCCGATCGCCCGTGCCGTCGGCGAAGCGTTGAGCGGCGACGACGGCACGCCGCGCTCCCGCAAGCCGGCGCCGGACCGGCATGCCGAAGCGACGGAAACGGGTGAAGAAGGTGACGGTGCGACCCCGGATACTGCGGAAAAGGACGCGGAGGACGTGAGCACCGATGCGGCCGGCGATGGTGACAAGCGGCGACTCGTTGCCGATGTACCGGACACGGACGCAGATGAAGACGATGTCGCGGAGGAAAGCTGAATTGCTGCGTCGCAAAAAAACATGTTGCGCGCGCAAATGGGAATGCGAGCAAGCGAAAAGAACCCGTTAAGTTGAGGGCTATTTGCCCACTGAATCATTAGGGGTTTTTTGTGATCGCTGTTTTTTTGACTGATTGAGAAAATGGCGGGTTCCGGTTTGACGTTATCTGCCATTGTCTTAGCAAATGGCGTTGACTTTTACACAGGGTAAGATTGTACTAACGTGGGATCAAAGGCCCCAATCGCTCCCCCGTCGAGCACCGAGATCCCCATCGGGAGGGACGCCTCATTAGGCGGTAAGAAAGTATTGACCCAAGAACGGGGAATGGCGGAAGACGTCCGCGGACGCCGCGAGGTGCCCGAAGAAGAGGCTCTTCGCGCCCAATTCTACGCGCTTCTCTCACAACTGCTGTCGGCGCCGCCGAACGCCGAGACGCTGGCCGAACTCGCGACGCTGGAAGGCGACGACAGCGAGATGGGCCGCGCCCTGGCGACGCTGGGCGCCGTGTCGCGGGGCACCACCCCCGCCGACGTCGAGCGGGAGTACAACGCGCTGTTCATCGGTCTTGTGCGCGGTGAGCTCTTGCCGTACGGCTCCTTCTATCAGACCGGATTCCTGCACGAGAAACCATTGGCCGCGGTCCGCGCCGACATGGAGCGGTTCGGCATCGCCCGGGTACCCGACAACCCGGAACCCGAAGATCATGTGGCCACGCTCTGCGAGGTCATGTTCGGGTTGATCGCCGGCGGGTTCGGCGAGATCGACGACCTCGAGAGCCAGCGGGCGTTTTTCGACGCCCACCTCCGGCCCTGGGCCGGCAAGTTTTTCGAAGAATTGGAGGCGGCCCCATCGGCCGCCTTTTATGTACCGGTGGCCGCGATCGGCCGCCTGTTCATGGCCATCGAGGCGGAAGCCTTCTCGATGGCCGATGCCGGGGCCAGGCCGTTGAACTGAGCCCCGCCGGTTCGGCGTTCGGTCGACCACGCCGAACCACCTTAGAAGCGGCCCTGCCGGTCGCTTGCCGGCGCTCTCGAATTGGGGCGCCGCAATCGGCCCCCAGGGTTCCGATAGAGAGGAGGCTTTCATGGCAGAAAAAAAGGAGAAGAAGGGAATCCCGCGTCGGGAATTCCTCAAGGCGGCGGGAATAACCGCCGGGGCGGTTGGAGCCGCGACCGCGGTGGCGTCGTCGGGGACGGCGCGCGCGGCGGTCGCCAGCGAGGCGGGTTCTGCGAGCACCGGCTACCGGGAAACCGAACACGTCCGCAAGTACTACGAACTGGCAAGATTCTAACGCGCCTGTAGGAGAGGCTCATGCTCAGCAAAAGGGAGAACGGGGTAGCGAGAGGCCCCCGTTTGAAGAAAGCGCTGGCCGGTGTCGTCGGTGGTTCGATCGACCGCCGTACATTCCTGAAGCGATCGGGATTGACTGCCGGCGGCGCCGCCCTCGCATCCGCGGTGCCACTAGGTGCCGTGAAGAAAGCCAAGGCCCAGGCGATGAGTTCAGGGGCCGCCCAAATCAAGAAGAACATCTGCACCCACTGCGCGGTGGGTTGCACCGTTGTCGGCGAAGTCAGTAACGGCGTCTGGATCGGGCAGGAACCCGGTTGGGACAGCCCGATCAACCTCGGCGCCCATTGCGCCAAGGGTGCGTCGGTGCGTGAGCACGCACACGGCGAACGCCGGCTGAAGTACCCGATGAAGATGGAAGGCGGCGAATGGAAGCGGATCTCGTGGGATCAGGCGATCAACGAGGTCGGCGACAAGATGCTGGCCATCCGCGAGAAATCCGGCCCCGACTCGGTGTATTGGCTCGGCTCGGCCAAGCACAACAACGAGCAGGCGTATCTGTTCCGGAAGTTCTACGCCTTCTGGGGGTCGAACAACGGCGACCATCAGGCGCGCATCTGTCATTCAACCACGGTCGCGGGTGTTGCCAACACCTGGGGCTACGGGGCGATGACCAACTCGCTCAATGACATCCACAACTCGCGCGCCATCATCATGGTCGGCTCCAACGCCGCCGAGGCGCACCCGGTCGCGCTCCAGCACCTGTTGAAGGCCAAGGAGACCAACAACGCGCCGCTGATCGTCTGCGATCCGCGGTTCACCCGCACAGCGGCTCACGCCGACGAGTACGTGCGGCTGTGCCCGGGCACCGACGTGGCGATGATCTGGGGCATCCTCTGGCATATCTTCGACAACGGCTGGGAGGACAAGGAGTTCATCCGCCAGCGTGTCTGGGGCATGGACCAGATCAAGTCCGAGGTCAAGAACTGGACCCCGGAGGAGACCGAGCGGGTGACCGGCATACCCGGCTCGCAGCTCAAACGCGTTGCCCGCACGCTGGCCAACAACCGTCCCGGCACGATCATCTGGTGCATGGGCGGGACCCAGCACACCCAGGGCAACAACAACACCCGCGCCTACTGCGTCTTGCAGCTCGCGCTCGGCAACATGGGCGTTTCCGGCGGCGGCGCCAACATCTTCCGCGGCCACGACAACGTCCAGGGCGCCACCGACATGTGCGTGCTGTCCCATTCGCTGCCGGGCTATTACGGCCTCAAGACCGGGTCGTGGAAGCACTGGTGCCGGGTGTGGGACGTCGACTACGAGTGGATGAAGGGCCGTTTCGCCTCGAAGAAGCTCATGGAGTCGAAGGGCATCCCGGTGTCCCGCTGGATCGACGGCGTCCTCGAGAACAAGGACAAGATCGACCAACCCGACAACGTCCGGGCGATGGTCTTCTGGGGCCACGCGCCGAACTCACAGACGCGTCTCCCAGAGATGAAGACGGCGATGGAGAAGCTGGACCTGCTGGTCATCATCGACCCGTATCCGACCTTCTCCGCGGTGATCCCGGACCGCAAGGACGGCATCTACCTGCTGCCGGCAGCGACGCAGTTCGAGACCTCCGGCAGCCGCACGGCGACCAACCGCTCCCTGCAATGGGGAGAGAAGTTCGTCGAGCCGTTGTTCGAGTCCAAGCCCGATCACACCATCATGTACCTGTTCGCGAAGAAGTTCGGCGTCGACAAGGAGATGTTCAAACACATCGCCGTCAAGGACGACGAGCCGGTGGTCGAAGACCTCACACGCGAATTCAACAAGGGCATGTGGACGATCGGCTACACCGGGCAATCGCCGGAGCGCCTCAAGCTGCACATGGCCAACCAGGCCACCTTCGACAAGACCACCCTGCAGGCCAAGGGCGGTCCGGCGGATGGTGACTTCTATGGTCTGCCATGGCCGTGCTGGGGCAATGCGGCGATGAACCACCCGGGGACACCCAACCTCTACGACACCTCCAAGCCGGTGGCCGAGGGCGGACTTTGCTTCCGCGCCCGGTTCGGCGTCGAGCGCGAAGGCCAGAATCTTCTGGCCGAGGGTTCGTATCCGGTCGGCTCGGAGATCAAGGACGGGTACCCCGAGTTCACCATGGCGATGCTCAAAAAGCTCGGTTGGGACAAGGACCTGACCGCCGAGGAACGGGCCGCCATCGACAAGGTCGCCGGTGACAAGACCAACTGGAAGACCGACCTCTCGGGCGGTATCCAGCGGGTCGCCGTCAAGCACGGGTGCGCGCCGTTCGGCAACGCCAAGGCCCGTGCGGTGGTGTGGACCTTCCCGGATCCGGTGCCGCTGCACCGCGAGCCGCTCTACACCAATCGGCGGGATCTGCTGCCCAAGTACGCGACATACGAGGACATGCAGGCCTACCGCCTGCCGACCAAGTACGCGTCGATTCAGAAGAACGACTTCTCCAAGGAATTCCCGATGATCCTCACCTCGGGGCGCCTGGTGGAGTACGAGGGCGGCGGCGACGAAACCCGGTCCAACCCATGGCTGGCCGAGCTTCAGCAGAACATGTTCTGCGAGCTCAATCCGCGCGACGCCAACAACATCGGCGTCAAGGACGGCCAGCAAGTCTGGGTGCATAGCCCAGAAGGCGGCAAGGTGAAGGTGATGGCCCTGGTCACGGAGCGCGTCGACCCGGGCGTGGCCTTCATGCCGTTCCACTTCGGTGGTCACTGGGAAGGCAAGAGCCTCCGGCACAAGTATCCTGACGGCGCCGACCCCTACGTTCTGGGCGAAGCGTCCAACGTCTGCGGCACGTACGGCTACGACTCGGTGACGCAGATGCAGGAGTCAAAGGTCACCTTGTGCCGGATCGAAGCAGCGTAGGGAGGCTGAACCATGGCAAGAATGAGGTTCCTATGTGACGCCGAGCGCTGCATCGAATGCAATGCCTGTGTCACCGCTTGTAAGAACGAGCACGAAGTCCCCTGGGGGGTGAACCGCCGCCGGGTGGTCACGATCAGTGACGGCAAGCCCGGTGAACGGTCCATCTCGGTGGCGTGCATGCACTGCTCCGACGCGCCGTGCATCGCCGTCTGCCCGGTGGACTGCATCTACCAGACCGAGGAAGGCGTGGTCCTGCACTCCAAGGACCTGTGCATCGGCTGCGGCTACTGCTTCTACGCGTGTCCGTTTGGCGCGCCGCAGTATCCGCAGGCCGGGAACTACGGCAGCCGCGGCAAGATGGACAAGTGCACCTTCTGCGCCGGCGGTCCTGAGGAGAACCATTCCTCGGCCGAGTTCAAGAAGTACGGCCGCAACCGTCTGGCGGAGGGCAAACTGCCGCTCTGCGCCGAGATGTGCGCGACCAAGGCGCTGCTCGCCGGCGACGGCGACGTGGTGTCCGACATCTACCGCGAGCGCGTCGTCGCCCGCGGGTTCGGATCGGGCGCCTGGGGCTGGGGGACAGCCTATCGGCTGAAGTCCGGCTCGTAGGCGGCCGAAGGGTCCAGGGAAGGGGACCGCCGTTCGCGGCGGTCCCCCGTCCTGGTGGCCTCCCGAGGGGGGGGAACGGCACAGCGCGGGGGTGGCACATGACAAGAACGAGGTTCATGACCGTGGCCGGGACGGTGGTTCTCTCGGCCATCTTTCTTGGCTCCTGTGACTCGGAAGAGCAGGGCCGGGTGCTGAACTACAAGAAGGGCGAATACCTGGGTCCCCGGGAAGCGCCGCTGGACGAGGAGACGATGCGCGCGTTGCGCAACCGCGCCACGCTTCAGGGCGGCACCACGATTGCCTCCGGTGGCGGCGGTGGCGGTCGGGAAGAAACGAAACGGTCGTCGGATGTTCGGCCGCCCGTTTCGGACATTGATCTGCGCCAGCGGGGCTCGTTGCAACGGTCGCCGTGATCATCGGGCCCGGAACAACGCGAGGGAGAGGACAATGACGCTTGCCAACGCGCGACGAATGGTTGCCGGTTTGGCGTTTGCCGTACTGGTCGCCTATGGGTTCGCCGCCGGTCTGACCGGCTCTCCGGTGTTGGTTTCGGACGCCGTGGCCCAGACCGAGGGCCGCGTACCGGGTCAGGCGCTGGGCAACGTCAGCGACGCAGAGATGTGGCGGCAGGTGCGTCAGGGCGTTGCCGGCACGGTGTCGATCCCCGACAAGAAAGCCGGCGTGCTGGTGCAGTCGGAAGGCGACAATTGGCGAGCCTGGCGCAACGGTCCCATCGCCGTGGTCGGCGCGATCGCCTTCTGGGTGATGTTCTTGGTCGTCTTCGGCTTCTATCAGCTGCGCGGCAAGGTCAAGGTTTCCCACGGGTACTCGGGCCGCAAGATGCTGCGCTTCGGCGGCATCGAACGGTTCTCACACTGGCTGATCGCCGGCTCGTTCGTCATCCTGGCGATCACCGGCGTCAACATGCTCTACGGCAAGCACGTCCTGATACCGGTGTTCGGCAAGGAAGGCTTCGCGGCGCTGGCGCAGTACGGCAAGTACATCCACAACTACGTCGCCTTCGCCTTCATGGCCGGTCTGGTGATGATTTTCGTGCTGTGGGTGAAGGACAACCTTTGGGACCGCTACGACTTCAATTGGATCATCAAGGGTGGCGGGTTGATCATTCCCGGCCAGCACCCGGCAGCGGCGAAGTTCAACTTCGGCCAGAAGACCGTGTTCTGGATGGTCATCATCGGCGGCCTGGTGCTGGCGGTGACCGGGGTCAACCTGCTGTTCCCGTTCCGCTGGGTCGATCTGCAGATGATGCAGTGGATGCAGGCGGCACACGCGACGCTGTCCCAGGTGCTGTGCGCTTTGATGGTCGCCCACATCTACATCGGCACCATCGGCATGGAGAACGCCATCCACGCGATGACCGACGGCTACGTCGACGAGAACTGGGCTAAGGAACACCATTCCGCTTGGGCCGAGAAGGAAGGCCTTGGCCGACGAGGCCGCGGCGGCCCGCGAAGCCCCGGCGGGAGGCGCCGGTCAGCCGGCCGAGTAGCGCTAACTCAATAGCCATTAATCGATTGGCCGCCGCGCGAGCGGCGGATCAGCGGAGGCGCGTGCTTTCGGTCGAGAACTGCTCGCCAGCCGACATCTGGGCGCTGTCGAGGACAATGCCGGCGACGGCGGCGATGATGACGATGGCGGCAAAGCCGGCCCACATTGCTTTCATGGCTTCATCCCCCTCGATGCCGGACTTCTACCCCTTTCAGTATAAACGATAAATCGCTTCGGTGAAAGCACCGCTCACTGGCCCTTTGAGCCCGCGTCGTTGCCGCCGTTGGCGCCGTTCGGGCCGGTGATTTCTTCCATGTAGTCGAGCAGTTCGGTCAGCCGCTCGGGGTCGGAAATGCGCTGGAGCGGCATCTTGGCCCCCGGCAGGAACACGTCGGGTCCCTTGCGGAACAATTCGGCGAGGGTCTCGCGGTTCCAGGCGAACTCGGCATCGACCAGCGCATCGGAATAGCGGAAACCGCGCACGGCGCCGGCCGACACCACGAACCGGCCGTCGGGTGAGAAGGCGAGGCTCCAGACCCGGCCTTCGTGGGCGCGGAAGGCGTGGATCGGCAGGCCGCTGATCAGGTCCCAGTGGATGATGAACCCGTCGGCGCCGGCCGAGACGACGGTGCCGCCGTCGGGCGCGATCGCCGCGGCCAGCACCGGCCCCAGATGACCGACCAACTCCAGGCGTTCCTTGCCGGTCCTGACGTCCCAGAGCCGCAGTGTCTCGTCGATGCTGGCGGTCAGCGCCATACGCCCGTCCAAGGACACGGCGAGCCGGGTGATGCCCATGTCGTGGCGGCCGAACTCGCCTTTTGCCGTGCCGTCGGCGGCGTCCCAAAGTCTTATGGCGCCGTCCTGGCCGCCGCTCAGCACGCGCGTTCCGCCCGAGGTGAAGGCGACGGCGTTCACCGGCGTGGTGTGCCGGATGACGAGCGTCTCGGCGCCGTTTTCCGTGTCCCAGATGCGGACGGTGCGGTCCCAGCCGCCACTGGCCGCCCGGCGGCCGTCCGGCGAAACCGCCAGCGCGACGATCTTGTGGCCATGGCCTTCGAGGCGGCGTACCGGCTTGCCCGTATCAAGGTCCCAAACCAAGATGACGCGGTCGTCGCCGGCGGTCAGCGCCATCTTGCCGTCCGGTGCGAACGCCACCGCGTTGACCGGCCCCGCGTGTTCGTCCAACTCGGCGATGGCGACCTGGTCGACGAAATCCCAGAGGCGGGCGGTGTAGTCGAAGCTCGCCGTCAGAATCCGCTTGCCGTCGGGGGATACGGCGACGGCGCGAACGATGCCGCCGTGGCCGGACATGTCAGCGTTCACTGGCGCGCTCGCCAATGCCATCAGGGCGGCGCCAAGTATGACGGATGCCGCCCAATGGCGGCAGATCAGCAGAGTCGATCGCGGCACGTCGCGGGTCTCCTCAGGAGGCCATTTTCCTTGATTCCGTGGCCGAACGCGACTCGATTCCCGGACCGGTTCCGCATGGTGGAAAGCCCACGAAGCCGCTTTATGGGTCCATCGACAGCGTAAGGTTTCGCGTCTCGCCGTCGCGGATGACGGTGATCTCGATCGGCACGTCGGGACGCTGGAGGTGGAGCGCCGCCGGCACCTCCATGCGCTGCCGGATCGGTCGGCCGGCGATGGAGACGATGAGGTCCCCTTCGGCGAGTCCGGCACGGGCGGCGGCGCCATCCGGGCGGACCCTGACGACCCGGACGCCGACGAGCCCGGCATCGCGTTGCTCGTCCGTAAGGTCTGCGAAACCGAACCCGGCGCGGCCGCGGATCACCCGACCGTGGTCGCGAAGGTCCTCGGCGATCCGCATCACAAGCGCCATGGAGGCGGCGAAGTTGATGCCGATGTCGGCGTCCGATCCCTTGGTGAAGATCGCCGAGACGACGCCAACGAGGCGGTTCTCGCTGTCAACCAGGGCGCCGCCCGAGGCGCCGGGATTGACCGAGGCATCGGTCTGGATGAAGTCCTCGATGGGGTTGAAGCCGGTACCGGCGCGGTGGCGCGCGGAGACGACGCCGCAGGTCACCGACAGGCCGAGCCCGAAAGCGTTGCCAACGACGCAGACGCGGTCGCCCAAGGGTGGCGCGGGGCCGAAGGCGGGCACCGGCAGGTCCCACTCGATACGCAGGAGCGCAATGTCGGTGGCGGTGTCGCGGCCGACGATTGCCGCGGGCAGATGCTGCCCGTCGGCGAGGCGCACCCGCACCTCGGCGGCGCGGCCGAGCACATGGGCGTTGGTGGCGATGTAACCGCCCGCCAGTATCGCGACGCCAGTTCCCTCGGGCACTTCGAGGCGCTGCGGATCGGCACGCGCCGGCCCGCTGTCCTCAGGCCAGTCGGGCAGAACGCTGACCACGGACTCGAGGATTGCCGGATCGAAGGCGTGCACCGGCGCCGCCGCAAGAAACGTCATGGCGGCGAAAACGGTAGCAACGACCCGCGACGTGGACACGAGATGGACTCCCATCGAGTCGGCGCGAGGCGCCGGTATACCATACCTGTCGCTCGCTCGCGTCGGTCTCCGGGGAACTCTATACTCACGTGGTCATGAAACTCCCCAAGACCATCCGATTCGACGAGTCCGACGACACCGTTTTTCCGGCCGCTGCCCGCGCTGGCGAGTGGGCGGTCACCGGCACGTTCGCGTTTGTCGATGCCGATCCGGACGGTATGTCGGCAAAGGAGCGTCAGGCGTTCCGCAACGGTTGGATGGGCACCAAGAGCTTCGGCTTCGCAACCCTCGTGCGGGTCGTCGAGATCGCGGCGGAGACGGTGGACGAGGTCGCCGACGACCTCGCCAATCATCTTGTCGAGGCCTATGGCGCACCGAACTGGGAGACCGCTGCCGCCGCCGCGCGCGGCGAGATCGACACCACCGCGGGGCTTTGCGGCGTCGAGCCTGGGACCCTGCTGGCCATCGAACGCGAGATGCTCGCCGACGGAATCATCGAGCGGGTCCGCGTCATCGAAATGCCGGCAACCGGCATGGCCGCCGACATCCGCATCTGGCAGATGGTGGAAGACGGTGACGACTGACGCGCCGGGCGTGCCCGCGCCAGACTTCTGGCGTAACTCCGGCTTTCACCTCCTGGAGCGGGACACCAACGGCCACCTGGCGGTGACCGACGACTTCCTGCGAGCCTATCTCACCCGTCCCGAAGTGCGACCAGTCGAGGAATCATGCAACGCCGAAAGGGCCCTGCATGCCGAACTCATGGATCAGCCCCGAATGGCGATTCCCGCAGAGCGCCTCGCCGCGCTCGCCGACCCGGACGCCCGCGACAACTACGCGGTGCTCTTCGATTTCCTCGGCCGTCTCGTCCGCGCCGGCACCGTCGAGGCGTGCTATGCGAGCCTTTTCCGCGAGGACCGGGTGACGGTCGCGCCGCTGTTCCTCGACCAGATGGTTCATGTCGTGGTGCGCAACATCCTAGACGGTGCCACCGACCCGATGCTGGTTCGGGCCGGCGAGACGCTGTTCCGGCCACAGACGGTGACCATCCACGAAGGCGCCATCCTGATGGCCGATACCGAGACCGTCGAGATGTACGCCACCACCGGTGGCTTCGGAGAGCTCGGGCGGTTGATCGTCGAGGGCGGCGCCCAGCTCCGGCGGATCGATCTCGACGTGCTGACCGACGACAACGCCGCCCTCTACTGGGCGCGGGACGAACGCCACGACACCGTGCTCGACGTCACCTTCAGCCGTCCCGGGCTCGACGCGCTGTGCCGTGTTCTGGAGCGCTGGGTGCAGCATTTCCTCGGCGCTGCCGTGCGCATTCAGCCGGTGCAGAAGATCCGCGACGAGCGCTGGCGCTGGCACGTCGGGCTGGATGCCGAGGCGTCGATGCTGCTTGACGAGCTTTATGCCGGGACGGAGGTTGCCGAGGAGCGACTCGAACAGATCCTCTCGCTGTTCCGCCTGGAGTTCGAGCGCGCCTCTGACATGCGCCCGGACGTCGCCGGCATGCCGGTTTACCTCGCGCTGGCGATGACCCCGGCGAAGACCCTGCGGCTCAAGCCGCAGAACCTGCTGATCAACCTGCCGCTCGCCCGCGAGGTGTGACGTCGGCGCCCCTTACCGCCGTCAGTCCAGTTCGATCTCGCCGTCGATGATCTTCTCGAGGCCGACCCCGTCGATGGTCAGCGTCATCTTTGCCGCGAGCTTCTCGTTGCCGGCCAGCCGACCCTCCTCGATGGCCTTGCGGACGGCGGTCTCGATCTCGCGTTGCGAGGTGACGCCGACGCTCTTGAGGAACTTGCGCACCTCCATGTTGAAGACGTTTTCGTCCATGCTTTCCCCGCGTTGGGTCGCGAACTCGAATCAAGCATAATGGCGCGCGCGGCCACCGGGCACCACCGATTCCGGGCGTTGTGAGACGAGCATGATCGACGTTTTTCCCTTCGCCGACCTGCCGGTTGCCGTTCACGGCCTGGACCGTGCCGGACTGGCCGCGGCGCGCGCCCTGCACACCAGCGGCGCCGAGGTCTGGGCGTGGGACGACGACGAGGATCGCCGTGCCGTCGCCGGCGACGCCGGGGTGCCGCTGGTCAAACTCTACGTCTGCGACTGGCGGGAGCTGACGTCGGTGGTGATCGGCGGCGGCATCGCTATCGACGGCGCGGACGCGCATCCGGTGGTGACCCGCGCCCGTGCCGCCGGCTGCGAGGTCATCGGCGACGTCGAGCTGCTGGTCCGCACCCAGCGGGACGCATCGTTCCTCGGTGTCACCGGCATCGAGGGCCGCACGGTGACCGCGGCGCTGCTCGGCCACATCCTTCAGGTGTCCGGCCGCGAGGCCGAGATCGGCGGCGGCGCGCTGCTGCCGGCCCTGGCGTTGCACGGCCTCGGTGGGGAGGGAGCCTACGTGCTCGAGATGGCGCCGTACGACGTGACCCTGACGGCGTCGGCGACCTTCGACGTCGGCGTGTTGGTCGATTGCACAGATGCTGCCAACGAGGCCGTCGCGGCAATGGTCAAGGTGTTCCACCGACAGACGGCACCGCGGGCGGCGGTGGTCGGCGTCGACGACGCGGCGGGACGGCAGGTGTTCGAACGATTGAAGGCAGCGAAGGAGCAGGTGGTGATCCCGGTCTCCGGGTGCGGGCGCACACACGGCGGGGTTTACGTCGAAGGCGGCATGCTGACCGACGATATGGACGGCGCGGAGGTGCCGGTCACCGACGTCTCGGTGCTTGCCGCGCTGCCGGGCGAGGCCGGCGCACGGTACGCCGCCGCCGCCTATGCCAGCGCCCGCGCCATCGGCGTCGGGCCGCCGCAGGCGATGGCCTGCATCCAAAGCTTCCCTGGCCTTGTCCACCACCGCGAGCCGTTGGAACGCGTGGATGGCACCCTGTGGGTCAATGACGCCGCGGCGGCGACACCGGCGGCGGCAGCGCGAACACTGATCTGCTACGACGCGGTGCACTGGATCGCCGCCGCCGCGGTGGCGAAGATGGAGATGCCGGAAGCCGTCGCCGGCCGGGTGCGGACGATCCATATCGCCGAAGATCGAGATGGCGGCTTGGCCACCGCCGTCGCCGCCGCGCAAGAGACGGCAAGGGCTGACAAGGGCGGCGAAGCGGTCGTGGTCCTATCACCAGGCCGAGTGGGCGGTGGTGGATTTGCCGATCCAGATGCCCTCGGTGACGCCTTTCATGATCTCGTCGAAAAGCTGCCTGGAACCCACGAGGAGGCGTAATGGACAACGATGACGGGCCCTCGGTCGCTGAGACCAAACGCGATCTCGACAAGGCGCTCGCCGCCCTCGGCGAACCGGGCGCCGGAGCGCGAGGCAACCTGGAATGCCGGGTGAACGACCTGCAGGTGCGGCTGCTGGGCACGCGGGCGCGCGACCTCGGCGATGTCGAGGCGCGCCTGATGACGATCCGCGAGATCGTCGCGGGCCTCGGCGAGGGCGGATACCTGCTGAATCTGGTGGACGCGGCGATTGCCGATGTCGGGGCGCTCCGTTCGGACGACGAATCGGCGGAGACCTAGCATCGGATTCGGCCGTTTGGACGCTGCCGTCCGGGCCGCTTTGTTGATCATCCATCATCAACTTTGGGTTATTTTGATCGCGCAAGTGGAGTGAGCCACGACCTTCGTGCGCGCTCCACGGGACTCGATAACAAATGAATTTCAGATGTTTGACTAATACACAAAACCGATGTTGTATTCATTGACTGAACCGATAGGTTGAAATACAATTATTGCATCTGCGAACAATCAAATCGGCCAAGCAGATGCCGGCGGAAATGGCTGTGGGGGACGGGGGGGCTTCCATCCAGGGAGAGCCATTTCAGACGGTGTGGCCATGTTCGACTCAAACTCATCGGTCGGCGGCCCGCATTCTGCGGGCGCCGGAAGTGCGGCTTCGACATCCTCCAGTACTTCGAGCGTGATCGTCGCGGAAGTGGGGCCAGGAGGCGCCGTCGCATTGCCGGCGGGATTCGCCATTGCCGACGCTGAGTTCGCTCGCTCGGGCGGAAACCTGGTGCTGACCGCGCCGGACGGCAGCCGCGCCGTCATCCGCGATTTCTTTGCCGCCGAACCGCCACCCGCGCTGACGTTGCCCGAGGGCGTGTCCTACCCCGGCGCGTTGGCCGCCAAGCTGGCCGGACCGGCGGCACCGGCGCAGATCGCCCAAGCCGAGGAGTCCGCCACCGCTGAACCCATCGGCCAGGTCGAAGCCGTCGAAGGGACGGTCACCGCCACCCGCGCCGATGGCACAATCACCGAACTCGGCGAGGGTGATCCGGTGTTCGCCGGCGACGTGCTGGCGTCCGGCACCGACGGTGCCATCGGCATCGTGTTCGCCGACGGCACGTCGTTCTCCATGGCAGAGAACGGCCGCATGGTGCTCGACGAGATGATCTACGATCCGGGCGCTGGCGACGGGCGCCTGGCGCTCTCGGTGGTCAAGGGCGTGTTCACCTTCGTCTCCGGTGAGATCGCCCGCACCGACCCCGAGGCGATGACCATCGGCACGCCGGTCGCCACCATCGGCATCCGCGGCACTCAGGGCGGCATCGACATCGCCGACGGCCAGACGCTGACCGTCGTACTGATGCCCGAGGCCAACGGCTATCTGGGCGAGATCATCGTTCTCACCGAGGCCGGCGCGCGGACCCTCAACCTCGCTGAGTTTGCCGTCACCGTCACCGACATCACCGGCATGCCGTCGGAGCCCTTCCAACTCACCGTCGGCGACGTGATCCAAGTCTTCCAGCGCGCGCTCGGCATCCTTCCAGACCGAATTGCGCCGGTGAACGACTACGGCGCCGGCGACGACCTCGCCGGTCTGGAGGAATTCGTGACCGCCGCCGGCGAGGAAGGCGCGCCGGAAGGTCCGCCGCCCCTCGTCGTCCAGTACACCGACGTCGACTACACGGTGGGGCCCGACGAAATCACCTTCCTCGGGCCGAACCCGTTCGAACTGGTGTTCGACCCCGTCGACGAGCCGATCGACCCGAGGTTCCCCCAAGACCTGTTCTTCCCGTCCCCACAGACCGGCCGTCTGATCATCGGCACCGAGGGGCCCGACGATCTAACCGGCATCACGCCCTTCGGTGATACCATCTGGGGCCTGGGCGGCGACGATACGCTCGCTGGCCTCGGCGGCGGTGACACGATTGAAGGTGGCACCGGCAACGACACCCTGGTAGGCGGCGGCAACGACATCCTCGATGGCGGCACCGGCAACGACACGGTATTCGGCGAGGCCGGCAACGACGTCATCATCGGCGGTACCGGCGAGGGCGACGACGTGCTCAACGGCGGTCCGGGGACGGACACCGTCGTCTATACCAGCATCGTCGCTGGCGTCGACGTCCACCTCGGTGCAGGAACGGCGTTCGCGAAGAATCCCTTCATCGACGACATCGGCACCGATAGCCTCGGCGGCATTGAGAACGTCGTCGGTGGTGGCGGCAACGACGAGTTGATCGGCGACGGCGAAGCCAATGTGCTGGTCGGCGGCGGTGGCAGGGACGAGATCTTTGGCCGCGGCGGGGACGACATCCTGGTCGGCGGCGAGGGTGACGATGTCCTTGAGGGCGGACCCGGCAATAACGTGCTCGACGGGGGTGCGGGCATCGACACGGTCAATTTCTGGGGCACGTACCTCGAGTACGGGGTCGATCACCTCGCCGATCAGGTCATCGCCATCGATGGTTTCGCCGCCCGCGATGGTGCGAACACCATTGCCGGAGTCGAGTTCCTCGAGTTCGAAGGCCTCACCGACATGGGGACCGACTACGTCCACGCCGGGTCATGGACGATCGACGACCCCTTCCGCAATCACTACGCCCTGACCGTTGATGGCGATCTGGATATCGACGAGTCCGGCTCGCTCACGACGTTCGGAACGGTTGATGTTGACGACGACCTGAGGGTCGCCGACTCCGCGCACCTGCAGAACGAAGGCACGGTTACGGTCGGCGACGAAATGACAGTGTCCGACGACGCGACGGTCGAGAATACCTCCGATCTTACGCTGACCATCGACGACGACCTCGATCTCAGGGAAGAGGCCGTATTCACCAATACAGGCACATTGATCGTCGGCGACGACATGGAGCTCGAGGACGAAGCCGTGCTCGACAACTCCGGCACCGTCTCGGTTGCCGAGGACGTCAGCCTCGAAGACGACGCGCATCTGCAGAACGACGGCACGCTGACTGTCGGCCACAACATGTCGGTTGAGGACGACGCGACGCTCGAAAACGAGGCCACCGGTACCATCACGACCCAGGGAATCGGTGTCCGCGGCTTCGCCAAGCTGACCAACGACGGTACGATCACCATCGAGGACCGCGGCACCACGCCCCATTTCGACCTCAACATCTCCAACGGGTCGACGGGCGGCACCGCCGAGGTCATCAACACCAACACCGGCGTCCTGAACGTCGGTCAGGACATCCGCATGGACACCTTTGGCGATGCCGGCGGGTCCACGTTCGTCAACACGGGCGCCATTGCGGTCGGCGTCATCCTCGACATTGGCTCGACCGCGTTCAGCGAGACGACAACGTTCGACAACCTCGGTGGCGGCACGGTCACCACCGACATCCTGCGCACCAACGGCGTTGCCGAGTTCACCAGCAACGGCAGCGTCGAGGTCGGCGACGACCTCAACGTCCGCGACGAATCGGTCGTCTTCAACACCGGCGATCTCACCATCCTCGGCGACGACATCAACGTTGAGGACGACGCCACGTTCGGCAACACCGGCACTACGACCATCGCCGACCGCTTGAGCGTCCGAGAGGACGCCCACGTCGACAACTTCGGCGCCGGCACGCTGAACACCTGCGACGTCTGGGTGCGCGACCTCGCCACGCTGCTCAATGCCGGCGAGATGGCCGTCACCGAGGACGTCTTCGTCAACGAGGGTGGCGAATTCACCAACACCGGCACGCTGACCATCGACGACAGCCTGCAGGTCAAGGACGACGGCGACGGCGATCCGGTTCTCGGTACTGCCACCGCGACGTTCTACAACGCCGACAGCGGCGCGGTGAGCGCGCAGCAGGTGCAGATCCGCGGCCATGCCGAGGTGACAAACGACGGCTCGTTGACCATCGAAGACCGGGGCGGCGGTGTCGAGCAAGCTGATCTCAACGTGTTCAACACCAATCCCTCGACCGGCATCGCCGACTTCATCAACAACGGCGTGCTCTCGGTCGGCGACGACATCAACTTCAACAGCTTCGGCGACTTCGGCGGCTCGACGTTCTCGAACAACGGAGTCGCCAGCGCCGACGGCACCATCACCGTCGGCCACGAGGCGTTCGCCGAGGTCACGCTCTACGACAACATGGCCTTCCGTACGACGCTGGCCAACCACGTCCAGGTTCATGGCGCGTCGCACTTCGAGAACGCCCTCGGTGTGACGGTGACCGCCGATGAGGACTTCAGCCTGCGCAACTCGGCGACGCTCAACAACCTCGGCATCGTCAACGCCACCGACCAGGTGCGCATCGAGGACTCGGCGGTGGCCGACAACAACGGCACGATCAACGCCACAACGAATGTCGAAATGGACGGCGGTTCGCTTGTTAACGATGGAACGGTTAACGCCTTCGGACGCATCAACCTGTCGAACGGCGCGATGGTCGAGAACAGCGACATCATCGACATCGGCATCAACTTCAACATCGATGACGACAGCACCGTTACCAACACCGTCGGCGGCGAGATCACCACGGCCGACAACATAAACATGCATGACGACTCGGTGTTCACCAATGCCAACACCGTCACCGTCGGCGCGGCGCTCCGGGTCGAGGACAACGCCACGTTCACCAACCAGATTGGAGCAACGGTCGGTGCCGACTCCATCGAGATCAGCGAGTTCGGCGCGTTCGATAACGACGGCACGGTGACGACGGCGCGCTATGTCAACGTCAACGACAGCGGCGCGTTCACCAACGCCAGCTTGTTCACGCTGAACGTCGGCGAAGATTTGAACGTCAACGACGACGCCACCTTCGACAACACCGGTGTCGTCAATGTCGCCGAGAACATGGACGTCAGCGACAACGCCGTCTGGACCAACCACGGCACCGGCACGGTGAACGCGGAGTCCATGCGCATCGACGATAGCGGCCTGTTCGACAACCGGGGCACGCTGACCATCGAAGGGCCCGACTGGCTTTCGGTCAACGAGAGCGGCCGGCTGATCAATTCCGGCACCCTCAACGTCGAAACGGTACTGGCGGTGAAGGACGACGACGACGGCGATTTCGTCCGCGACGCCGGCACCCCGGACGCGACCCTGCACAACATCGCTGACGCCGAGGTCAACGCCCACCAGATGCAGGTGCGCGGCTTCGTCGACGTGGTCAACGACGGCACCATGACCATTGCCAATGTCGCCGGTGATGATGACCTCAGCATCTTCAACGACCCCACCGGCGGTCTCGCGACGTTTACCAATAACGGCACGATCGACGTCGGCGAGGACCTGAGCCACGATTCCTTCGGCGACGTCGGCGGCTCGGTCTTCACCAACACAGGCGAGATCACCATCGGGGCGACTCTCGGGGTCGGTGTCGACGGCCTCGATGGCACCATCTTCACCAACGCCGACGGCGCCGAAATCGAAGCCGAGAACTTCAACCTCGAAGGCGGCGCGACGTTCACCAACCAAGCGGGCGCGTCGGGCGACATCGGCGACGAAGTCTACGTGCGTAACGACGGGACGCTGCTGAACGCCGGCATGATGACGGTGGCCGGAATCATGCGCGTGCAGGACGACGCCACGGTCGAAAACGACGGAACCCTTGACGTCGATACCGACCTGCACGTCGAAGGCGGTACGCTGACCAATACCTCCGACACCAGCCTGCTGGTCGCCAATGAACTGGACGTGTTCGGCATCGGCATGCTGATCAACACCGGCACCACGGTGATGGAGAACAGCCTCGGCGCCGATGTCGACGTCAACCTTTTCGAGGTTTACGAATCGCGCAGCGTGGTCAACGAAGGCACCTTCACCCTCGGCGCCAGCATGAGCATCGACGGCAATGCCAGCTTCACCAACGCCGCCACCGCCGACGGTTTCGACATCGCCGGCGACCTGAACATCGGCGGTGGAACCGCGCCGGCGTTCACCAATGCCAGTTCCGGCGATGGCGGCGATCCGGGCGTGTCGATCGGTGGACGGTTCGGGGCCGGCATTGCGGCGACCATCGAGAACACCGGGTCGCTGTCGGTTGTCGAGCAGATCGAACTCGGTGACGACGCTTCGATGACCAACAGCGGCACGCTGACGGTGACCGGCAGCATCGAGGGGAACGAACTGCACGTCGGCGGCAATGCCACATTCGACAACCTCGCGGCAGGTCGGGTCGAGGTGCTGGGCGACGATTTCGCCACCCGCAACGACGCCGCGGTCACCAACGCCGGCGAGGTTCAGGTCGCCAACTTCTGGTTGGTCAGGGACGATGCGACGTTTGCCAATACATCGACCGGCACCGTCTCGACCGGTTACGCACGGATCGATGGCGACAGCACGGCGGTGACGAACGCCGGTCTGCTGTCGGTCACCGACTTGTTCGGCGACTTCGAGCTGTATGGCGGGGCCACGCTCGAAAACCTGGCCGGCGCGAGGATCGAGGTCCTGCATGAGGACTTCTTCATCGAGGACACCGGGGCTTTGACCAATGCCGCCGGCGCCACCGTCGACGTCGCGCGCGAGTTCCGGCTCGACGAGTCGGGGACGATCGAAAACGCGGGGGTCATCGTCGTTGACGACGACATGACATTCGCCAGCGATGGCGTCACCTACACGGCGGTTCTCAATGGTGCGGGTGGCGGGTCGGCGACGATCGGTGATGTGGCGGCGTTTGACGGCACCCTGACGATCGAACTCGCCGACGGCTTTACGCCGACCATCGGCGAAGTGTTCGACCTGTTCACATACGACTCCTTTGTCGGCGCCTTCGACGACATCACCGGCACCGATCTCGGCGGCGGGTTGACCCTCGACGTGACCTTCGGCGCGATGGCCGCGACGGCCACCGTGCTCGGGCCCGCCGGGACGGGCACCATCGACCTCGGCAGCCTCGACGGCAACAATGGTTTCGCGCTGCCCGGCATCGACGCAGGAGACGTCGCCGGCACCGCGGTCAGCGCCGCGGGTGACGTCAACGGTGACGGGTTCGAGGATTTCCTGATCGGTGCGACCGGTGCCGACGGGCCGACGGAGAGCAATCCCTTCGCCGGCGAGGCGTACATCGTGTTCGGTCAAGGGTCCGGCTGGCCCGGATCGTTCGATCCCGACAGCCTCGACGGCACCAACGGCGCGACCGTGTTCGGCGTCAACAATGTCGACTCACTGGGCGTCGCCACGGCGGGAGGCAACATCAATGGCGACGGCATCTCCGACATCATCGTCGGGGTACCGAACGAGGACGATAGCTACGTCATCTTCGGGCAGGAGACCTGGCCGGCGTCGATCAGCCCGACGGCCCTCGACGGCTCGAACGGCTTCAGGATCTTCATCGACAACGGAATGTACACCGACGTCGCCGGACGGGCGCTGAGCACCGGCGATGTCAACGGCGACGGCTTCGACGACGTGATCGTCGGTGCATGGCTGGGCGACGGCGGCGGCGACGATCACGACGATAGCGGCGAGGCTTATGTGGTGTTCGGCATGGCCGGCGGGTTCTCGGCGTCGGTCGATCTCGCCGCCCTCGACGGCAGCGTCGGAGTGCGCTTCATCGTCAACGAGGACGACTACAACGCCGGGCGGTCGGTCAGCCTGATCGGCGACGTCAACGGCGACGGCTTCGACGACATCATCATCGGTGCTCCCTTCACGGGCGGCTTCTACGATCGTGACGGCGAAGCCTTCGTGGTCTTCGGCGGCGACAGCCTCGGCGCGTCGATCGATCTCGGCACCCTGGACGGTGACGATGGGTTCGCCGTCACGCCGGTCGGCGACTACGACACCCTCGGGTTCTCGGTCGGTGGCGGCGGCGACGTCAACGGCGACGGTTTCGACGATCTGATCATCGGCGCCCAGAATGCCAATGCCTACGCTGGCGAGGCCTATGTCGTCTTCGGCAACAACTTCACCGGTGCGGTGACCCACGCGGGCGACGACGGTGATAACGATTTCACGGGCACCGCCGGCGTGGATGTGATGATCGGCGGGCGCGGCGACGACCTGTTGACCGGTGACTCAGGGGACGACGTGCTGCGCGGCGGTGCCGGGGACGATGTCTTCGTCGACACCACATTCTCCCGCATTGCCGGCGGCACCGGCTTCGATACCCTCGAGCACGGCGGCAACCTCGACTTGAGCACGCTGTTCACCCGCATTACCGGTATCGAGGCCATCGACATCACCGGTACTGACGACAACACCCTGACCCTCGATCTCGAGGAACTGCTGGCGGTGACCGACGGGCCCAACAGCTTTGCCGGCGACACCGCGCATACCCTGGTGATCGACGGTGACGGCGCCGACGTGGTCGACGTCGACAATCCGGCGGACTGGACCGATTCCGGAACCATCGGCACGGACGTGACCTACACCATCTACACCCACAACGACGCCAATGCGTCCCTGGTGGTCAACGACGAGATGAGCTTCGTCTAGAGCGCATATTAAGCCCGGGGGGGGCTGGCAGCCCCGCCGATGGCGGGTCCTGGAAGAGCGGGGGTCTTGGCGGACCCCCGCTCTTTTTGGTGGAGGGGCGGCAATCCGTTCAGTAATGATGGGATGACCGCGATTTCCAGGGGGCGGGTGGCATGGCCGAGACGAAGGACGCCGAAGCGCAGGTAGTGGCGCCGCCCGCCGAGGGTGGCGAGGCGGCCGGCGAGGGACAGCCCGAGGTCGCCTTCGAGCTGACCGCGTCCCGGCAGTTCAACGCCTGGCTGACAGAACAGACCGCCAGCCTCGCCTTCTCCACCTACCGGGTCGGCAAGGTGTTCCTCATCGGGATGCGCCCCGACGGGCGGCTTTCGGTGTTCGAGCGCAGCTTCGAGCGGGCCATGGGCCTCTGCGTCGCCGGCAAGAGCCTCTATCTCAGCACCCTCTATCAACTCTGGCGCTTCGAGGACGCCATGGAGCCCGGCCAACTGGCCGCCGGCGGCTACGACCGGCTCTACGTGCCGCAGGTCGCCTATGTCACCGGCGATCTCGACATCCACGATGTCGCCATCGATGCCGACGGCCGGGTGGTGTTCGTCAACACGCTGTTTTCGTGCCTCGCCACCACCAGCGACTCCCACAGCTTCGTGCCGCTGTGGTGGCCGCCGTTCATCACCAAGCTGGCGGCCGAGGACCGCTGCCACCTCAACGGGCTGGCGATGGCCGACGGCCGGCCCAAGTACGTCACCGCCGTCAGCCGCTCGGACGTCAACGAGGGCTGGCGCGACCGGCGCCGCGACGGCGGCATCGTCATCGACGTGGACTCGGGCGAGATCGTTTGTACGGGGCTGTCGATGCCCCATTCGCCCCGGGTCCACGATGGGCGGCTATGGGTGCTCGACTCGGGCACCGGCTTTTTCGGTACAGTTGATGTCGAGAAGGGCACGTTCGAGCGTGTGGCGTTCTGCCCCGGATACCTGTGCGGCCTCGCTTTCGTCGGCGATTTCGCCATCGTCGGCCTGTCGAAGTGCCGCGAGAACCGGACGTTCTCCGGCCTCGAACTGGACGACAATCTGGCGGCGCGCGATGCCGAGCCCCGCTGCGGGCTCTCGGTCATCGATCTCCGCTCCGGCGACGTCGTGCACAGCCTGCGCCTCGAAGGCGTCGTCGACGAGCTCTACGACGTCTCGGTGATCCCGGACGTTCGCCGGCCGATGGCCATCGGCGTCAAGAGCGACGAAGTCCGCCGCGTCCTTACCATCGGCGAGGCCGAGACCTAGAACCGCCTGTTCAACCTCCGCGGGCCGTGGTCTCGACACGGCGCCCGGAACGCCCGTATTCTCTGCACGGAAGAGTCGAGAGCTGTGGCATCTGGGGGGACGAATGGTGTCGCTTGACGGGTGGGCACGGGTGCGCGCGGGGATCCTGATTGCCGCATTGGTCGTTTCCGGCTGCCAGACGACGGGGACATCCGACTACACGGAATGGGAAGACATCCTCGAGCCGCAAAGCATCCTCGAGGTCAAGGCGCTTCAGAATGCGCTCTACTACGTTTGGAGAAAGCGCCGGAACGACTCGCGGCGGGTTCAGGAGAAGTGGACTTGGTCGAACGGCGTCTTGTTCGTCTCCGACCTCTATCCAGGCATGTACTACTACGCCAATTTCAGTAACCCCGACTTCCTGGTCGAGCAGTCCCGTACATGGACCATCGACGGCGAGAACGTCATTTCGGTGGACCGAAGCGACGTGAAATTCGCCAAGGACAGGAGAAACAACCGCGTCCCCTACGCGGTGGTGACGTCGACGGATGGGTCGCGGGTCTGCTTTCTCGCCGCGCGGGCGACACGGCTCGAGGAGGGCGGCGCGACGCCTGGAACAGGTATGCCGACGGGTGGTTACATAAAACTCATGCAGTGCGAAATGGCCTCGAACGCCGGCGATGTCGATGCGTTCACCAAGAAGGGCCTGGCGCTGATCGACGATATCAAGTTGCGGAAGTGACCGGCATCTGACGGATTACACAGGCCGCGCGGGATCGTCGTCGTCGAACAGATCCGGTTCGGGGTCTTCGGCGTCGGCGCGGGGGTCCAGCTCGTAGACCGCCGGTGTGGTCGGCGGCACGGCGAGAAACTCCGCCTGCTCTTCGAGGGGCACCGGCGCCCGCCACAGCATGCGGACGATGCGGAAGGCGGCGAGGCCGCCGGTCACGACGGCGGTGAACCCGAACAGCGCCCAGCCACCGAGATGGTCCATGGCCACCGACGACGCCGCCGGTCCGACGACCGCGCCGATGCTGTAGACCAGGATGAGCCCGCTGCTGGCCTCGACGAAATCGCCGGGGTCGGCGTAGTCGTTGGTGTGGGCGACGCAGAGCGTGTAGATGGGCAGCGTCAGACCACCGTAGATCAGGCCGGCGGCGAGCAGAACGGCGAGCGGAAAGGACCCGGCCAAGCTCATCGCCGCGCTGCTGACGGTCGCCAGCACACAAGTGGCGACGAGCACGGTGCGCCGGTCCATGCGGTCCGACAGCATGCCGATCGGCCACTGGAACAGCACGCCGCCGATGATGCACGCACTCATGAAGTAGCCGACCACGTCGACCGAAAGGCCGGCGATGCGGATCGACAGCGGCGCGAGACCCCAGAAAGCGCCGTTGGCAATGCCGACGACGAAGCAGCCGACGACGCCGAGGGGTGAAATCCTGAACAGTTTGCCGAGCCGGACCTTGGGAGTCTGGATCGGCGGCGGCACCGAGGCCTTGGTCAGCGCCACCGGCACCAACGCAAGGCAGATCAAGATCGAGACCAGCGAGAACAGCGTGAACCCGGCCGGATCGGCGGTGGTCAGCAGGAGCTGCCCCGAGGTCATCGCCGACAGCTCGATGATGCGGTAGAGCGACAGGATCTTGCCGCGGGTCTCGTTGGGGGTGCGCTCGTTCAGCCAGCTCTCGATGACCATGTAGAGGCCGGCGAAGCAGATGCCTGAGATCACGCGCAGCGCCATCCACGTCGCCGGCTGCACGACCAGCGCGTGGGTCAGCGCCGCGGCGGTGGCGATGGCGGCGAAGGCGGCGAAGGCGCGAATGTGGCCGGCCCGCATGATGATCCGCGGGCCGACGACCGCGCCGGCCATGAAGCCGACGTAGTAGCCGGTGACCATCACGCCGATGACCAGGGTCGGGAAGGCCTCCAGGTTGGCCCGGACCGCGATCAGCGAGTTCTGCAGACCGTTGCCGGCGACCAGGATGGCGATGGAGACCAGCAGCGCGGAGATGTTGGCGACGGTGGACAGCATGGGCGCCTGCGGCCGAGGGTATTCTTCCCTCTACCCCGCCGGGCAGAACACGATTACTCGAATGGCGACCGGTTTTTGCCGTATTCCGACCGCCGATCGAAACATCCTTCGACGCGCGGCTCCGCCGCTGTTCAGGACGAGGGCTTAGGGTATCGCCTCATGCTGAGCAGGCGCGCGAGCGCCGTGTCGAAGCATGTTTCTACGACCCGCCGCGGTGCAGCCGGATCAGGAGTCTCGGTCGACCGGCTCAGGCCGTTTTGATGATCGGGTAGGCCCGCCTCATGGTCACGGCGATGAACGCGGCGATCAGCGCCTTGACGATGTCGCCGGGGACGAAACCCATGGAGCCGGTGAAGGCCTTGGCAATTCCGATCTCGGCGGCCACCGCCACCCACGGGATGCCGGCGGCATAGATCAGCACGATGCCGCCGACGATGTTGATCGCCGTGGCGTTGATCATGTTGAGCCTGTCCCACCATTTCTCGACCAGCATGCCGATGACGAAGGCGGCGATCGGCCAGCTGAACAGGAAACCGCCGCCCGGGCCGAGGAAGATGCTAAAGCCGCCGCGCCCGCCGGCGAGGATCGGCACGCCGACCGCGACGAGGATGAGGAAGATCAGCACCGCGAGTCCGCCGCGTTTCGCGCCCAGCACCGAGCCGGCGATCATCACGCCCATGGACTGGGCGGTGATCGGCACGCCGACGACCGGCAGCGTGATCGGCGGAAACAGCCCCAGCACCGCCATGATGGCGGCAAACAGGGCGACGTAGACCATGTCGCGGGTGTTCATGGCGATGATCACTCCCCTCCAAGCGATGGATCGCGTTTTTTTGACCGACGATCAAATCTGCCCTTTTTCGCCGACGGAACTGTCAATACAGATTGTACTGCCCGAATCAAAGGTAAAACCGTACAAGCCGTAAAATTCCGGGGTTAGCGGCGCGGCTGGTCGGGGTCGTAGCAGCGGGAATCGATGGCGTCGGTCAGCTCGGCGGCCATGCGGAGTGTCTTGACCAGCAGCGGCACGACGAGGGCAGTGAGGCTGCGTTCCAGGCCTCGCACCTTCTGGGCCTCGCGGATCTCCTGGTATTTGGCGACCAGCAGCGGGATGAACCGGAGCGTCATCGACAGCATCAGGCTGACCTTGGCCGGGTTGACGCCGACCACGCCGAGCGGGCGCAAGCCGCGTTCCAGGGTGTCGATCATCTCGGAGACCCGAGTGGTGAAGGTGACGGTCAGCGCCAGCAGCAGCAGGATGGCGAAGCGCAGCACGACGACGAGACCGAGCGTCCAACTGGTGAACGCGCCGTGGACCAGGAAGATCGCGAGAAGCAGCACGGCGATGGGGCGAAGCTGGCGCATCGTCTCCGCCACCGGCACGCGGGCGATGGCCATCACCGCGGCAACGACGGCGAGGACAGCGACCAGCCACAGCGGCTCACGGATCAGAAAGACGCCGATGCCAGCGGCGAACAACACCAGGATCTTCGCCGCCGCCGGCAGGGCGTGCACCGGCGTTTCGCGGTGGACGTAGAGGCCGAGGTTCACGCCATCATCTCCTGGTAGCGGGGTACCGTGTCGCCCGGCGGCCCGTCGGCGACGATGCGGCCCTCGTCGAACACCAGGACGCGCTCGAAGTCGTCCAGCATGTCGAGGTCGTGGGAGACGACGATCGCCGTCTGCGGCAGGTCGGCGAGCACGTCCAGCATCATCCGCTTGTTGCGCAGATCGAGGAGTGTCGTCGGCTCGTCGAAGACGATGTACTCAGGCTCCATCACCAGCACCGACGACAGCGCCAGCAATTGCTTCTCGCCGCCGCTGAGCTGATAGGTCGCCTGGTGGCGGAGCGGGGCGAGGTTGTATCGGTCCAGCACCGCGTCGACGCGGCCGGCGATCTCGCCCTTGTCGAACCCCAGGTTCTTGAGGCCGAATGCGATGTCCTCCTCGACCAGCGGCATGACGATCTGATTGTCGGGATCCTGGAACACGAACCCGACCTTGCGGCGCACCGCCTTGGCATCGGCGCGGGTATCGATACCGTCGACGCGCACGGTGCCGGCGTCGGGGAGCAAAAGGCCGTTGAGCAGGCGCGCAAAGGTGCTCTTGCCCGATCCGTTGGCGCCGATGATGGCCACCCGGCGCTCGGCAAGGACGAGGTCGATGGCGTCGAGAATGACGCGCTCTCCGAACCGATGGGTAACGTTTTCGATCTCGATCATGATGCGATTGTTCGAAGACGACGGAGGTCCGCGATATTTGCTGCGCCGCCGCGAGGCCACCGGGACGGAACCACAATTCCTCCGAAAAAGCCATTTTGCGATGCAATATCAGGGCAGGAATGAAGGTTGGCGCGCAGGCCAGCGACGTCGCCCAGTTGCCTCGGATGTTGCTAACCGACGGAAAATCAATGCAGAATGCGCGGACAACAATGTGCAACGGGGACCGTGGCAGCCATCGGCGCCACCGTTCCGCAAAAACCGGGTTGGGAGACTTCACGATGATGCGACGAGTATTCGGTATCGCCGCGGCCACCGGTCTGGCCGTCGCCATGGGGGCATCGGCGGCCTTCGCCGGCGCCACGTTCGACGCGGTCAAGTCCCGCGGCGTGCTCAACTGCGGCGTCCACACCGGCCTGTTCGGCTTTTCCGCCCCCGACGACAAGGGTGTCTGGAAGGGCCTCGACGCCGACTATTGCCGCGCCGTTGCCGCCGCCGTGTTCGGCGACGCCAACAAGGTCAAGTTCGTGCCGCTGACCGCCCAGCAGCGGTTCACCGCCCTGCAGTCGGGCGAAATCGACATGCTGTCGCGGAACACCACGTGGACGCTGTCGCGCGACACGTCGGTCGGCCTCAACTTCACCGTCACGACGTATTACGACGGTCAGGGCTTCCTGGTGCCCAAGGCCCTCGGCGTCGATAGCGCGCTGAACCTCGGCGGCGCCACCGTCTGCGTGCAGACCGGCACCACCACGGAGCTCAACCTCGCCGATTACTTCCGCGCCAACAACATGCAGCTCAATCCGCTGACCATCGAAGACTTCAGCGAAGTCACCTCGGCGTTCGTCTCGGGGCGCTGCGACGCGTTGACCTCCGACTCTTCGCAGCTCGCGGCGATCCGCGCCAACGACACGCCGAACCCCGACGACTACGTGATCCTCCCGGAGATCATCTCCAAGGAGCCGCTGGCGCTGGCCGTGCGCCACGGTGACGACCAGTGGTTCGACGTCGTCAAGTGGACCATCTACGCGACCCTGGAAGCCGAGGAGAAGGGCGTCACCCAGGGCAACGTCGACCAGATGATGGGCAGTTCCGATCCGACGGTGAAGCGTCTGCTCGGCGTCACCGCCGGCATGGGCAAGAACCTCGGCCTCCACGAGAAGTGGGCCTACAACGTCATCAAGCAGCTCGGAAACTACGGAGAGATCTACGAGCGCAATGTCGGCATGGACTCGAAACTGAAGCTGCCGCGCGGCCTCAACGCGCTGTGGACCAATGGCGGTCTGCAGTACGCGCCGCCGGCCCGCTAAGGTCTGAAACGCCGCCGTCCCGGGAAACCGGGGCGGCGGTTTCCGTTTCGGCGTCGTTCCATGCCTCCGACCGAAGCCTCCGCCGCAACGTCATCGCGCGCCGCGTGGTGGAACGATGCCCGCGTCCGCGGCGTGTTCTATCAGCTGATGGTGCTGGGCGGCGTCGGCCTGCTCGCGGCTTATCTGGTCAACAACACGCTCTCCAATCTCGAAGCCCGCAACATCGCCACCGGCTGGGGCTTCCTTGAGCGCGAGGCCGGCTTCGCGATCAGCGAATCGCCCATCGACTACGGCCCCGCCGACACCTACTTCCGCGCCCTCCTGGCCGGGCTGCTGAACACGCTCAAGGTCTCGCTGATCGGCATTGTGCTGGCCACGCTGCTGGGCACCATCGCCGGTGTTGCAAGGCTGTCGAGCAACTGGCTGGTGGCGAAAATCGCCACCGTCTACGTCGAGAGCCTGCGCAACGTGCCGATCCTGCTGCAGCTGTTCTTCTGGGCCGCGGTGATCAAGGAGGGGCTGCCGCATCCGCGGCAGGCGCTGAGCCCCGTGGACGGGGTGCTGATCAGCAATCGCGGCCTGTTCCTGCCCGAACCGGTTTGGGAAACGACCCACACGATGATGGGCGTGGCGCTCGGCGTCGGCATCGTCGGCAGCTGGATCGTCGCCCGCTGGGCCAAGAAGCGCCAGGAACAGACCGGCCAGCCGTTCCCGGTCATGCGGGCGGCGCTTGGCCTGATCATCGGGCTTCCGCTGGTGGCCTACGTCCTGGGCGGCGCGCCGACGGCGTTGAACGTCCCCGAGTTGAAGGGTTTCAACATTCAAGGCGGCGTCTGGGTGTCGCCGGAGTTCACCGCCCTTCTGACCGGGCTGGTCATGTACACCGGCACCTACATCGCCGAGATCGTCCGCGGCGGCGTGCTGTCGGTGTCCTGGGGGCAGAGCGAGGCCGGACTGGCGCTCGGCCTGCGCCGCAGCCTGGTGATGCGGCTGATCCTGCTGCCGCAGGCGCTCCGGGTGATCATTCCGCCGCTGACGAGCCAGTACCTGAACCTGGCCAAGAACTCGTCGCTGGCGGTGGCCATCGGGTTCCCCGATGTGGTCGCCATCGCCAACACCTCCATCAACCAGACCGGCCAGGCCGTCGAGGGCATCGCCATCATCATGGCCGTCTACCTGACGGTGAGCCTTTCCATTTCGGCATTCATGAACTGGTACAACCGCAAGATCGCCCTGCAAGGGGGCGGCCGATGACGCAGCCGATCGACGAGAGCCCGGACGCGGCGTTCGTCCGGATCGAGGAACCAACCGACGGCCGCCAACCGCCGCCGCAGGACCCGTCGCGCGGGTTCCCGATTCTCGCCTACGAATGGGCCCGCGAGCACCTGTTCAGCAACGTCACCAACTCGATCCTCACGCTGCTCTGTCTGTGGCTGCTGTGGGAGACGATTCCGCCGCTGATCAGTTGGGCATTCATCGACGCGGTCTGGGACGCCGAAGATTCGAAGGCCTGCCGCGAGGCCGCCGGCGCCTGCTGGGCGATCATCGCCAACAAGTACCGCTTCATCCTGTTCGGGTTCTATCCGTTCGAAGAGCAGGGCCGGCCGCTGATCGCGATGATCGCGTTCGTGGTCGTGCTCATCCTCAGTTGTTTTTCGGCCAACTGGCGGCCGTGGCTCGGCGCCCTGTGGGCGGTGGTGATCATCTTCACGGGAATGCTGATGTGGGGCGGCATCCTCGGCATGGTGTTCGTCGAGAACGCCAGTTGGGGCGGCCTGCCGCTGACCCTGATCCTCTCGGTCGTCGGCATCGGGCTGGCGTTTCCGCTGTCGGTGCTGCTGGCCCTGGGCCGCCGGTCGAACCTGCCGGCAATCCGGTCCGTGTGCGTCGGCTTCATCGAGTTGATCCGCGGCGTGCCGCTGATCAGCGTGCTGTTCATGGCCTCGGTGATGTTCCCGCTGTTCCTGCCCGAAGGCATGACCATCGACAAGCTGCTGCGTGCCCAGGTCGGCATCATCCTGTTCACCGCCGCGTACCTCGCCGAGGCGGTGCGCGGCGGTCTGCAGGCGATCCCGCGCGGCCAGTACGAGGCGGCCGATGCGCTGGGTCTATCGTATTGGAAGAAGGCCGGGCTGATCATCCTGCCGCAGGCGCTGAAGCACTCGATCCCGCCGATCGTCAATCAGTTCATCTCCATGTTCAAGGACACCTCGCTGGTCATCATCATCGGCCTGTTCGACCTGTTGGCGACCACAAAGGCGACGCTGACCGATCCCGAATGGCGGCTCTACTACATCGAGGGCTATCTGTTCGCGGCGATTATTTTCTGGGCCTTCTGCTTCTTCATGTCGCGGTTCAGCCAGTACCTGGAGCGGCGGTTGGAAACCAGCCACAAACGATGACCACGGGAGACGGCGCGATGACCACCGAACACCACCCCGATGCCGAGGTCGCCATCGCCCTCGAAGCCGTTCACAAGTGGTACGGCGCCTTCCACGTGCTCAACGACGTCATGCTGTCGATACGCCGCAAGGAACGGGTCGTCGTCTGCGGGCCGTCGGGCTCGGGCAAGTCGACGATGATCCGCTGCGTCAACCGCCTTGAGGAGCACCAGCAGGGCAAGATCATCGTCAACGACGTGGAACTGACCAACGACGTCAAGGCCATCGAGGCCATCCGCAAGGACGTCGGCATGGTGTTCCAGAGCTTCAACCTGTTCCCGCACCTGACGGTAATGGAGAATCTCACACTCTCGCCCCTGTGGGTGAAGAAGACGCCGAAGAAGGAGGCCCAGGAGACGGCCATGTACTTCCTCGAGCGGGTCAAGATCCCCGAACAGGCGCAGAAGTACCCCGGTCAGCTCTCCGGCGGCCAGCAGCAGCGTGTCGCCATCGCCCGCTCGCTGTGCATGAAGCCGTCGATCATGCTGTTCGACGAGCCGACCTCGGCGCTCGATCCCGAGATGATCAAGGAGGTCCTCGACGTCATGGTCGAACTGGCCGAGGAAGGCATGACCATGGTCTGCGTCACCCACGAGATGGGCTTCGCCAAGACCGTCGCCGACACCATGGTGTTCATGGACGAGGGCCGGCTCGTCGAGGTCGCCACCCCGGCCGAGTTCTTCACCGCGCCGAAGAGCGACCGCACCAAGAAGTTCCTGAGCCAGATCTTGACGCACTGACGCGGAAGACGCTCTAGTCCTGCCCCTCGGCGAGCACCTTGCCGTAGCCCGGAGAGAACGGCACCGATCCGCCGACGATGCCGCGCAACGACGTGGGATTGGGTGTCAGCACCCGTCCGGGGCGCGCGTCGCCACCGATATCGCGAATGACGATGCGCCGTTCCTGAAGGGTGATCTCGCGGGTGACTGGCTCGCCGAAACCGGTATGGGTGCCGAGGAAGCCCTGCTCGTCGAACCGAAGGCACTGGGCGCCGGCCGCGTCGATCAGGTCGAAGGGCCCGTGATCGAGGCGTCCCGGTTCGGCGTCGCCCGATCTCGGTGCCGCGTGGGCGGCAACGGAGCGATAGGCATTCCGTGCCTCCAGATCGGCGGTGTAGACGTAGCTGCCCGGATCGGCGAGCCAGTCGGTTCCGTCGATGGCGAGTTCAATGGCCAACTGGTCGTTGTGGGCGTGGGCGCCACGTCCGTCGCGCCCGAAGGCGCCACAGCGGATGGCGAGGAACAGCCGCGGGCCGCGCCAGACGTAGACCCCGAAGTCAGGAAAAGCGACTGCCTCGAGGCCATCGAGGATCGCTTCCTCGGCCAGCTCGATCACGGTGCCGCGTCCGCCGGCTGGCGGTTTTGCGGTCACTTCAACGCGATATGCGGGCCGCTCGTGTTTCGGTTGGGCGACATGACGGCCGTTGGCCAGCGCCTGCAATAGCGTCCCGTCCGCGGATTCTGGAGTGTTGCCGAACAGCGCACCGATGGCATCGACGAGGGGGCGATGGTCGAGCGTGTCCTCGTCCCAATACTCAATGTCGTCGGCAAGGTCGGAATAGCCGGCGAGGTTGGCATAGCGGCGCCGTGCCGCCGCCGCGACCATCCGCTGGCAGGGCGGTGCCGGCTTGAACCAGCGTCCCGAGTCCGCATCGCCGATCTGTGCCACCCGGCCCCCCGGCTTGGTGAGTGCCGCCGTGAACGCTGCCATCCGCGCGATCCGCTCGAAGTGTTCGGTCGGAAACGGCGACACGCCATCGCCGCCCGGAACCGACGCCATCTCCACAGGCGCGGGGGCCAAGGCCGGCCGGCCCCTCCAGGCAGCGAAATCGTACGTCTCCAACGCCGCCAGCCGCTCCTCCGGAAGGCCGAGCACCAGTGCGGTCGTGTACGTCACCATCTCGGCGACCAGGCGGTGATAGCCGGTCGAGGCCTCGAAATGGCCGCCATCCGGCAGGAACTGGCGCGCCGTCTCGGTGATCAGCTCGCGCACCCCGAGGGCCAGCCAAGCGTCTGTCTCGGGGCTTCTCGGCAGATAGGCGGCGCAGAACGCAAGCCCGCAGACTTCGGCCATGTAGTGGTTGCCACGATGCTCTGGGTGCCAGTCCATGTGTTGGGCAATGAACCGCCCGTGGTCGACGGCTGCTGCCTGGACTTCCGCCTTGAAGGCGCCGTCGAATCCGGCGCCGTCGCTGTGGAACAGGTCGAGCGCAAGGAGCAGGTTGGAGATGCGGATCGCCGCTTCCATCGGCGCGATCCAGTTGACCCCGAATCCGGGCGGATTGGCGGCAAGGAAGTCGAGCGCCTGGTCGCGGAACGCCGTCATGTAACGGTCCGACCATGCAAAGCCGTCGACGCCGGCACGGGCGAGCACGAAGGCAAGACCCAGCACCGGCAGGTGCTGAAGCCGCGCCAATTCCCACGGTACCTTGACGTCGGCGCCGGGCACATGTCCGTAACGCAACGCGCCCGACGCCCGGCCTTCGGACCAGCGGAACCCCGAACTGAAATCGAGCTGCCAATCGATGGGCGTGTAGCCTGAGCCGATCATCGCCCGGATGGACCGCGCGCGGTCGCGGTTCCCCGGGTTGAGCCGTTTGATCAGATCGTCGTCGCCACCGGGCGGCGGTGGGTAGACGTGGCCGCCGAATCCGCGGCAGGTCATGCCGTGAGCCAACGTCACCCAGCCGGATCCGAGCAGATCGAAGCGATGGGCTTGGGCGTGCACCGAGAACGCGGAGATCGTTTCGGCGCCGCCGGCGAGACCCTCGGGCTCCAACGGGGCGAGGCGCTGGTCCAAGCCGCCGCCGCCCAGGTCCGGGCGTGGCGAATAGGTGCAGCGCCGAGTATCCGCGGCCTGCCGGCGCAGGCCGGCGACCAGCCGCCCGGCATGGCGCAGGCCTTTTGCCGCTGCGGCCCCCGGGCTGAGGCCCGACGCAACCTTGATGGAATGGTTGATGCTCATCGGAACGCGGCCTCGCGGCGCCCCGAGAGGGCCGACCCTAGAAGCTGTCGGCCGGGCAACCGCAAAGCGGACAGGTCACGGCGGCAAGCACGCGCCGTTCCTGTTCCTCCCTCAGTTCCCGGCCCGCGAGGGCGCTGCGGATCTCAGCTAAAATCCGGTCATGATCGGTCACGGCGCGGCAGGAGCGGGCGGCGGCATAGAGCGTGGCGATGTCGTTCGACGGCTCCTCGAGGGTGAAGGCCCGCGCCGGCCCGACGCCGAGAGCAAAGCCGACCCCGGCGAGAGCCGTTGTCGAGAGGAACGTGCGTCGATCGAGCATCGGTGCCTCCGTCGTGCTGTTCGATCCGCAACGAGGATACCGCCGGCCATCGTCATCGATCAACCGCGCAGCATTCCGACGTCATCCGAGCACCGACTCCGGTGCGACGAACTGCAAGCCGAGGGCTTCGGCAACGCCGTGGCAGGTCACCTTTCCCTCATGCACATTGAGGCCGGCCAGCAGGTGCTCATCGTCGGCCAGCGCCTTCCGCCAGCCCTTATCGGCCAGGGCCAGGACATAGGGCAGGGTCGCGTTGGTCAGGGCGAACGTCGAGGTCCGCGCCACCGCGCCCGGCATGTTCGCGACGCAGTAATGCACTACGTCGTGGGCGACATAGGTCGGCTCGGCGTGCGTCGTCGGGTGCGAGGTTTCGAAACAGCCGCCCTGATCGATGGAGACGTCGACGACGACCGCCCCCGGCTGCATGCCCTTGACCATCTCCTCGCTGACCAGCTTCGGCGCCGCGGCGCCGGGGACCAGCACACCGCCGATGACCAGATCGGCGGCCTTGAGGTTTTCTTCGATGGCAAGCTGGGTGGCGAAGGCGGTCTTGATGCGGGTGCCGAAGTTGTGGACCAGACCGCGCAGCACATCGATGGAGCGGTCGTAGACGACCACCGCGGCACCGAGGCCGATGGCCATCAGCGCGGCATTGGAGCCGACCACGCCGCCGCCGAGGATGATCACCTTTGCCGGTTCGACTCCCGGCACGCCGCCGAGCAGGATGCCCCGGCCGCCGCGGACCTTTTCGAGGCACGCGGCGCCCGCCTGGATCGACATCCGTCCGGCAACCTCCGACATCGGCGCCAGCAGCGGCAGATGCCCGTCGCGGTCGGTGACCGTCTCGTAGGCGATGCAGGTCGAGCCGCCGGCGATCAGATCATGCGTCTGCTCGGGATCGGGGGCCAGATGCAGGTAGGTGAACAGCACCTGGCCCTGGCGGAGCCGACCGCGCTCCACCGCCTGGGGTTCCTTGACCTTGACGATCATGTCGGCAGCGGCGAACACCTCCTCGGCGCTGCCGACGATCGACGCACCGGCGAACCGGTAATCATCGTCGGTGAACCCGACTCCGACGCCGGCCGTCGTCTCGACCACCACGTCATGACCATGCGCGGAAAGCTCGCGCACCCCGGCCGGCACCAAGCCGACCCGGTATTCGTCGGTCTTGATCTCCTTCGGCACCCCGACCAACATTGATCGTCCTCCCTGAAGGCTGGTGTTTTTTTCTTTGAACCAGTGAGGTTACGGGGTTCGATGGGAGGGAACAAGCGTACCGCGACGGGGTGCGCCACAGGAGGGCCGTTCCATGCAGTATTCCGCCAATACCCTCGAAAATCACTGGATGCCGTTCACCGCCAACCGCGACTTCAAGACCGACCCGCGGCTGATCGTGAAGGGGGAGGGCGTCTACTACTGGAACCACCATGGTGATCGGGTGTTCGACGGCGCCTCGGGCCTGTTCTGCTGCGCGGCCGGCCACGGCCGGCGCGAGATCGCCGATGCGGTCGCCGCCCAGCTTCGTGACATGGAGTACGTGCCCCACTTCCAGTTCGGCCATCCGTCGTCGTTCGAGCTCGCAAACCGGCTATCGCGGATCACGCCAGCCGACCTCAATCATGTGTTTTTCGCCAACTCGGGCTCCGAAGCGATCGATTCGGCACTGAAGATCGCCATGGCCTATCACCGCGCCCGCGGCGAGGCGCATCGGTTGCGGTTCGTCTCGCGCGAGCGCGCCTATCACGGGGTCAATCTCGGCGGTACCTCGCTCTCGGGGCTGATCAAGAACCGCGAAGCCTTCGGCGCCATGGTGCCGGGCGTCCTGCACCTGCGACATACCTGGCAGGCGGAGAGCCGGTTCACCCGCGGCCAGCCGGAGACCGGCGCCGAACTGGCCGACGACCTGCAGCGGTTCGCCGACCTGGTCGGCGGCGGCACCATCGCGGCGTGCTTCGTCGAGCCCATCGCCGGCTCCACCGGCGTGCTGGTGCCGCCAAAGGGATACCTTGAGCGGCTCCGCGAGATTTGCGACGCCCACGGCATCCTGCTGGTGTTCGACGAGGTCATCTGTGGCTTCGGCCGCACCGGCAAGGCGTTCGGCGCCGACAGCTTCGGCGTCGTCCCCGACATGATCACCATGGCCAAGGCGCTGACCAACGGCGCCCAGCCCATGAGCGCTGTGGCCGTTTCGGACCGCATCCACGACACCGTCGTCGGCGCCGCGCCGGAGCGCGCCGTCGAGCTGTTCCACGGCTACACCTTCTCCGCCCACCCGGCGGCTTGCGCGGCGGGTATCGCCACGCTCGACATCTACGAGGGCGAAGGCCTGTTCGACCGCGCCGCGGCGCTTTCGGATCGGTTCCTCGATCGGGTGTTCGCGCTGGCTGATGCGCCGGCCGTCACCGACGTGCGGGGCTATGGCCTGCTGGCGGCGCTCGACCTGGCGCCAGAGGGCGGTCCGGGCGCGCGGGGATACGAGGCGCTCAAGCGCCTGTTCGCCGCCGGCCTGCTGGTCAAGGTCACCGGCGACGCGGTGATCCTGGCGCCGCCGCTGATCGCCGAAGAGGCGCACATCGATGAGATGTGCGACATCCTCGCCAAGGTCGTCGGCGCGCTCTAGCGCCGCTCACAGGGAACGGAGTCGGTGCCGAAGGACAACCGGCATTCGGCCTCGAAAAGATGGCGCAGGGCCTGCCGGCCGCGGTGCAGCAACACGCGCGAGTTCTCGACCGAGATATCGAGCGCGACGGCGACTTCGCGATGGCTGAGACCACCCACGTCGTGCAAGGCGACAACGTCGCTTTGCGGCGATGGAAGCCGGGTGACGAACTCGCCGATGCACGACGACATTTCAGCCTGCAAGTACGCCCCCTCAATGTCGTCGTCTGACGCCAGCTTCTCCAGCGCCTCGGGACCTGCGTCCGTCATAGGCTTTCGCGCCGCCGAACGGTAGTGATCGCTGACGACCTGGTAGGCGATGGCGCTGAGCCACGTGGTGACCGAGGCGTCGGCACGGAACTGGTTGCTGGACGCATGCGCGCGGGCAAGCGTCTCCTGCGTCAGGTCGTCGACCAGGGCTCGGTCGGCGACCATCTTGGAGACGAAGCGGCGCACCACCGTCCGGTGGTGCGCGCTGTCGTCCGCCGAAGTCCGCTCAGCAGCAGCCGGAGGCTTGGACGGCCTCGATCTGCTCGGTCGAGAGGAGGGCATTCACGTACTCCCGCGTCTTCATGGCCGCCCCGCGGCCGACCTGCAGGCCTGTCTCCACGGCTTTGCCGATGTGCTCGGGGGAGGCGCCGGCATCTTGGCACAACGGCAGATGGTGCTCCATACACGGCCGGCAGTTGACCGCCGCCGCTGCTCCCATGGCCACGAGTTCCTTGGTTCGCTGATCCATCACCGTACTCCTTTCCGGTCCATCCGAAGCCGGCGAAGTCCGGCCTCGTGTGGAGTTAGTCGCTTTTGGATCGCGAATCGTTACAAGACGAAGCAGGATGGATCGGAGCCGGGTCTTGCCGCTGAAGGGGTCGGATCAGCTTTCCCGGTAGTAAACGTGGCGGCCGATGCGGGTGACTGGTGCGAGCGCGTTGGCCCAGGGCGGGCGGACGTAGTCGGCGTGGTACCACAGCGCGCCGCCTGTCGGGTCGTTGTAGCGCCGCGAAAGCACCTTCGCCGCCGCCGCCCGCGCGGTTTGCCAGGCCGCCATGTCGCGGGGCCGGTCGCTCTTGCCGTCGCACCACCACGAGAACTGGCAGCGGTGCCGCGGCCATTCGCCGCCGTCGAAGACCACCGAGCAGACGTCGTCGGGAAAGGCCGGATGGTCGACCCGGTTGAGGGTCACCGCGGCAACGGCGAGCTGGCCGAGGGGCGGTTCCGAACGCGCCTCCCAGTAGATACTCAGCGACAGGCATTCGAGCGCCGGGTCGCCATCAGTAACCGCCGGCGGAACGAACGCCGTCTCGCGCGGCCGTTCACCCATCGCGCTGGTCACCGCAAGGATCGCCGCGGCCAGCGCCGCGGCCAGCAGAAGCGCCCCGGTGAGCCGGCTCATGACCGCCTCGCCCGGTTGCTACGGTCACGGCAGAGTGCCGTGAGCCGATCTGGAAATCCGCACAAAATCATATCCATACGCTCGCCTGTCCGGCGCGATCATCGCGAACTGCAGTCAAACTCGCGAAAAAAAATGTCAATTTCAGGGCTTCCTCTCGAAAGCCCCGTTGCCGATGTGCCGAGGGGGTTCGCTGTCAGACGCTGATGTCGATGTGGCCCGTGGCAACGGCCTTGGCCTGGGCATTCGCCTGCTGCGTGGATTGGGCGATCGCCTGCACCATCGCCTGGTCCATCGCGTGCTTCTGTTTCAGCAACGCGATCGACACCTCTTTGCCGAGGCGGGCGTGGTTCAGCAGCGTCAACGATTGGGCAAGGCTCGAAACGTTCATGAAACCAAGGATATCACGATAACGACACGCCACAAACGTCGGCGATCACACGCGCGATCCGGGCGTTTGTCGCCCACGACAGCGCGTCAGAAATGACCTATATGATTTGATGACGGCGCGAGGACAAGGAGCTGCGGCGGGCATGAGTTTGAGGCGACCCTATTTGTTGTTTGTCGGCGACGCAGCCGACCAGCTGGCGGCCAAGACGGCGGCCGGCGTCTATCACTGGCGACGGGACTGGTGCGTGGGGCAGGTTCGCCTCGACGGTTGCCGCGCCCAGTTCGACCTGCCGGAGATGACCGTCGAGGACGGCGCCAAGGCCGGCGCGCAGACACTTGTCGTCGGCGTCGCCAATGCCGGCGGCACGTTCTCCGACGCCTGGATCGATACCCTGGTGGCGGCGGTCGAAGCCGGAATGGACGTTGCCAGCGGCCTGCACCAGCGCTTGACCGACATTCCGCGGCTGCACGACGCCGCGGAATCCTGCGAACGGGGCCTGTTCGACGTCCGTCATCCTGAGCGGGCCTTCGATGTCGGCACCGGCGAGCCGCGCTCGGGGAAGCGTTTGCTGACCGTCGGCACCGATTGCTCGGTGGGCAAGATGTACGCGGCGCTGGCGCTGGAGGCCGAAATGCGCGCCCGCGGCACGAACGCCGAGTTCCGCGCCACCGGCCAGACCGGGATCTTCATCGCCGGCGGCGGCGTTTCGGTCGACGCGGTGATCTCGGATTTCATCTCGGGGGCGACGGAATGGCTGTCGCCGGCGGCCGAGGACAACCACTGGGACATCATCGAGGGACAGGGCTCGCTCTTCCATCCGTCCTTTGCCGGCGTAAGCCTGGGGCTGCTGCATGGGGCCCAGGCCGACGCCCTGGTGATGTGCCACGAACCGACGCGGCCGCACATGCGAGGCCTGCCGAACCGGGCGCTGCCGGACCTCGCCGAGTGCATCCGCGCCAACGAGGAGGCAGCGCATCTCACCAATCCGGATGCCCGCTGCATCGGCGTCGCCGTCAACACGTCCTCCATGGGTGACGACGAGATCGGCCCCTACCTCACGGTCCTCGAGGAGACGCTGCTGATGCCCTGCGTCGATCCGCTCACCGACGGCGTCGGGCGGCTGGTCGACCGCCTGTGACGGGCGGACGGACGCTCCGCGTCAGCGCCGAATCCTGGCCGCTGCGAAGGCCCTTCGCCATCGCCCGCGGCACCAAGACCACGGCCGAAGTGGTGGTCGCCGAGATCGCGTGCGGCGGCGTCACCGGCCGAGGCGAATGCGTGCCCTATCCCCGCTACGGCGAAACCGCCACCGATGTCGTTGCCGCGATCGAAGCCCTTGCGTCGGCCATCGCCGATGGGCTGGACCGCGACACCCTGACTGAAACGTTGCCGGCGGGAGCGGCGCGCAACGCCGTCGATTGCGCGCTCTGGGACCTGGAGGCCAAGGCGGCGGGCCGGCGGGCTTGGGACCTGGCCGGTCTGGAGGTACCGGAACCGACGGTGACGGCGGAAACCATCGGCCTCGGCACTGTTGAGGACATGGCCGCGGATGCGGCGGCGCTTACGGACCGGCCGCTCCTGAAGGTCAAGGTCGGCTGCGACGCCGTCGTCGAGCGGCTGCAAGCGGTGCGTGACGCGGCGCCTGCGGCGCGCCTGGTCGTCGATGCTAACGAGGGATGGGACCTGGAGATCTTGCAGGCGGTCGGCGACGACCTTGCCGCCCTCGGTGTCGAGATGATCGAACAGCCGCTGCCGGCCGGCGACGACGGCGGCCTGGACGCCGATGCCTGCCCGGTGCCGCTCTGCGCCGACGAATCCTGCCACACAGCCGCCGACCTCGGCCGCCTTGTCGGGCGTTATCGGCTGGTCAACATCAAGCTCGACAAGACCGGTGGGCTCACGGGCGCCCTCGACCTCGCCCGCGCCGCCCGCGCGGTCGGCTTCGGTATCATGGTCGGCTGCATGGTCGGGACGTCGCTGGCGATGGCCCCGGCGACCCTGCTCACCGGCTTCGCCGACGTCGTCGACCTCGACGGCCCGCTGTGGCTGGCCCGCGACCGCGACCCCGGCCTCCGCTTCGAGAACGGGACGGTCTTCCCGCCCGATGCGGCGTTGTGGGGGTAGGCCCTACTTCCTCAGCACCGTCACCCGCATGGGCTGGTCGAACTCCCAGCCGCCATCCTTCTTGACGCCGAGCTGGTCGAAGTTCTGGCGGATCAGCTCCTCGTTCTCGTCGAAGCGGGCGCGGACGTGCGGGTTGATCGAGGTGATGCGGTCGTGGAGCTGCTCGAAGTCCCTCAGTGGCACGGCATTGATGTGGAGGATCTCTCGTTCGCGGACGAACCCGTAGTCGGGGGCGAACTGCAACGCCTGATAGGCCAGCAAACGGGGCCGGGTCTCATCGTGGGCCGGCTTCATCAGGTCGAAATAGGCACCCTCGGCCAATGGTTCGGACACATAAAGGACGCCGCCGAACTTCAGCACGCGTGATGCCTCCTTGATTGCCGTGGCGAGGCCGTCGGCGTCGACATGGTGCAGGCTGTTGAAAAAGATCACCACGTCCGCCGACCGGTTGGCCACCGGCAGATCCTCGGCGAAGCCTTGAATATAGTGCTCGTCACCGACCGCGGCATTGGCCTGCGCCTTGGCCAGGGCCCGGGGGCTGACCTCGATGCCGGTGACGTGGGCGCCGCGCTTGGTCAGCCACCGTGCCAGATGCCCTTCGCCGCATCCGACGTCGATGACCTCCGCACCCTTGATGTCGAGCACCTCTTCTAGAACGTCTTCGTTGCTGCGTCGTTGCATGGCTGTTCCCGGTATATGGTATTGGTGCCGTCCGGCCCCGTTCGATTAGAACGGTCGGCACCCCCTGTTTTTAGCGGATATCGGATATGACGGAAACCTACGAAGACGTGCGCGATTCAGTTCGTGCCCTGGGTGCCGGTTTCCCCGGCGAGTATTGGCGGGAACTGGACGCCCAGCGGGCCTATCCCGAAGACTTCGTCCGGGCGCTCACCGAGGCCGGGTTCCTCGCTGTGCTGGTGCCCGAGGAATACGGCGGCAGCGGCCTCGGCGTCACCGCCGCCGCGGCGATCCTCGAGGAAATCCAGAAGTCGGGGTGCAACGGTTCGACCTGCCACGCCCAGATGTACACCATAGGCACGGTGCTGCGGCACGGTACCGACGCGCAGAAGGCCGAGTACCTGCCGAAGATCGCCACGGGCGAGCTGCGCCTCCAGGCCTTTGGCGTCACCGAGCCGACCAGCGGCACCGACACCAGCCGCATCCGCACCATGGCTGTCCGCGACGGCGAGTCCTACGTGGTCAATGGCCAGAAGGTGTGGACCTCGCGCATCGAGCATTCAGACCTGATGGTCCTTCTCGCCCGCACCACGCCCCGCGACAAGGCCGCCAAGCCCCACGACGGCATGTCGGTGTTCCTCGTCGATATCCGCGAGGCGCGGGACAACGGCCTGACCATCCGCCCGATCCGGGCGATGCTGAACCACTCCACCACCGAGGTGTTCTTCGACAACCTGCGCATCCCCGCCTCCAGCCTGATCGGCGAGGAGGGCAGGGGCTTCCGCTATATCCTCGACGGCATGAACGCCGAGCGCATCCTGATCGCCGCCGAATGCATCGGCGATGCCCGCTGGTTCATCGACAAGGCCCGCACCTACGCCAGCGAGCGCTCGGTGTTCGGTCGCCCCATCGGCCAGAACCAGGGCATCCAGTTCCCCATCGCCCGCGCCTACGCCGCCACCGAGCCCGCCGACCTGATGGTCCAGAAGGCGGCGGCGATGTTCGATGTCGGAGTGCCCTGCGGCCCGCAGGCCAACATGGCGAAGCTGCTGGCCGCCGACGCGTCTTGGCAGGCTGCCGACATGTGCCTGCAGACCCACGGCGGCTTCGGCTTCGCCGAGGAGTACGACGTCGAACGCAAGTTCCGCGAAACGCGGCTCTATCAGGTGGCGCCCATCTCCACCAACCTGATTCTCGCCTAAATCGCCGAGCACGTGCTCGGCATGCCGCGGTCGTATTAGAGCGTTTTCCGACCATGTTGAACCATTCTGATGGCTCCGCGGCGAGTCGATCCGCCAGGAGGTGGACCGAAGCCGATGCTGGAGCATCGGCGAGGGCCGCCGCCGCCCCTCACCCTGAGCGGCTGCGAAGCAGCCTGTCGAAGGGGGGCGCCCGCCCCCCGGGTCACGGGGTGCCCCCGGAAACAAATGCGGGGGACGCCCCCGCAGCCCCCGAGGGGCCACCCCTGCGGGGCCGGGCCATTCGGATCCGGGGAGCGTCGAGCCGCTTGCCCGTAGGCACCGCTACGCGCCGCGCGGCTCTCCTGCCCCGGACCCGATTGGCCTCGGTCAGAATGAATCAACATGGTCGGAAGACGCTCTAGGCCGGGGCGGGCGGAACGGCGCCTCATGACCGCCGATGCCGTTGTCGTCCTCGGCGCCGCGCTGGCCGCGCCCGGCGTACCGGGACGCGTGCTCCACCGCCGCGTCCGAGTGGGCGTCGACGTGGTGAACGCCAGCGGCGCGCCCTTCCTCGTCGTATCCGGTGGGCTCACCCTGCATCCGCCGGCGGAGGCGGACGTAACGCGTGATCTCGCCATCGAGGCCGGCGTGGACGCCGACCGCATCGTCGTCGAGGATCAGGCCCGCAACACCTTCGAAAACGCCGTCTACACGGGCCGCATCATGCGCGACCGCGGCTGGGACCGGGTCGTCGTCGTCACCGATACCTTCCACATGCGCCGCGCGCTTTATGTTTTCCGGACCCTGGGTCTGGTTGCCCAGGCCGCGCCCGTCGTGCGCGGCGCCGAGGACGGTGCGTGGGCGTGGTACGGTGGCTATGCCCGCGAGGCGTTGGCGCTGGCGAAAAGCTGGTATCTCTTCCGCATCGGTGCCCACAAACCCATTGTCGAGACGATCTGGGGTAGGTAACATCCTGTAATGTCATCGAAAACCCTGCCGCTTGCGGGTGTGCGCGTGCTCGACGCCGCAACCTTCATCGCCGCGCCCTATTGCGCCACCGTGCTCGCCGAGTTCGGCGCCGAAGTGATCAAGGTCGAACAGCCGGGCGTCGGCGACCCTATGCGCCGGTTCGGATCACCGACCGAACGCGCCGACTCGTCGCTGGCGTGGCTCACCGAGGCCCGCAACAAGAAATCCGTCACCTTGAACCTTCGCGTGCCCGACGGCGCGGCGCTGTTCAAGCGGCTGTGCGGGGTCTCCGACGTCGTCTGCGAGAACTTCCGCCCCGGCACGCTCGAAAGGTGGGGCCTCGGCTGGGATGCCCTGAAGGCGGTCAACCCCGACCTGATTCTGCTCCGGGTCAGCGGCTACGGCCAGACCGGCCCCTACCGGGACCGGCCGGGTTTCGCCCGCATCGCCCATGCCGTCGGCGGCCTGTCGGCGCTGTCGGGCATGCCCGGCGAGACGCCGATGACGCCGGGCTCGACTTCGCTGGGCGACTATCTCGCCGGTCTCTACGGGGCGATCGGTGTTCTCGTTGCGCTTCTGCACCGGCGCGCCGGGGGCGGCGGCCAGGAGATCGATATCGCGCTCTACGAGGCGGTGTTCCGGGTGCTTGACGAACTGGCGCCGGCCTACGCCCGCAACGGCACCGTCCGCCAGCCTGAGGGCACTGGTACCCTCAATGCCTGTCCCCACGGCCATTTCCCCACCGCCGACGGCAAGTGGGTGGCCATCGCCTGCACCACCGACAAGATGTTCTCCCGGCTCGCCGCGGTCATGGGGCGGCCGGACCTGGCCGGTGACGACGCCTACGGACCCCAGGCCCAGCGCCTTGCCGCCCGAGACACCGTTGATCGATTGGTCGCGGCGTGGACCGGGTCGCTGGACCGCGCCGCGCTGATCGAACGCTGTGTTGCCGGCGAGGTGCCCATCGGACCGCTCAATACCATCGCCGACATCTTCGAGGATCCGCAGTTTGCCGCCCGCGATGACCTCGCCACCGTGGAGCACCCGGATCTCGGCGAGATCGTGGTCCCGGCGCCAATCCCGCGGATGGGCGAGACCCCCGGCGCGATCACCGGCCTCGGCCCGCCGCTCGGCAATGCCAACGAGGCGGTCTACGGCGGACTGCTCGGGCTCGACGCCTCCGAGATCGCGCGCCTCCAGGATGCGGGCGTGATCTGAAGTTCGACTAGTTCCGGTTCAACACCTCGGCGAGGCCGACGAAGGCCGGCAATTCGTGGGTGACGACCCAGGTCGGAATGGCCGCCAGGTAGTCCGAAAACCGGTCCTTGTCCTCGAATCGGCGGCGGAACCCCGAGCGCGCAAAAGCATCGACGTAGCGGGGAACGATGCCCCCGGCGATATAGACGCCGCCGCGCGCGCCGAGTGTCAGCGCCAGATCGGCGGCGACGGTGCCGAGCATCTCGGCGGCCATGTGCAGCGCCGCATTGCATAGGGGATCGATGTCGTCGATTCCACGGGCGGCGACATCGGCGGGCTCCAGCCGCTCGTCCGCGGCGACGCCGTCGACCTCGGCGATGGCGCGGTAAAGATTGACCAGCCCGGGGCCCGAGAGCACGCGCTCGGCCGAAACATGATCGAAGCGCTTGCGAAGCGCCGCCAGCACTTCGGCTTCGCGCCCTGTCGTCGCCGGCATGGTCACGTGGCCGCCTTCGGTCTCCAGCGGTGCCCAACCGCCGCGGGCCGGGATCATACCGGAAACGCCGAGACCGGTTCCGGGACCGAGGACCGCGCGCGCCGCCCCCCGCACCGGGTTGCTGCCGCCAACGGCAACCAGATCGGTGGCGGTGAGCCGCGGCACCGACAGCGCCACGGCGGTAAAATCGTTGATCACTTCGAGGGTTTCGAGGCCGAGCGCGGAGCGGGTCTCCTCGACGGAAAAGGACCACGGAGAATTGGTCAACTCGATCCGGTCGCCGGTCACTGGCGAAGCAACGCAGAAAGCCGCGTGAAGGGCCGGGCCATCTGTCGCGGCGCCCTGGAGATAGGTCGCCGCCGCCGCCGCGAAGCTGTCATGGTCGGCACCGGCAAGGATAGTAACGTCGTGGACCGAGCCGTCGGCCTCGGCGAGACCGAAGCGGGCATTGGTGCCGCCGATATCGGCGATAAGTCCGGTCATGGGAGCCTCCCGATGGCAGGAACTTCGGGAGCGTAGTCCGACGATCGGCCGAGCGCTAGCGGCGGGTTGTCACAACGCCGCGTCGGCGTCGGGTACGCGGCGCAGACGCCAATGCTGGAGCTGGCGGCGCCGCCGATCCGCGAAGATCCGCTCGGCGCGCGGGCCGCGGATGCCGAGCCGCCGCTGGGTGCGCATGACCTCGGCAACGATCTTTTCGTGTCGGAGATCGATATTCGGACGCGGGCGGCGCTGGAGCCAGTCGGTCGAAGTCGCCGTGACGGCCTGGACACCCGCCCGCCCGGAACGTTCCGCGGCGCGCGCCGAACGCAGGCGCGCGTTCAACGATTCGGTGCGGTCGTGGTCGATGGCTGTCGGTGTCGGGCGGTCATCCCCACGCATCGCATCGCGGGCAAGGCGGCGGCGCTCGTTCCACAACGCCAGGACCTTCACCCGGTAGGGCTGTTCATATTCGGGCGTGGCCGAGTGGTACCGACCGGCGGCGCGGTGCCACGATCGCGTCTCGGCAAACTTCGCTGTCAGATGCTCGGCCCCGTAGGCGACGTTGGCGCGGGGGTCGAAGGCCTCGTCGAGATCGCCGAAGGCGTCGGCGTGGTGATGCAGGTTGATCTGCATGCAGCCGACGTTGATGTTGGTGATGCCGCGGTCCTGGAGGGCTTCCACTTCGGCGATGGCTTCGGCCTTGCTGTCGAAGAACCGGCCACGGCCCTCGGCCATGACGGTCCAGGGCCAGGCAGAATTTGCCCCCTGCTCGGCATTCCAGCGCCCCGATTCGGCAAGCGCGATGGCACCCAGCAGATGACGTGGGATGTTCGCCGACCGCTCCCGGGCCGCCGTTGCGTCGTGGCACAGGCGCCAAGGGTTTCCGGCAGACTGCACTGGTGCCGCTACCGACACCGATTTCGCCGGAACACCGGCGATGAGCGCGGCGCAAATCCACCAGCCGAGCCACTTCATGGCGATTCCTCCACCGTTCGACGAATCTCTAGCAACCATCGTGCCAGGCAGGGAACGGACCGTGCTCCGCGGTGGCTATGTTGCGGCGCAACACGACAAATAAGCGTAAAAACTCCAATTGACTATCGCGGGCAGAGGGTTTTTTGTCGCCATTCGCTGGGGCCGACCGAATCGTTTGAATAGAAACGGTTTTCGAGTGTGACTTTTTTATCCATTTAATAACATGATGTTACGATGGATTTCGGCTGTCGTCGTGGTCCCGAGGCGCGAATGTCGGACTATTCGCTAATTTCCATTTGAACTCGCAACGCAACGCACATACCTTCGCCATGTGCAGTGCAACACGGAGGTCGTCCTCGTGGCGCATCGCCGGGTTGGCTGCACTTCTTGGACGTTTCCTCCCAAAACTTGGGCCGTGCTCGTCACGGCCCACTTTTTTTCCGATGGAAGGCGTAACGCCGCCGGATTCGGTGCGAATCCCTGCGGGACTCAGCGGGTCGGCAGGGTGCTGTCGCCGTCGCCGAGGGAACGTTGCATGAACACGGCGTCGACCCAGCGGCCGAACTTGAAGCCCACCGAGGTCAGCGTCCCGGCGTCGGCGAACCGCAGGGCGGCGTGGAGCTGGATCGAGGCGGTGTTGCGGGAATCGCCAATGACCGCGACCATCTGGCGATAGCCGAGGGCCTCGCAGCGGTCCACCAGCTCGCTCAGCAAGACTCTGCCGAGACCCCGGCCCACCGCCGCGGGATCCACATATATGGAATCCTCGACCGTATAGCGGCACGCGGACCGAGGCCGAAACCGCCGACCAGATACGGAAGGCGCCGGGCGAGGATGTCGGCGCGACGCCGCGCGATCTCGGTCACGTCGGGCGCCACCTCTTCGAATGTCCCCGTCCCTCGGAGCACGTGGGCGGCATAGATGGCTTGGATGGCCTCCATGTCGGCGTCGGTCGAGTCACGGAGGGTGAGGCCGGTGACGGTCCGCGCCGTCGACGCTTGAGGGGGAGACAGCGTGCTCATGCCGGCCTCAACCGAGCGATGTCGAGGGTGGCCAATGCCATGACCACCGCCTGCAGCCGGGCCGCGACCTGTCCGAAGTTCGGCCCCGGCTCGACCAGGTCTTCGTCCATGTAGAGCGCCCGATTGATTTCGATCTGCAAGGCGTGAACGCCGTCCGCCGGGCGGCCGTAGTGCCGCGTGGTGAAGCCGCCCGCGTAGAGCATGTTGCGGCCGACGACGAAGCCCGCGTCGGCGAGAGCCTGCTCGGCCGCGTCCGTCACGCTGCTTGCGCAACTGGTCGCATGGCAATCGCCGAGCACGGCATCGACGCGCTGGAGTCCGGTATCGGCATCCATCGGTCCGCCCACGGACGGCATCGAATGGCAATCTACGAGGACACAGGCCCCGAACCGCTCGACGGTATCGGCGATCAGCTTCTCGAGCGTCGCGTGATAGGGGAAATAGTGCGCATCGATGCGCCGGCGCACTTCGTCGAACACCAGCCAGCCGCGATAGATGTTCTCGCCGCTCGTCACCACCCGCGCCACCGTGCCCAGCCCGGCGACGACCCTGGGCGAGGTTGTGTTGACGTAATCGGGCAGCGGCCCGTCGAACATCGCCGGATCCAGCTCGAAGGGCTCGCGATTCGGGTCGACATAGGCGCGCGGGAAGTGCGCCCGCAGCAGCGGCGCGCCGCACTCGGCGGCCGCGGCGAACAGGCGGTCGACGAACGCGTCCTCCGAACGGCGCAACGCGACGGGGTCGAGCCACGATGCGGCGACGAACTCCGGGGGATAGACGTCGCCGCTGTGGGGCGAAGCGAACACCAGGGGCACCGTCTGGTCCGCCGGCGCCAGGACGGACCAAGACGGCGTGGTCTCGGCCGGTGTCGGGTCGATGGCGGAGGCGGCTTCGATCGGCGTCACGGGTTATCTCTAAAAAAAACCGTGCCGGCCCCGCGGCGGCGGAGGCGCGGCGGCCCGATTCGTACCCGTCACCGCTGGCGCCTGGCAAGAGGGGACATGCGCGCGTGGACCCCGCCGCAGGAGCGACGGCGACGCTGCCCCCAAAGCTTGCCAACCGCGCCGGTTCCGACTAAGAGTCGCGGTTCCGCGCCCGCCTGCGCCGGCGCGGAAATCCAGGGCGCGTAGCTCAGCGGGAGAGCACTACGTTGACATCGTAGGGGTCGCTGGTTCAATCCCAGCCGCGCCCACCATCCCGACCCCGGTCCATTTCCGACCTGCGCAGCCACTGCCATGCGCGACCGATGTCGTCGTTGGTCGTCTCGCCGATCTGCTCGACACCGAGCTTGCGCTGGATGGATGTCGAGGCGTTGTCCTCGGGCATGCCGGTGCGCAGGCAGGGTGTTAGGCGGAATCTCGGCTTGCTGGGCATTGCGGCAAACCAGTCGCTCCCACTTCCCCGTCATTCGATCGCTGATCGTCGGGCGAGGCGTCGCCGTCGGACCGAACGTGACATCAGGGGTTGAAATGCCTAAAAGAAGAAACACGCGCCTGCGGGCACGCTAGACTCGCGCGTCGCCGAGTCTTCTGGAACAAGGGGGGGCAGGATGGAAAACGAGGCCGGCGGAGGCTGGAAGTGGATGGGTTTGCCGCGCCCGGCGGCGATCGTCCTGCTGGCCTGGACGGTGATCTCCGTTCCGTTCGTTATCTACCAGCTCTGGTCGAATCTGGAGAAGGACTACTACCGGCGCGGCGTCGACGAAGGGCGTCGAACAACCGCCGAATTGCTCTATCGGGATATCATCGAGAAGGCGAGCAACGCCCAGTGCCATTCCATTTTCGTCAAGCAAGGCGACACTCGGGTCGACCTCATCAACGTTCGCTGTTTGCGCGTGGTTTCGGCGACGCCGGCTCCGGACCCGAGAACGGCTCGGCAAGTTGTCCGGTCGGCGCAACCGCCAATCAAGGTCCCGCCCCAGGCCGGCTCGGCCGACGTCGGGCCGCCGGTCCCCAAGCCGAAGGCCAAGCCACAACCGAAATAGCGCCCGGGCACCAGCGCATGCATGGTTCCCTGCGTAGCAGGGCCATGCGCGCCGCACCCCTTCTCATCGGCTGGAAACATCCCTAAACTCCCCCGGCATCTGCCTGGCGAAACAGTCAGCGCAGTAAGGAGGCCGAAAAACACCAAGAGCTGCGGGCACGATTCGCAAGCCGCCTGAACCCAGGCGGGGCGAACAAAGCACGGGTGCGCGCTTGAGGGGCCAAGCCTTCGCCGGTCGAAGGTCGGGAAAGCACAAGGGACTTCACGGGTCATGTTTCAGATTCGCATTCACGGCCGCGGCGGCCAGGGCGTGGTGACCGCGGCGGAGCTGATGTCGGTTGCGGCGTTCCGGAAGGGCCATCATGCGCAGGCGTTTCCGAGTTTCGGCTCGGAACGAACCGGCGCGCCGGTGGTGTCCTACTGTCGTATCGACGACAAGGAGATCCGGCTGCGGGAGCCCATTCTGGAGCCCGACGCGGTGATCATCCAGGACCCCACCTTGTTGTTCTCGGTGGACGTCTTCCAGGGCCTGAAGACGGACGGCTTCGTCCTCATCAACTCGACAAAGAGCTTCGAGGAACTGGGCGTGGACGAGTTCGTTCGGGGATTTCCGAAAGGCCATGTGAGGACCGTCGGTGCCACGGAACTGGCGGTGAAGCACGTCGGGCGCCCGGTTCCGAACGCGGCTTTGCTGGGCGGTTTCGCGGCCATCTCGGGTCAGCTTGATCTCGAGGCGGTGGAAGCGGCGATCCGCGACAAGTTTTCCGGCGCTGTCGCCGACGGCAACGTCGCGGCGGCGGAAGCCGCTTTCGAAGCGGCAAGAGCGAACTAGGACGGGAGGACGGACCATGCTGAAGCAGACGGAGGGATCCCACGCGGTCGCCGAGGCGGTCGCCCTGAGCCGTCCGGAGATCATCTGCGCGTATCCCATCTCGCCGCAGACCCACATCGTCGAGGGCGTCGGCGAGATGGTGAAGACCGGCGAACTTCAGAACTGCGAGTTCATCAATGTCGAATCGGAGTTCGCCGCGCTGAGCGTGGCCATCGGCTCGTCGGCGGCCGGCGCCAGGACGTATACGGCGACGGCGAGCCAGGGGCTGCTGTTCATGGCCGAGGCGGTCTACAACGCCTCCGGTCTCGGCTTGCCGATCGTGATGACCATCGGCAACCGGGCCATCGGCGCGCCGATCAACATCTGGAACGATCAGTCGGACAGCATGTCCATGCGCGACGCCGGATGGATCCAGCTGTTCGCCGAGACCAACCAGGAGGCGGCAGACCTGCACATCCAGGCCTTCAAGCTCGCCGAGGCGCTGAGCCTGCCGGTGATGGTCTGCATGGACGGGTTCATCCTCACCCACGCCTACGAGCGCGTGGACATCCCGAGCCAGGAGCAGGTTGACGCCTTCCTGCCACCGTACCAGCCGCGCCAGGTCCTCGATCCGGCCAACCCCTACTCGATCGGCGCCATGGTCGGGCCGGAGGCGTTCATGGAGGTCCGCTATCTGGCCCACGCCAAGCAGCTGCTGGCGCTGGAGGAAATTCCGCACATCGCGGCGGAGTTCAAGCAGATCTTCGGGCGCGATTCGGGCGGACTCATCCATTGCTACCGTACGGAGGACGCGGAAACGTTCGTCGTCTCCCTCGGCTCCGTCTGCGGCACCATCAAGGATGTGGTCGACGAGATGCGCGAAGAGGGCGCCCGGATCGGTGTCGTCAGCCTGTGCGCTTTCCGTCCGTTTCCCTTGGAAGCGCTGAGGAACGTCCTCGAAAGCGCCAAACGGATCGTGGTTGTTGAGAAGAGCCTCGCGCCGGGCCGCGGCGGGGTCGTCGCGTCCGATGTCCGGTATGCGCTCCGCGGCATGCCCAGGCCCGTCCATACCGTTGTTGCCGGGCTCGGCGGTCGCCCGATCACCCGTCCCTCCCTCCACGAGCTCTTTGACCGGGCGCTGAGGGACGAGCTCGAGGACGTCCATTTCCTCGATCTCGAGCGGGAGGTCGTCGACAAGGAACTGCGGCGCGAACAGGAATCGCGGCGGTCCGGACCCGCCGCCGAGAACATTTTGCGAGACCTGGGCCTCGGTGTGGCCAAGGCCGTCTGAGGAAGGGAGGCTCCGATGACCGAGACGACCGCACAAAGGGTCAAGTTCTACCAGAAGGGCACCTTCACTGTCGGCAACCGCCTGATCGACACCGAACAGCGGTCGGTGCAGGCGAGCACGGATCGTACCAACGCGATCACCAGCGGACACCGCGCCTGCCAGGGCTGCGGCGAGGCGCTGGGCGCGCGTTATGCCCTGGATGCGGCCATGCGCGCCACCAATAACCAGCTCATCGCGGCGAACGCGACCGGGTGCCTGGAGGTTTTCACCACGCCCTATCCGGAAACGTCGTGGCAGCTTCCCTGGATTCATTCGTTGTTCGGCAACGCGGCCGCGGTGGCGACGGGGATCGCCGCGGCGATGCGGGTCAAGGGACGCGAGGATGTCCGGGTTATCGCCCAGGGCGGCGACGGCGGCACCACCGACATCGGCTTCGGGTGCCTGTCGGGGATGTTCGAGCGCAACGACGACGTTCTTTACATCTGCTACGACAACGAAGCCTACATGAACACGGGCGTGCAGCGGTCCAGCGCCACACCGCCGACGGCGCGGACGGCGACGACGATGCCGGTCGGCGACGAGCCGGGCAACGTGTTCGGGACCGGCAAGTTCCTCCCCGAGATCGCCATGGCCCACCACATCCCCTACGTGGCGACGGCGACCGTCGCCCGCCTCCACGATCTCGAAGCCAAGGTCGTGAAGGCGATGACGTTCCGAGGGGCGCGCTATATCCACATCTACGTCCCGTGCCCGCTGGGTTGGGGGACGGCCTCCAACGCCACCATCAGCATCGCCCGGCTGGCCATGGAGTGCGGCCTGTTTCCGCTGTTCGAGGCGGAGCATGGACGAATCACCACCTCCACGCCCATCCGCCGCAAGATACCGGTGGAGGAGTACCTGAGGCCGCAACGGCGTTTCGCCCACCTGTTCAAGAAGGGCGGCGTCGACGTCGAGCGCATCGCCCGGCTTCAGGCGATCGCGGATGCCAACATCAAGAACTTCAATCTGTTGCGCGAGGAAGAGGAGGGCATCTGATGAGCAAGCCGTTTGCGATCACGCTGGATGTCGGCACCAGCCTCGCCAACCTGACCGGCACCTGGAGAACCGAACGCCCGGAGTATCTCGATCGCCTTCCGCCCTGCAACAACGCCTGCCCGGCGGGGGAGAACATCCAGGCCTGGCTGTATCTGGCGGAAGAGGGCGACTACGAGGGCGCCTGGCGGGAGATCATGGTCAACAACCCGATGCCGGCGGTGATGGGCAGGGCCTGCTACCACCCGTGCGAGTCGGCGTGCAACCGCCAGCACGTCGACGAGGCGGTCGGCATCCACGCCGTTGAACGGTTCCTCGGCGATCTTGCCATCGAACGCGGCTGGTCGGTGGACCCGGTGGCACCACCGACGGGCAAGAAGGTCATGGTCCTGGGCGCCGGCCCCGGCGGCCTGTCGGCGGCCTACCACCTCGCGCGGCTGGGCCATTCGGTGACGGTCTACGACGCCTCGGAGAAGCCCGGCGGGATGCTGCGATACGGCATTCCGCGCTATCGGTTGCCGCGCGAAGCCTTGGACGGCGACATCCGGCGCATCGCCGGGATGGGCGTGACCTTCAACATGAACGCCCGCGTCGACGACATCGAAGCGGAGAGAAAGAAGGGCGGCTATGACGCCTGCTTTGTCGCCATCGGTGCGCAATTGGCGCGGACCCTCGAATTCCCGGCCGATGGTTCGATCCCGATGCACGAGGCCATTCACATCCTGCGTCAGGTCGAAGCAGAGCCCGAGGCGCTGTCGCTGGGCAAGCGGACGGCCATCTACGGCGGCGGCAACGTCGCCATGGACGTGGCGCGGTCGGCCGTGCGACTGGGCGTCAAGGATGTCCTGGTCGTCGTCTTCGAGGCCCGCGAGCAGATGCCGGCCCACAAGTTCGAAATCAAGGAGGCTTTGGAAGAGGGCGTCCGGCTGACCTGCCTTCGCAGCGTCAAGGCGGCCGAAAACGGTATGGTGACCCTGGAGGAGATGGTGCTCGACGACACCAACCGGCCGCAGCCGACGGGGCGGCTGGAATCGGTGGCCGTCGACAGCCTGGTCCTGGCCATCGGCCAACTGATCGAGACGTCGCTGGTGGAGAACCTTCCCGATGTCACCGTCGTCGGCGGCGCCATGCAGGTCGATGAGCACATGATGACCGGCTGCCCCGGCGTCTTCGCCGGCGGCGACATGGTGCTGTCGATGCGCACCATGACGACGGCCATCGGCCACGGCAAAAAGGCGGCCCGCAATATCGATGCCTTCCTCAAGGGGGAGCTCTATCAGGCGCCCCTCAAGCATGAGATCGCCGACATCGGCAAGGTGAACGACTGGTACTACGCCGACGCGCCGAAGACCGTCCAACCGGTGCTCGAGATGATCCGCCGGCAGTCCGGCTTCGAGGAGGTCCTCGGCAACCTCGACGAGGACAACGCCCTCTATGAGGCCCGCCGCTGCATGTCGTGCGGCAACTGTTTCGAGTGCGATACCTGCTACGGAGTGTGCCCGGACAACGCGGTGATCAAGCTCGGACCGGGCAAGCGCTTCCGATTCAACTACGACTACTGCAAGGGGTGCGGCCTGTGTGTGGCGGAATGCCCTTGCGGTGCCATCAAGATGGTGCCGGAGGACATCTGAGGACGTCGACGCCGGTCCGTAGCGGTCGCCATCTGCCGGAGCGTACGCGGCTGCGGCCAAAGGTTCTGTGTGCTCGGTCAGAATCGTTCAATTTGGCCCGAACACGCTCTAGAACCCAAACCGAACGCTGAACTAAACCCGGGGGTCCCGCTCGACGCCGCGATGGCGCCCGTCCAGGCTGCGCGCGTAGAACGCGTCTACGGACCCGCCGCCCAGGAGATCGAAAACCCGGAAACCGGCACCCGCCGCGTTGGCGAAATCGATCCGCTGGATCTGTTTCGTCCCCTTGGCGCGGAACGGGAAGGCGCCTCCGTGATCGTAGAAGACGTAGAGCTGCAGGGTCGGATCGACGTCCTGGCTCGCCATGCGCAGTTCCGCCAGCGGAATGTTGGCCTGCAGTTCGACCACCGCGTTGTAGCCGTCGTCGCCGGCAAACTCGAACAATTCGTAGGCGCGTAACGAGGTGGCGCCACCGTTGTAAAACTGCTCCGCCGGGGGCAGGGGTTCGCCGTGGGCGTATTGGCCGCGTCCGCGAAAGAAAAACGCGAAGGTTTCGCCGAGGCGTTGGTAATAGGCCGCCTCGGTCGCCAGCGTCGTGTGGTAGGTCCGTGCCTCGACGCCGGCCGTCTCGACCTCGGCGTAGAACCGGTTGCCGCGGACGGCGACTGTCCAGAACGCGGTATCGCCGGCGCCCTCGACGACCAGTCCGCCCGACCCCTTGCCGATGCCGGTCTTCTGCTCGAGACCGGCCAGATCGCTGGTCGAATCGCTCTCGTCGAGTCCGGCATCGACACTGACCAGGAAGTAGCGATTGATGAAGAGAGGCTGGCTCAGGCGCACACCGAACTGGCGGGAACTGCTGGTGATGCCGAGGCCGCCAAAGGGACCGCGCTTGATCTCGCTTTTCGACACGCTGACGGTCGAGCTCAACCGCGTCCCCCAGGTGGTCAGCGACACCGCGTACGAGAGGAAGCCGGAGTGCAGACCATTGATCCGGGTGAAGCCGAGGGACACCGGATCGGCGCTGCCCGAGGCCGCGGCGATGCCGACCAGTCCGCCGGTCCGGTATTCGCCGGTGGCGACGGTCCCGTCGCTGTCGAAATAGGGCGTGAAGGTGAACAGCTGCGGTTCCTCGGCGAGCACGACGATATCCGTGGTGGCGAATTCCTCGCCCGGTTCGAGCCGCACGCCGAGGCGGACGGAATTCAGCTTATTGAACCGGATCAGTGCGCGCTCGAGGATTTCCAGGTTGACGAGGTCGCCCTCCTCTAGATCGAGCCGTCCAGCGATGAATTCCGGCCGGGTGTAGGCGTTGCCTTCGATCCGAATTCGCCCGACGATGCCCTCGATCAGTTCGATGATGACGACGCCCTCGGAGATGGTTTGCGGCGGTAGCAGCGCCCGCGCCGTGACGAACCCCTTTTCCCGGTAGAGCGCGTTGATTTCGGCGACGAGTTCGTAGAGGTCCGCGAGCTCGACCTCGCGCCCCTCGTAGCGCGAGACGATGGCGCCGATCTCCTCCGCCGACAGGATCTCCGATTCGGGGATGTCGATGCGCCGGGCGAGGAACTTGGGCCCTTCGCCCCGCTTGGGGATCCGAACGCCCTCGCCTTCGGTTTCGATAACCGGAAGTTCGAAGCCGGGGCCTTTCCGCAGCCGTTCCTCGCGGCGGATCTCCTCGAGCTTCTTGCGGGTCCTTTCGGGGGTCTGGGTTTGCGTCGCGCCTTCGTCGAGCTGCTGTTGCTGCTGGGCGTGGACGTCCGGTGCTGCGGCGATGGCGAGGGCGGCGACGATCAGACCGCCCAGCAAAGTCCGGCAGGCGGCGCGGATGCCGCTCGACCGGTACTGACGTGTTAGCGGTGTCGACGAGTCGACCAGGACCATCGGTAGAATATCCCCCAGTGGCCATCATATTAATATTTCCGCATAGAGAAACTGGATTTGTGCAGCGCCCCGAATCGGGCGTCCTGTGAGAACCGCTGGCATTCTGGCTAGGGGATTGGTGCCGCGCTGGTTTCAGGCCGGTCGCCGCCCTATTGCACTGCGCTCTGCTGCTGCGGCTGCTGTTGAGGCTTCTGCGGGCCCTGCTTCTGTTCCGCCTGCTTCTCAGCCTCTTCCTTCACCGGTTGCTGCTTCTGCTGCTGCTCCTTCGTCGGCTCTTCTTTCTTTGCTTCTTTTTCAGCAGGTTCTTGCTCTTTCTTCTTCTGTTCCTCTGGAGTTTTCTTCGTTTCTTTTTCTTTTGTCTCCTCTTTTTTCGCCTTTTCTTCTTCGTCTACTTTCTTTTCTTCTTTTTTCTCTTTTTCCTCTTCATCTTCCTTTTCTTCTTCCTCGACCTTTTTCTCCTCGGACTCAAGTTCCTTCTTCTCGGTTTCTTTCTGCTCTTCGGCCTTCTTCTCGCCAGGCCCGCCCGTCTCCTCGCCGGGCTTGCCGTCCTCGGTGGTTCCCTCTTCTTCGCCCGCTTCGGTGGTGAAGCCGCCGAGCCCGCCGCCGATATCGACGTTGACACCTCCGCCCTCGATGCTGGCGCCGGTGCCGCCGGTCTGCTGAGACTGCCCGCCTCCGGTCGAGCTGGTCTGGCCTTGCTTGGTCGCCTCGTCGAGGGCGTTCATGCCGCCGGCCGCCGTGCTGATGACCGTGAACCCGGCGTCGAACCGGACAACGAAGGCATCGGTGGTGACCGTCGTTCCATCGATGGTGAAGTTGATGCTGCCACCTTGCGGGAACAGCTGCACGTCGCTGGGCGCTCCAGCGCTCATCATGTTATCGACGAGGACATCGACGGAGCTTGTCGAGAACAGCCCTTCGCCGGAAATCCTTCCGCCGCTGACTTCCAGCCGGGTGCCCATCCCCTCGACCTCCGCCATCCCGACCTGGAGGCTTGTGAAGCGGATGCCGCTGGGCGCCTCGTAGGTGATGGCCAGCTCTTCAGCGGCCCCGTTTTCGGGTCCTCCGGCGCGGACGACCAGCGGAGCGGTGGCTTCCTCGCCCTGCACAAGCGCGCCGACGACGATGGTTTCGGCTTCGAGGGAGACCGATTCCAGCGCCTTGAGCCAGCTCATCTGCAGATCGTTCGCCGCCTGCAGGGTGATGGCACCGGTGCCGGAGTCGATGCCGCCGGTTTCGTCCGACGTGATGTCGCCGCCGCTGGTCAGCCGCACGTCGTTGCCGTTGGTGGTGATCCGGTCGTGCAGGATCAGATCGCCGGCGGATTCCGCTTCGAGTACGCCGCCCACATCGACCTCGCCGAACCCGCTGAGGCTGAACGGGGCGTAGATGTAGGCGCCGCCGCCGCTGGCGATCGCGACGCGGCCGGTGTGGTCGTGGGTGTCGACGTCGAACGCTCCTTCCGGTCCGCCCGCCGCGCCAATGTCACCGGTGGCGTTGAGCGCGATGTGCCGGGCGAGGACGTCGACGTCCAGATCGGCGTTCCAGTCGAAGATGCCGCCGGCGCTCTCCAAAGTGACATCCGCGTCGGACGTGACGAAGCCGATCAACAGGTCGCTGCTGGCCGTGGCGACGAACACATCGTCGATCGCCGTGGCGTTGAGCGCTGCGCCCTCGGCCTGATCGAGGGTCAGCGGTTTGCCGTCTTCACCGACGCCGCCGCCGAGGCTGACCAGATCGAGGGTCCCGGTAAACAGGGCGGTGGCGTCATCGTCGCGGCCATTGAGGATGCTGCCGGGAACGGTGAGGGTGGCGTCGCTGGTGGTCTCCAACCGCTCGATGCGCAGGTCGCCCGAGGTCTCGATGATGTTGACGCTGCCATCGCCGGCCATCGCCGTCAGCGTACCGCCGTCGCCGGCCGCCGTATCGATGTCGAGGGCGAGGTCGGCGCCGCCGGTGAGGCCAATGCCGGCCCCGGCCTCGAGGACGATCCCCACTGCGGCGATGTCGACCTTGGTGTCCTCGCGCCAATCGAGGATCCGGCCCGGGCTCATGAGCGTGACGGTCTGGCTGGAGAACACCGAATCGACACTGAGGTCGCCGGCGTACCCGCCGATGTACACGTCCTCGGCGGCGCGGGCGATCAGGCCGACGGCACCGGATTGTTCGAGGATGAACGGCTTCTCGGCCGTACCGATGCCGCCGCCGGAGGCCTCCAGGATCACCGAATCGGCGGTCACGTTGGCGCCGTCGTCGTCGCGGGCGTTGTAGATGCCACCGCCGACCTTGACGCGGACGTTCTGGTCGGTGGCCACGGCGCGGATGTTGATGTCGGTTTCCGAGCCCAGGAAGATGTGGCCGCTGGCCGACAGGCTGATGGACTCACCGGCGTCGATGTCCACGTCCTCCTTGCGCTCGATGATCATCCGGTCGCCCTCGCGAACGATGTCGTCCTGCTCGGCGGCGGCCAGCGCGGTCTTGACCTCGTCGGTGAAGGCGCTGGGCCCGGTGAGGTCGAGCTCGATGGCGTCCTTCTCCGAACCGATCTGGCCGGTGGCGTTGATGGTCACGTGACGGGCCTGGATATTGGCGCCCTCGATGACCACCGTGGTGTCCGGCGTATCCTTCATCGCGAACGACGGAATGAGGGTCGTCAGCTCGGCCTCGGTCCACTTGTAGCCCTCGGTGATGTCGGCGATCTCGTCGGCGCCCGCGGTGTACGAGAAAGCCGGATCGTAGGGGTCGTCACCGAACAGGGCGTGGCCGTCGTGATAGGCCTGGGTGCGGCTGTCGGCGTGCTCCTGGATGCCTGCCTCGTCCAGCCCGGCGTCCGTCAGCGCCTGACGCTCGGCCGTGGAGACGACATAGGCGTAGTCTGGGTTGTACGTGCCGGGATCGTCGGTCGCGTTCCGGAGGCCCCAGTAGTCCTGGTAGGCCTGTTCCTGGGAGCTTTCGTAAGCCGCGATCTCGTCCGCTTTCTTTTGCTCGGCGGCGTCGCCGGTCAGCCCGAGGTCGGTCCACAGTGCCCGCAGCTGCTGGATGGTCGCTGTGTCGGCGACTTCCTCCTTGTTGGCGTCGAGCACGTTGCCGCTGACGGTCAGCTCGACGTCGCCGGGGGTGACGATCCGCTCGATGCGCAGGTCGCCGGACACTTCCTCGACATTGACGTCGCCGGCGCCGGCGATGACGGTCAGCGTGCCGCCGCCCTCGGCGTCGGTGTCGACGCGGACGCCTGCTTCGCCGAAGCCGATGGTGCCGCGGCGGGCTTCGAGACGGACACTCTTGCCGGTGATCACGCTGTCGCCGTCGCCGATCAGGCTGCCGTCGGCGATCAGGCCGACCGAGCCGCTGCCGGTCTCGAGATGCGAGAAGATCAGGTCACCGCGCGCGGATTCGAGATAGATGTCCTGCCCCGAAGTCACGGAGAGCGTATCGCCGGCTTCCTGGGTCAGGCGCAGGTGATTGTCAGCGGCGCCGACCGAGCCCTGCGCCGCCTCGAGTGTCAGCGCGCCGGAGCGGATGCTGCCGACCGAGGTCTTGTTGACAATGCTGCCCTCAGTCGTCGCGATCTCGGTTGCGCCGCCGGCATTGTTGATCGAACCGGCGATGTTGACGCCGCCGCGGCTGTCGATGCCGACGAAGCCCTCGTCGTAGCCGATGAACTCGATGCCGATCCGCCGGTCCGCGGCGACGGAATGGAAGTTGTAGGTGACGTCGCCCTTCTCGGTGACCTTTGTGCGCGCGAACCACGAGGTCTTGAACGGAGCGCAGAAGATCGCCCAGCAGCGCCACTCCCAATAGACGCCGTCGGTGTCGGTCTGGCGGATGACCTCGTCGGAGAGGACGTGGTTTTCGCGGCCGTATGTGTATTCCTGCGACGCGGTACGCGGCGCCACGTAATCGCCGACGGGCAGTTCGGCGTCGCTGAGCTGGCGTTCCTGGTGGAAGATCCGGTCCTGGTTGCGGAATTCGCGGCTGCCCGTCGGGATAAAGCCGAGGAACTTGTCGTACTCGCGGCGCCACCTCTCTTCGGTCTGTGTCGTCGTCGCCTTACCGGTCATCCAGTTGTAGCGGAGATTGGCTTGCGGATCGTAGCTGCTCGTCCGGTCGCCCGCGCCGCCGGCCAGCCGCTCGGCGACCAGCGTCTCCAGATTGAGGTTGTCGTAGATCTGGATCGAGTCGCCGACACGTTCGAACTGGGTGACCAGCGGCAGGCCGAGGCCGTTGTTCTTGGCCTTGTCGATCAGGGTGATCTGCCCCTCGATATCGCCCGTATTGATCGCCTCGATGCTGACCGGCAGGGTCGAGTCGTTGGTGACGACAATCCGTCCGAAGCCGTCGACGACGTTGACCTTGCCGTCGCCGGTCGAAGCGATGCGGCCGGAGAGCAGCACCGTGCCGCCCTTGACCTCGGCGTCGAGGATGCGGATCTCGCCAAGCTCGGCGTCGAGCTCTGCCTTGATGCCGCCGGTGACGATCCGGGCGCCGTTGAGCGACGGATCGACGACATCGATCTGCACGAACCGCTCACCCGTCGAGGCCGCCTTGGCCAACGCCGCGTTAACCTCGGCCTGGCTGATGTGGATCGTCTTGTCCGGGAGCCCGCTCTCGATCACGCCGTTAAGGTTGATGGTGTCGGCGTTGATGTAGACGTTGTTGGCGGCAAGGGTGAAGCTGTCCGAAGGCAACTGTTGGATGGTGTTCTGACCGGGACTTGTGGGCAAAGCCTGTTCCGGGAACGCTTCCCAGAAATCCGCGGTGGGGCCGAAGCCGGCTTCGGGATGCGGGCCGATGTTCAGCAGCGTCTCGGGCGAATCGAACACGAAGTCGCCGCCGGCGTCGATGATCACCGTGTCGGCGCGGACGTCGGCGGTGGCGATGACGCTGCCGGTGTCGTTGAGGATCGCCGCCAGGCCGTTGACGTTGTTGATCTGGCCGGCGACCAGGAGATCGGGATCACCGAGGTTGGGGATGCCGTCGGGGTTGTAGACTCCGGAGTTCTTGTCGAAGCGGTTCTGGACGATGATCTGCAGCTCGGGCGTGACCTCGGCATCGATCAGCGTCAATCCCTCGATGGCGTGGACGATCTCGTTGTTGACCAGGATGCGGCCGCCGGGCTCGTCCGGGATGGTCAGGCCGGTGACCTTCAGCGGCATCGGCGAATCGTTGGTGATCAGGATCTCGGCGTCGCCCGGCGCGTCGATCAGGCCGCTGCCGGTGACGTTTTCGGCCCACAGGAACACGTTGCCCGTGGCCGCCTCGGCTGGTGCAACCTCGATGATGTCGACGAACTCGTTGGCGTTCCGCGTCGCCAGGATGCCTTCGAGGAAGGCGATCCGCGCTTCGATCTCAGCCTTGGCCCGGGCGCTTTCCGACGTCGATTTGGCGCCGTAACGGGCCTTGACCACCTCAAGACGGTCGATCTCGTCACGGATCGTGCTACCGAGGTTCTGGTCGGTGAGGATGGTCCATTCGAAGCCCTCGGACTGCTCGAGCGGCGTCAGCGTGCCGACGAGAACGCCGTCCGGCGGATTGGCGGGATCGAAATCGTCCGGAAGGGCATCGAGGTCGAACAGCCGCCATTCGCCGACTTCCTCGTCGAAGCCGACCGCGTATTTGCCCTTCTCGGCGCCGTCCCGATAGTACGGACTGAAGTCGGTGCCGAAGGTGAGGGCGATCTTGTTGCGGACGCCGGTGCGCAGCGTGCCGTCGATGTTGATGCTGCTGACTCCGACGTTGGTCGAGTGGCCGCCCTTGATGTCGAGCGCGCGCTCGGCGTCGGTGCCGAATCAGCCGGCGATGGTCTCCGCGGCCTCCTTCCAGAGGTCGGTGGCGCGGCCGAGGTGATGGGCGAGCAACCCGCCGTCGTTCGCCTGCACCGTCATATGGCGCAACGAGGCGACACGCGCCGCCGACTCGATCTCGACAGTCGACGTGCGGCTCGCCAGAGCTTCGGCGATCGGCACGCCGTTGAACGGGAAGGCGGTGCGGTTGTGGACCCGGGTCTCGGCGTACGGCTCGATCAGCCCGGCGCCTTCGGCGTTCGCGCCGGCGAGGACGAACACTTCGCCCATGCCGACGATGTCGGCGCCCTCGCGCACGAACAGCCGGTCGACGGCGTTAACAGTAGCGAACGACGCGCCCTGTCCGGCGCCGGCGAGGCCATAGGTGTTGGCGAACGCCCGGGCATGGACGTCGGCGTCGCCGCGGGCCGCCAGGACAACGTTGCCGGCCTGGGTCGCGAGGTTGGTGGACGCCCCGATCTCGACCTCGGTGGTCAGGCCGACGCTCTGCGCCGACGACGCCAACGGCGCCAGCAGCAGGCCGCCAGAATCGATCTTCGACTCGTCGTCGACCACCGGCCGGTTCAGTGCCACGACCGATGCGGTTCCCTGGTCCTTGGGGGTTCCGGTGACGAGGATGGGCGCCGACTCGCCGACCGAGGCCTTGGACGTGGCGGTCAGGATGCCCGTGGAGCCGCCGGCGGCGGCGGCGAACGCGCCACCCTGCAGGACCTTGAAGTTGGCACCGTCGACGAGGTCCTTGCGGACGCTGTTGTCGGCGGTGACGTCGAGCCCATGGGTGACGATGCCGGTGTGGTCGCCGAGCCGCGCGGTCACCGACACGTTGCCGTTGACGACGAGCAAACCGGCATCGGCCGCGGCAAGGGCGACGCCGGTCGAGTCGAGACTGCCGTCGTAGAGGCCTTCGTTGAAGGCCGTAACAGTAACGCTTTCGGCCATGATATCGGAGAGTGACTCGCTGTCGTCCGTCCCGGCCCAGACGTCGGCGGAGTGGCTGACCGTCGTCAGGCCGGCCTGGGCGACGGCGGCGCCGCTGGCGCCGGCGATGGTCTCGGCGAGGATGTTCTCGTCGCTGATGGCGCGGATGACGAACGCCTCGTCGGTGCGGACCGTGGCGTCGGCGCCGAGCCGGGCCGTGGTGTCGAGATCGGTCGTCGTGATCGCCGTGTGTCCGCCGGCGGCGAAGATGCCGGTCGCCACGCCGAAGGCCTTCGCGCGGGTGCGGGCCGCGTTGGTCGCCGCGATGGTGATGCCGACGCCATCGTCGTCCTCGGTGTCGATCAGCGTGGTGTCGGCGCCGGTCGAGGCCTCGACGTTCACCGTCGCGTCGACATTGGCGGCGGTGGCGACGACGCCAAGGAGGATGCCGCCGCTGCCGGCGTTCGCCTCGGCGCGGGCCGGTGTGCCTTCCTTGTTCCCCTGTTCGGCGGTGATGGCGATGCCGTGGCCTTGCAGCTCGGCCCCGGCGCCGGTCGTCGCGACGATGTCCTTATCGGTGATTGCCTCGGCGATGGAGCCGCTGGCCGCGGCGCCGCCGGCGATGGCGCCGCCGGTCGCGATTGCGGCGTTCTCGACGTCGTCGGTCGCGGCGACATCGATACCGCCGGCCGCCGTGACGAACGAATCGAGGCCGACCTCGGCGAGGGTATCAGCGGTATCGGTGACCGAGGCGATGGCGCCGGCGCCGCCCGCACTGATGCCGGCGGACGCCTCAGTGGCCTCGGCCGTCGTGCTGCCATCGGTCGTCGCGGTCAGCGCGACCTCCGCATCCTCATCGTCGTCGGTGGCCATGATTTCGACACCGGTGCCGGTGCGCACGGCCGTCTCGCCGCCGACCTTGGCGATCGCCGATGCCGTGCCCGCCGAGGCGAGGACCGAGACCGCGGCGCCGACGGATTCGACGACCAGGTTGGTGTCCGTTGTCGCCGTCACCGAGACGTCGCCCTCCGCTTCGGCCGTGGTGCCGTCGCCCAGTTCGGCCGTCGTGCGGTTGTCGACGTCGGCGATAGCGATGGTGCCGACGCCACCGACGACACTGGCCGAGACGCCGATCGCCTCGATGCGCGACGGAGCGCCGTTGTCCAGCGCCTTGGCCTCGATGGTGATGGTGTTACCAGCCTCCAGAGTCGCGCCGACGCCCGTGTAGGCGCGGGTGTCGCGGCGGATGTGGCCGGCCGCGAACATGCCGCCGACGCTGACGGCACCGACCGAGCCGCCGCCGGCGAGTCCGTGGAAGCGGGTGCGGTCGGTGGCACGGATGTCGATGTCATGGCCGGCGGTGACCGTCGCGCCGCTGGCGACGTAGGCCGCGGTGCCGCCCGGCCGCGGATCGTCCGACGGATTGATGTTGCCGCCGATGCCGGTGGTCTTCTCGGCGACCAAATCGTCTTTCTGGTTGCCCTCGGTCTGCTGGGTCTGGACGACGGTGAACTTGTCGCTCTCCTCCATGTCTCCCCGGTGGTCCCGGGAGGTCTGGGCGTCCATGCCGGCGACCATGTCGCCGTTGTCGTTGTTGAGTTCTTCGCTCGACTCGTCGTCGAGTTCGGCGCCAATGGCGAGGATATCGATGGACCCGGCGGTGCCGACGCCAATGCCGCCGGTGCCGGCGATCGCCGTGCTGTTGATGGTGCGGTCGGCGTCGGCGGTGACGCGGACGTCGCGGCCGGCTGAAACGTCGGCGTCGTCGCCGATGTAGGCGGCCGTGGTGTTGCGGACGACGAGAACGTCCGCCGAGATCCCGGCGCTGCCGAGGAGGCCGACGCCAAACTGGCCGGAGAAGCTGTCGACATCGGTGGTCGTCGTGGCGGCGACCTCCACGTCCTGGATATCGGTCGTATAGGCTTCGGTCTGGTTGACCTGGGCATCGGCGCCGATATAGGCGCGGGTGTCGGTGGTGACGACGTTGACCCCGAGGGCGCCGCCGATCACGATTCCGCCGGCGACGGTGCCGGAGATCGTCACGGCGTCGAAGTCCTGGTTCGCCGTCGCGGCGACGCGGGTCGTGCCCTTAGCGTCGGTCTCGGCCTCGCCGCCGATGCGTGCGTCGACCCGGTTCGAGGCGACACCGACGGTCAGGCCGGCACCGCTGACCCCGCCCAAAGCCGCCGTCGCCTGGCCGGCGATGAGGTCGATGTCGGAGTCGTCGGACGCCTCGACGAAGAGGTCGCTATCGCTCGTTACGACGGCACCCTTGGCCACCTCGGACAACACGTCGTTGGATACCACCGTGACGCCCAAGGCCCCGGCGTTGGCGCTCGTGCCGATGCTGCCGTCGACCGCAAGTGTGCGGACCGCTTCGTGGGAGGCCGCGTCGACATCGATGCCGCCGCGGGCATCGACGGTACCGCCAAGCGAGGCGGTCACGGTCTTGGCCAGAACCTGAGTCGCCACCGTGCCGCTGTTGGCGCCGCCGGCGGCGAAGGACGCGGTGACCGCATCGGTCGTGAGATGCGTGTCGCCGCGCGCCCGAACCGCCACCTGCTGGTCGGCACCGGCGCCGGCATTGTCGGCGTTGATCGTCGTGCCGTTGCCGACTTTGGCCTCGGTGGTGCTGGCGACGACGTTGACGCCGACGGTCGCCTGCAGCCCAACGAAGCCGACGGAGACGCCGACCGGCACCGAATGGACCGCTTCGTTGGACTGGGCGATGACGAACAGGCCGTGGCCGTCCTCGACCTCGCGGGTCAGCGTCGAGCGGTCGACCTCGGTGGTCTCCGCGTCCTCGACCGAAATTGCCGCGGTACCGGCGGACTCAGCGGTCAGCGCCACGTCGCCGGCTTCGAAGCCACCGTCCGCGTGGGCAAGGATGCGGGCGTCGGCGCCGACGGCGATCTCCTGCGCTTCGAATGTCAGGTCGCCGGAATCACCCGTTGATGCCGCGGTTCCGTGGTCGCCGGCGGCCACCTGCCGGCTCGACACCGTGACGCCAGTGGCGACGGTGATGCGGTTGTCGGCGGCGAACGTGTGATCGGCACCGTCGAAGCTCTGATCGACGGTGATGTTGATCTCGTCGGGGTCGATGACGACGATGCCGCCGAGGCCGTCGATGGCCGAGGCGCGGAACTGGCCGCCCTCCAGGTTGACCGTCCTCTCGGCGCTCAGTTCGGCGAAGCCGCCGTCGCCCGACACCTCGCCGCCGCGCACGTCGATGACCGCGCCGGCGCCGAAGGTGGCATCGTTGTCGGCCCAGACATCGACGGTGCCGCCATCGGAGTCTTCTCCGTGTCCCCGCGCCGACAGCGTCGCGCCTTTCGACAGCACGACATCGCCGCCGGCGTCGATGCCGACGAAGCCGCCGCCGATGCCGTCGGCGCCTTCCGCGGCGAGGCGTCCTTCGATCGCCACGTCACCGGCGGCGACGATGCGAATCTCGCCAGATTCGGTGACCGTCAGCTCGTTTCCCTGGCGGACACCCTCGATGTTAACCAGATCGCCGAACTGCACTCGCGCCCAGGCCTCGGGGCCGGTGACGATGTGGCCGCCAACGCTGACCTGACCGGCGGCGAGGGACGCCACCTCAAGGGCATTGATGCGGCCCTTGACCGAGATCAGCCCGGTTTCGGAGAGCGGGACCTGGCCGCTGTCGAGCAGACGCAACGCCCCGATGTTGGGAACCCCCGGGGCGTCGAAGAAGCTGCCCATGTAGCCCTGGGTCGGCGTCATCAGGGTCAGCGCGCCGACGTTGATGCTGCCCTGGGCGCCGACAACGACACCGTAAGGATTCAAGAAGTAAACGTTGCCGCCGATCCGGCCGCCCTGATAGGCGTTGAGGATGCCGTCGATGTGCGTGCGCTGGTCGTGGACCAGGTTGATCAGCCGCGAGGCCGCACCGGGGACGTGCAGGTTGACCGTGTTGCCGGTGTAAACGTCGAACTTGGAGAAGGAGTTAAGGGCGTTGGCGCCGTGGATGGTGCCGGTGGTGACGTCTGTAATGCGGCCTGAGATGGCGAGGTGGGTTTGGGTGCGGCCGTCAGGGACGATCTGCGGCGGCTGGGCGTAGACGGCGATGGGCGAGAGGATGAACTCGGCGCTAACGGCCAATGCCAGGAGCCGGACCCACTTCCGTCGCCCGCGCATTCGCAACAAAAACATGCCACCACAGGATCGATCCAGTGGCGCAACCTCACGTCCAGCCTGTTTTCCGTCGACCTGGTCTTCTGTGTCTTATGCCTTCCCTGCAAGCTGCTTCTCGGTCTTGGGCCGGTTGGATATCGGCAGCTAGCCTTCGGTCTGGATTCGGTCCCCCCCAAAAAAGGATAAAAACGCCAGCGCAAACCCGCGTAAAATTTACGCCATCTTCTTGTTAAATTACGAACCGAAAGCAACTCAGAGTCAATCGATATACTACGGTTTTCCACTGGGAAATAGCGGCAGGCACCAACCGCAGTATTTTGATATAAAAGCAAATTTTCTGAAATTTCTTTGCCGACTGGGCAAACGAAAGCGGCGGCGGATGCCGTTCACCCGTCGCCGCATCCAAGATGACATAGGAGATCTGTCGCCTTATTGCTCAACCACCAGTTCCGCATCAAGGCGGACCGGCCGCGACACGTTAAAATAGTTGGGCGACGTCTTGATCACCGTCTCGTGGATCTCCTGGAACTGCTCGGGCGTGCCGTTGCCCTTGATGCGCACCGTGTAGCGCATGGACTCGTATCCGGGCGGCACGGTCTCGTCGATACCGAGAAAGCCGCGCAGATCGAGCTCGCCCATCGTTTCGATCTCGACGCTCTCCAAGGTGATGCCCTTGACAGCGGCGCCGGCCACGTAACCGACCATCATGCAGGCGTTGAGCGCCGCCATCAGGTACTCCTGGGGGTTCGGCGCGGTGTTGGTGCCGAGAAGCTCGAACGGCTCGTCCACCGGCATGGTGAACCGGCGCTCGATGACTTCGCCGCCGAGGGTGTAGGACTCGACCATCGCCTCGCTGCGGGTCTGCCCGGTCCACGCCGAGCGGACCTCGAACCCGACCATCCCCTTTGCCGGATCGTTGCTGACCTCGTCGACCACACCGGTCAACGCGTCGACGTCGATGCCGTTGACCACATTCGGGGTCGTTACGACTGCTTGATCCATCGTCTGTCTCCTCTTTCGTCCGGCAGAGAACGTCCCGGACGGGTTCGAACTAGAACCGATCCGCGGGGAAAAACCCGTGGGCACGGCCAACGCCCGCGAAAGTCTCGCGGCCGCCGGACCAGCGCCGGCGGTCGCCGGCCGCCACGGCGGTGGCAACGGCGTTGCCGAGCCGCACCACGTCCGCAACCAGGCCCAATGCCCGCGGCGCCCGGCGTTCGGTTTCGTCGTTGCTCCGTCTCATGTTTGCCTCCTGTTGATCGTCTGTCGGCGGGCCGGCATCGCAGCGCGGACTCGCGACGATCGCAGGTTGGCGCGCAGGTGTTTCCGGCCGATGTCGAGAAACAGTGTTTGTTGTTTCAACTGTTTCCGCCCATCGCCTTGACAGGCGCGGCCCCAAGCCCGAACCATCGCCGCCATGCGCACGATGACGATCCTGCTGCTGGCCGGCCTCGTCGCGGCCGGTCCGGCGGTGGCGGACGGCGGGTCCGATGCGATCGGGCCCGCGCTCGCCGAGATCGCGCTGTCACTCTGTAGTGTGGGTCCTGCGGCTGCAGGCGATGTGGCCGCCCGATACGGCGCACGTGTCATCGAAGACCGCGTCGACAGGATTGGCGACTCGCCGGGGCGCCAGCGCCTGAGGATCGGCTTCACCGACGGCGCCGAGGTCCGCGTCGCCAGGCTGTTCCCGGGCGGGGTCTTGCGCCGGATGCGGGTCGCCGTCTGGGACGGGACGGCGCGGCCGCTGGCCGGCGCCGAGGTGGGCCGGGAGTGCGTCCTCGTCGGCGGACGCCGAATCGACTACGACGATTCCGGCCGGGCGGCGTCGCTCGTCCATCTCAATTCCCGGCTGGAGGACACCGGGCGGATCGAGCCGCTGAACCCGGCGGTACCCACGGGCCGCGACCCTGGTGGGGTCGCTGTGGCGCAGATCGATTCAGGGGTCAACTACCTGCTGCCGGTGATCGGCGCCCGGCTGGCGCGGGATGCCGATGGCCAGGCGCTCGGCTACGACTACTGGGACATGGACGACCGGCCGTTCGACATCGACACCGCCGCGTCGCCGTTCTATCCGCTGCACCACGGGACGGCGGTGGCCAGCATCCTGCTCGCCGAGGCACCCTCGGCGCGGCTCGTGCCGTACCGGTACCCGCGCCCCGACATGACGCGTATGGCCGATCTGATCGCCGCCGCCGACAAAATGGGCGTGATCGTCGTCAACGTCGCCATGGGCAGCCGGAACGCGGCGGAGTGGGATGCCTTCGCCGCCGCGGCGCGGGCCCGGCCCCACATGCTGTTTATCCTCTCGGCGGGCAATGACGGCCGCGACATCGACGCCGAGCCGGTCTATCCGGCGTCCCTCCGGCTCGGCAACGCCCTCGTCGTCACTTCCTCGGACCCGTTCGGCAGGCTCGCCCGGGGCTCCAACTGGGGCCGCGAAACGGTGCACGTCATGGTGCCGGGCGAGCAGGTGCCGGTCGTCGACCACCGCGGCGCCAAGGGCAAGGCCTCCGGTTCGAGCTTCGCCGTGCCGCGCATCACCGCGCTCGCCGCCCGGCTGCTGGCACGGCATCCGGAGTGGCGGGCCGCCGAGCTCAAGGCGGCGATCCTGGCGCGTGCGCGGCCCAGCCGGTATCACCCGGAACTGCCGGTACGCGCCGCGTGGATCCCCGATCCCGCCGACGATGGATGAGTCGATTTATCGGGGCGTTCCTGGGGGCGTTCTCGGGACGTTGTCGAGGAAGCCTCGGGCCGCGGGGGCGAGTGGCGGATGATGGGTTTCAATCAGCGCCCTGGCCTGGTCGCGCAGTTCGTCGTCGCCGCCCCAGTGGCCGGCCTGCAGGGCGAGGCGCAGCACTTGGGCGTCGTCCGGCACGGCGACGATGAGGCGGCGCAGAAGGGGAAGCGCATCGGCATAGCGCCGCGCCAGATGGAGGGTGATCGACGCCGAGATCAGCGAGTTGACGGCGTTGGGATCCATGGCCAGCGCCTGTTCGAACGTATTCACCGCGTCGCCAAGCCGGCCGGCGCGGCCTTCGGCCTGACCGACGAGGTCGAGGAACTGACGGTTCCCGGTATCACGGCAAACGTCCGAACCCGCCATTGCCGTATCGGAAGGCCGTGGCGGACCGGTCGCGATGGCATTCAACGCCGTGTCGCAGGACCGATAGGCGCGCCCGATGGCGATGCTTTCGTCCGCGTGCTCCGGACCCGAGGCGCTCCGGAGCTTGGCGATCTCCATGGCGGGGATGGCCTCGTTGCGGCCCTCGCCGCCGGAGGTGACGATACCGACAAGCCGACCGTCGGCATCGACCAGGGCGCCGCCGCTGTTTCCCGGACCACTGACTGCGGTGTGATGGTAGCGGGCACGGGGCGCGTTCTGTGCGAGCGGCCAGATCAACCGTCCCCGCGCATAGATGCGGACACGTCCGCGGCCGATGTCGGAACCGACGGCGTAGAGGTCGGTCTCACTGTCGGTCGATGCGACCGGCAACGGGGGCGGTCCGTCGAGGCCGGACGCGCTCAGGAGAATCAAATCGCCGGCGTAGGTCGTGGGGATCACGTCCGCAGCCACCGTCCGGCCATCGGGCAGGATCACCTCGGTGGCGATATCGTCGGCGACGACGTGGCGGTTGGTGACCAGGAGGTCGTCTCTCACAACGACGGCGCTCGCATGGGGGTCGTAGGCGGCAATTCGAAAAACCCGGTCGGCGGCAGCGCACACCGGCGCGGGCGCATCGCACGCGGCCCGGGCGCCGGGGATATCGGCCGCAACGGCGAGAAACGCCAGAACGACGACAATTTTCGGCGAAGTCATGCGGAGATGATGGTTATGAGACGTGGTACCGGCAAGCCGTCGATGATTCACCTTTGACAATTCGCCGGTAATTCATATGTATGCGAATAACAACACACGAGCCGACGGCGAGTGCCGGAAGCCATAAGGGAAGGGAGCGTTTGCGGTGGCGAACGAAAGCGCGCTGCGCACAACTCCGGTCACCGACTACCAGCTCGAGGACCAGATCGGTTATTTGCTCCGACGCGCGCACCAGCGGGCCACGGCGATCTTCGTCGAACGCATGGCCGCGACCGAACTGACGCCGACCCAATGGGCCGTGCTGTTCAAGCTGGGCGAGGTCGGCGAAATCTCTCAGAATTCCCTCGGGCGGCTGGTGGCCATGGATTTCGCCACCCTGCAGGGTGTGGTCAAGCGTCTGACGCAACGCAAGCTGATCGTCCGAACCCGCGATCCCCATGACGGTCGCCGGCTGGTCCTGCGCCTGACCGAAGACGGGGAGGCAATCGTTGCGGAAAACATCGGAATTGGTCACGGAATCTCGCGAGAGACCCTCGGACCGCTGTCTCCGCGCGAGCGCGAAACGCTGACTAAACTGCTTCGCAGAATCATGTGACGCACCTGCGAACATCTGCCTTGACACCACGCGGCCTTTGTGCAAATTTGTTCGTATACGAACAATTATAAGAAGGCGAAGCAATCGTCCGAGGAGGGGAGGAGAGCATGGCAGCGTCGGCGGGCTACTTCAGACCCGAAACCGTCGCGGAAGCCGTGGAGCATCTGGCTGCGGCGCCGTCCACCATCGTTGCCGGCTGCACCGACTACTTCCCTGATCTCCGGGACGGCCCGTCACGGGGACGCATCGTCGACATTACCGGTATCGCCGGCGCCCGCGGCGTCGTGGAACGGGATGACCATTTCCGCATTGGCTTCCTGACCACCTGGACCGACATCGCCCGGGCCGATCTGCCGCCCTATTTCGATGCCCTGAAACTGTCGGCGGTCGAGCTCGGCTCCATCCAAATCCAGAACGCCGCGACCGTCGTCGGCAACCTGTGCAACGCCTCGCCGGCCGCCGACGGGGTGCCGCCATTGCTGGCCCTCGACGCCGAGGTCGAACTCAGCTCACTCGCGGGCACGCGGGCGATGCTGCTCGCAGACTTCATCACCGGCAACCGCCGGACCGAGCGGCGCCCCGACGAGCTGATGACAGCCGTGCTGGTCCCCAAGCCGGCCGGCCGCTCGACCAGCAGCTTCCTGAAGCTCGGTTCGCGGACCTACCTGGTCATCTCCATCGTCATGGTCGCCACCGTGCTCGAGGATGACGGGACGGGCCATGTCGAGCGGGCGCGCGTCTCGGTCGGTGCATGCTCGGTGGTTGCCTTGCGGCTCGCCGCGCTGGAAGCGGCGCTTGCCGGAAAGCCGTTTGCGCCGGGCCTCGGCGACGGTGTCACCGAGGACCATCTCGCCGTGCTCAGCCCCATCGACGACATCCGCGCAACCGCCGGCTACCGGCGCAAAGCGGCACTCACGATGGTGCGGCGGTCGCTCGATCTCGCCGCGGGAGGCGTGCATGCTTGAAACCGCGTTCGCCGTCGTCGAGTTGAACGTCAACGGGCAGGCGGTGACTGTGCAGGCTCCGCCCATGCGGCGGCTGTCGGACGTCCTGCGCAACGACCTCGGTCTCACCGGCACCAAGGTCGGCTGTAACGCCGGAGACTGCGGCGCCTGCACCGTCTCCATCGACGGCGAACCGGTGTGTGCGTGCATGGTCCCGGTAGGGCGCCTCGGTGGCGCGCAAATCCTCACCGTCGAGGGCTTGAAGGAGGATCCGGCGTACCGCCGCCTGCAGCAAGCCTTCCACCACTACGGCGCCGCCCAGTGCGGTATCTGCACGCCCGGCATGCTGATCTCGGCGGCGGCGCTGCTGACTGAGACACCTACACCGAGCGAGGCCGAAACCCTGGACGCCATCGGTGGCGTGCTCTGCCGGTGCACCGGCTACCGCAAGATCGTCGAGGCGGTGATGAACACCCACCGTTTCGAGACGACCACGGCGGCACCCGACGCCGGGTTCGCCGTCGGCGCCCGCGCTTCCCGGGTCGATGGCGAAGTCCGCGTCGACGGCACGGCGATCTTCGGCGCCGACGAGGCGCCCGACGAGTCGCTGTGGCTGAAGGTCGTTCGTTCACCGCATCCGCGCGCCAGATTCACGCTCGGCGATCTTCATTCGTTGAAGGAGACGTATCTGGGCATCGTCCGCGTGTTCACTGCTGCCGACGTTCCGGGCACCAACCGCTTCGGGGTCATTCCCGTGGCAAAGGACCAGCCGGTATTCGCCGAGGGTGCTGTCCGCTACCGCGGCGAGGCGGTGGCGGCGGTGGTCGGGGATCACGCCACCATCGAGGCGTTCGAGGATTCGGATTTCCCCATCTCCTGGGAAGTGCTGCCTGCCGTCGATACTCTCGACGAGGCCGCGGCGGAGGGCGCGCCCCGCCTGCATGAGAAGAACCCCGGCAATGTCCTGCTCGATGGCATCGTCGAACGAGGCGACCTCGACGACGCGTTCGCCGGCGCTGCGGTCAGCGCCGAGGGCACCTTCGAGACGGCGTTCGTCGAACACGCCTACATCGAACTGGAGGCCGGGTTCGCGCGGCGAATCGGCGATGGCATCGAGATTCAGGCGTGTACCCAGGCCCCATACATGGACCGTGACGACGTCGCCGCGATCCTCGGCCTGGAGCAGGAGCAGGTGAGGGTCATCCCGACCGCCGTCGGCGGCGGCTTCGGCGGCAAGCTCGACCTGTCATTGCAGCCCTACATCGCGCTCGCCGCGTGGACGCTGGACCAGCCGGTTCGCTGCGTCTACACGCGGACCGAATCCATGGCCTCGACGACCAAGCGCCATCCGGCGCGGATCACCGCGCGGGTTGCGGCGAAGGCCGATGGCACGCTGTTGGCGATCGATTTCTTCGGTGCCTTCAATACCGGTGCCTATGCCTCGTGGGGGCCGACGGTGGCCAACCGCGTGCCGGTCCACGCATCGGGGCCGTATTTCTACCCGGCGCTGCGCCTGCGCAGCCGCGCCATGTACACCGACAATCCGCCGTCAGGCGCGTTCCGCGGCTTCGGCGTGCCTCAGTCAGCGATCGCCCAGGAGGGGCTGTTCGACGAGATCGCCGACAGCCTCGGTCATGACCGCCTGCAGTTCCGCGTCACCAATGCGTTGCGCGCCGGGCAGCAGACAGCGACAGGTCAGGTGCTGGAGACCAGCGTCGGCATGGCGGCGTGCCTGGACGCCCTGCGCCCGGCCTGGGAGCGGGCTCTGGCCGACGCGGATGCGTTTAACCGTGACAATGGCGGCTCGGTCCGACGCGGCGTCGGTGTCGCCAACGTGTGGTACGGCTGCGGCAACACCTCGCTGCCCAATCCGTCGACCATGCGCGCGGCGTTGAAGGGCGATGGCACGCTGGTGCTGTTCCAGGGCGCGGTCGACATCGGCCAGGGTGCAGACACGGTGATGACCCAGATCTGCGCCGATGCCGTCGGCGTCGGCATGGAGCTGTTCACCCTCGTCCCCGCCGACACCGACCTCACAGCCGACGCCGGCAAGACCTCGGCCTCGCGGCAGACCTTCGTCTCGGGCCGCGCCGCGCAGCTCGCCGGCGAGGCGCTCCGGGCCAACATTCTCAGGACCGCCAATGCCGGCCCGGACGCGCTGATCGAGATCGACGACGGCATGATGCGGGTCATCGAGGGCGAGGTTGTCCACGAGATCGCACTGTCCAACCTCGCCGCCGACGAGGACGGTCTGGTCCTCGACGGGGTCGGCACCTTCGATCCGCCGATCACCCCCCAGGACGCTCACGGCCAAGGCGATCCCTACGCCACCTTCGGGTTCGGCGCCCAGGTTGCCGAGGTCGCCGTCGATACCGAGCTGGGCACGGTGAAGGTCTTGCGCATCACCGCCGCCCACGATGTCGGCCGGGCCATCAATCCGACACTGGTCGAGGGACAGGTGGAGGGTGGCGTCGCCCAGGGTCTGGGACTGGCACTGATGGAGGAATATGTCCAGGGCCGCACCGAGAACTTCCACGACTACCTGATCCCGACCGCCGGCGACATGCCCGAGGTCGAGACGATCATCGTCGAGGACGCCGAGCCCTTGGGCCCGTTCGGTGCCAAGGGTATCGGCGAGCACACGCTGATTCCGACGGCACCGGCGATCCTCAACGCCATCCGCCACGCCACCGGGGCGCGGGTCCGCCGGGTGCCGGCGACGCCCGATCGGGTCCGGCAGGCCATCCGCGAGGCGCAAGGAGCGAGAGATGGCTGAGCAGACAGCCGCCAAGGCGGAGAAGATTTCCTGCGACGCCTGTCCGGTGCTGTGCCGGATTTCGCCGGGCGCCACCGGCGCCTGTGACCGCTACGCCAACGTCGACGGCGTCCTCGCCCGCGTCGATCCGCTGGCCGTCGCCCAGCTGGCGAGCGAGCGCAACACCGCCATGGTGCCGTTCCTGTCCGATCGCGAGTGGGATGGCTCTTTGCTCAAGGACAGCGCCAACTTTGTCACCGGCATCGGTGCCGGCACCACCTATCCCGACTGCAAGCCGGCACCCTTCATCGTCGCCAGCGAGCACGAGGGAGTCGATATGGTCACGGTCGTGACCGAGGGCATCTTCAGCTACTGCGGCATCAAGTTGAAGATCGACACCGACCGCCATCTCGGCCCGGAACAGGCGAACGTGCGCCGCGACGGCGAAGCCGTCGGCCACGTCACCACCGGCGAATACGGCTCGCAGATGCTGTCCCTGGGCGGCGTCAACCACCTGACCGGCGGCAGCAAGCGCGAAGGCGTGATGACCTGCCAGACGCTGCTGGAGCTGGGCAACAAGGAGGCGGTGACGCTGACCATCGACGGCGGTTCCGAGGTCGTTGTCCAGGCCGGCAAGCCGCCGATCGTCAACGGCGTCCAGGAAGAACGCATGCGGGTCGGCTGCGGCTCGGCGACCATCGGCATGTTCGCCAAGCAGTGGCAGGGACGGGTCGACGACGTGGTGGTGGTCGACGACCACATCACCGGCGTGCTGTCCGAGCACAAGGCGGGGAAATACATCGACGTCCAGCCGACCGGCATCCGCCTACGCGGACGCAAGTCGACACCGGGGCGCTATTTCCAGGTCGCCGAGCCCGGGACCGGCTGGGGTGGGACCGACATCACCGATCCGCTCGCCATCCTCGAGCCTTTCAAGCCGGCCGAGGCTCGCCCCGGCATGACGCTGATGATGGTCAGCACGACGGGCGAGGATGCCGCCTACTTCGTGCTCGACGACGACCTGAAACCGGTCGCCGCCGAGATGCCCGGTAATCTCGCCAAGTCGGTCGAACTGATCCGCGAGAACTGCGAACCGGCGATGACCTCGGTGCTGTTCATTGCCGGCGCCGGAGGATCGCTCCGGGCCGGTGTCACCGAGAACCCGGTCAGGCTGACCCGCTCGGTGAAGGATTCGCTGACCTACGTGTCGTCGGGGGGCGCGCCGGTGTTCGTCTGGCCTGGCGGCGGCATCACCTACATGGTCGACGTGCTGCGCATGCCCGACAATTCGTTCGGCAGCGTGCCGACGCCGGCCATCGTCGCGCCGATCGAGTTCACCCTCCGGCTCGACGACTACCGGGCCATGGGCGGTCACATGGACAGCGTTGTCCATCTCGACGATGTGGCGACGACCCAGGATCGCCTGCGGCAGGTGGAATGGCGCCCCGACAATCCCTGGCCCTACGCCACCAAGCATTATCGGTGGGAGAGCGGCGAATGACCTCGGGTGCGCAGGTGGCCATGCTCGCCGACGGACGACGGCTTCACATGCACCACGGCCCCATCGACCTGATCGTCGAGGCGTTCGGGCCAACCGCCGAGGTGGTCGAGGCCTATCGCCAGGCGGCGCGGGCGTTCGACGGGCTGCTGCAGCGCCTGGTCGACGAGCTTGACGTCCTGCGCACGCCCATCGGCGATGTGCCGCCCTTCGTCGGCGGCCCGGTAGCGCGGCGCATGGTCCGCTCCGTGCATCGCCACCGCGCCGTCTACGTGACGCCGATGGCCGCCGTCGCTGGCGCCGTTGCCGACGAGGTCCTGGCGGCAATGATCGAAGGGCGGGTGCTCGACCGCGCCTACGTCAACGACGGCGGCGACATCGCCATCCATCTCGAGTCCGGCCATCGGTTCGATGTTGGCTTGGTCTCTGACGTCGACGCCCCGGCCCTCTACGGCGCCGCCGCCATCAACTGGGCCATGCCGGTGCGCGGCATCGCCACCAGCGGCCGGGGCGGGCGCAGCCTGTCGCTGGGCATCGCCGATTCGGTGACCGTGCTGGCCGCCGACGCGGCTACCGCCGACGTCGCGGCGACGCTGATGGCCAACGCCGTCGACGTCGACAGCGCTGCCATAACCCGCGCCCCGGCGCGCGACGTGCGCGAAGACACCGATCTCGGCGACCTGCCGGTGGTCGTCGACGTCGGCACCTTGACTGATTCGGAGATCGATGCCGCCCTCGCGGCAGGTCGTATGGAAGCCGGGCGGATGCGTAGCGCCGGACTCATCGAGGGCGCGGTGATGGGCCTGCGCGGCCGGTTCAGCGCCGTCGGCGGGCCGGCGGTGATCGAGCGCCGCCGCGCGGGATAGAGACCAGGGAAGGGGGACTCAGCACCATGTCGGTCGCGAAGATTCGAAAAATCGTCGTCGTCGTCGAGGAAACCGCCGTCGAAATAGGCAAGACCATCGCTCCGCCGACCCGCAAGGCCGCGGCGCTGGCGGTGATCGAGAACCCGTTCGCCGGCGGCTACACCGAGGACCTCTCGGACCTGATGACCGTCGGCGAGGAGATGGGCGCGCTGTTGGGCGAACGCGCCGTCGCGGCGCTCGGCGTCGCGCCCGCCGATATCGAGAGCTACGGCAAGGCCGCCATTGTCGGCGAGGCCGGCGAGTTGGAACACGCCGCGGCGATCCTCCATCCGAAGCTGGGCGCGCCGCTGCGCAACGCGGTCGAGAAGGGCGCCGCGCTGGTGCCGTCATCGAAGAAAATGGGCGGCATCGGCGCCGCCATCGACGTGCCCTTGGGACACAAGGACGCCGCTTATGTGCGCACGCACTTCGATGCCATGGAAGTGCGTGTATCCGACGCGCCCAAGGCTGGCGAGATCGTCGTTGCCGTCGCGGTGACCGACTCGGGACGACCGCTGCCGCGCGTCGGCGGACTGACCAAGGACGAAGTGAAGGGAGAAGACGGGCTGCGTTGACGCGCTGCCCGATATGGGAAACAACTCGCAGCAGTCTTTGAGCCAGGGGAGGCAGGATATGATTCATCGAAGGATTGTACTCAGCGCCATCGCGGCGGCGGTCGCCGCGGCTTGGTGGGCTCCGGCGCCCGCGGCGGCGGCGGATACCATCAAGATCGGCGAGATCAACAGCTATTCGCGGCTGCCGGCGTTCACGTTGCCGTACCGCGAGGGTTGGCAGCTGGCGCTGGAGGAGATCAACAAGTCCGGCGGCGTGCTCGGCAAGCAGATCGAGGTCATCTCGCGCGACGACGGCGGCAAGCCCGGAGACGCGGTGACCGCCGCCAATGAGTTGGTCTCGAAAGAAAACGTCGTCGCCCTGATGGGTACGTTCTTCTCGCACATCGGCCTCGCCGTCTCCGACTTCGCCAGGCAGAAGAAGGTACTGTTCGTCGCCGCCGAGCCGCTGAGCGATGCGGTGACCTGGGCGAAGGGGCACCGGTATGCCTTTCGGCTTCGCCCGTCGGTCTACATGCAGGCGGCGATGCTGGCCGAAGAGGCGGCGAAGCTGCCGGCCAAGCGGTGGGCAACCGTGGCGCCGAACTACGAGTACGGCAAGTCGGCGGTGGCTGCGTTCAAGAAGGTGATGTCGGCGGCGCGTCCGGACATCGAATGGGTCGAGGAGCAGTGGCCGGCGCTGTTCAAGATCGACGCCGGCTCGACCGTGCAGGCGCTGGCCCGCGCCCAGCCCGACGCCATCTACAACGTGACCTTCGGTTCGGACCTGACAAAGTTCATCCGCGAGGGCGACACCCGCGGCCTGTTCACCAACCGCTCGGTGGTCAGCCTGCTCACCGGCGAGCCGGAATACATCGATCCCCTGAAGGACGAAACGCCCGAGGGCTGGATCGTCACCGGCTATCCCTGGGCCGACATCGACACCCCGGAGCACAACGCCTTCCTGAAAGCCTATCAGGCCAAGGTCGGCGACTACCCGCGGCTGGGATCGATTGTCGGGTACGTCACCATGAAATCCATGGCCGCGATCATCGCCGCCGCCGGCACCACGGACACCGAGAAAATGGTCGACGCGGCCAAGGGCGTTAAGGTCGATACGCCGTTCGGCCCGATCACCTTCCGTGCCGCTGACCATCAGGCGACCCTCGGCGCTTACGTCGGCAAGACTGCCGTCAGGGACGGTCGTGGCGTCATGGTCGATTGGCGCTATGCCGACGGCGCCGACTACCTGCCGACGCCGGAAGAAGTGAAGAACCTGCGTCCGAGCAACTAAGCCGGCGCTCGAACCCCAAGGGTGTCAAGGCGGGCGGCCAACGCCGTCCGCCGGCACCACCCGCCTGCGCGCGCCCGTAAAGACGAAGGGATAGAACCGTGGATTTTCTGGCCATTCAGTTCCTCAACGGCCTCTCCAGCGCGTCGTCCCTGTTCCTCGTCGCCGCCGGTCTGTCGATCATCTTCGGCGTCACCCGTATCGTCAATTTCGCCCACGGCTCGTTCTACATGCTGGGCGGTTATATCGCCTACACCCTGGTCGAGAACGTGTTGGGCGGCGTCGTCGGTTTCTGGGTCAGCGTGGTCATCGCCGCGGTGGCGGTGGCGGTCATCGGCCTCGCCCTGGAAGTCACCTTGCTCAGGCGCATCTACCACGCGCCCGAACTGTTCCAGCTTCTTGCCACTTTCGGCGTGGTGCTGGTAGTTCAGGATCTGGTGCTGGTGATCTGGGGTGCCGAGGACCTGCTCGGCCCGCGCGTCCCCGGTCTCGAGGGCGCGGTCCAGATCTTCGGCCAGGCGTTTCCCGAGTACGAGCTGTTTCTGATCTTTTTCGGCCCGGCGGTGCTCGGCATCCTGTGGCTGGTCTTTCACCGCACCCGCTGGGGCGTGTTGGTCCGTGCAGCCACGCAAGACCGGCGCATGGTCGCGGCACTCGGCGTCAATCAGGCGATGCTGTTCACCTCGGTGTTCGCCCTCGGCGCCTTCCTCGCCGGGCTCGGCGGTGCGTTGCAGCTTCCCCGCGAGGCCATCCACCACGCCATGGACCTGCAGATCATCGTCGAGACCTTCGTCGTCGTCGTCATCGGCGGGCTCGGAAGCGTCGCCGGCGCCTATCTGGCGGCGGTGATCATCTCCGAGCTCAACGCCTTCGGCATCCTCGTCTTCCCCGAGATCACCCTGGTGCTGGCGTTCCTGGTGATGGCGGTGATCCTGGTCATTCGCCCCTGGGGCCTGTTGGGCAAGCCGGAGGGGCCGATCCGCGGCGGCGGCGGCGCCGAGCTGCCGATCCGCCCATGGTCGCGGGAGGTGCGCATCGGCGTCGCGGCCCTGGTCGCCCTGCTGGCGCTACTGCCCGTCGTCGCCGGCGACTACGCACTCAGTGTCGGCAGCGAGATCCTGATCTTCGCGCTCTTTGCCGCCAGTCTGCATTTCATGATGGGCACCGGCGGCATGGTCTCGTTCGGCCACGCCGCCTATTTCGGCCTCGGCGCCTACGGAGCGGCCCTGGCGGTCAAATACCTCGGGTTTTCCATGCTGCCGGCGCTCGGCGTCGGCTTCGCCTTGGCAGGGGCCGGCGCTGTGGTGTTCGGCTGGTTCTGTGTCCGGTTGTCGGGCGTCTATCTCGCTATGCTGACCCTGGCGTTTGCCCAGATCGCCTGGTCGGTGGCCTTCCAGTGGTACGACTTCACCGGCGGCGACAACGGCATCCTCGGCGTGTGGCCGGCGGAATGGGCGTCGTCCGCGACGGCATTCTACTACCTCTCGCTGGTCGTCTGCGGGCTCGGAATTCTTGCGATCCGCAAGGTCACCTTCTCGCCCTTCGGCTACGCCGTGCGCGGCTGCCGTGACGCACCCATGCGCGCCGCTGTCATCGGCATCGACATCAAGAGCTTCCAGTGGGCCGGCTTCATCGTCGCCGGGTTCTTCGCCGGCATCGCCGGCTCGCTGTTCGCCTTCCTGAAGGGCAGCGTGTTCCCCGACAACATCTCCATCCCCATCTCGGTCGACGGGCTGGTGATGGTGCTGCTGGGCGGGATACAAACCCTGACCGGTCCCATCGTCGGTGCGGCGGTCTACAAGACCCTGCACGTGGCCATGGTCACCTACACCGACTATTGGAAGATCATCCTCGGTGTGGTCATCATCGTCATCGTCGTCGCCATGCCGCGCGGGCTGGCCGGCTTCTTCCAGGGCCGTATCGGTGCCAAGGCGGAGGCGGCGGCATGAGCGTCCTTTCCGTCCGCAACCTGACCAAGAGCTTCGGCGGCGTCGTCGCGCTGAACGACGTCAGCTTCGATGTTGCCGCCGGCGAGCTGTTGGCGCTGATCGGCCCCAACGGCGCCGGCAAGAGCACCGCCTTCAACGCCATCAACGGACAGCTTCCGCCCGATCAAGGTTCGGTGACCTTCGATGGCCGCGAGATCGTCGGCCTGCCGCCCCGGCGCATCTGGCGGCTCGGCGTCGGGCGCACCTTCCAGATCACCGCGACGTTCCCGTCGATGACGGTGATCGAGAACGTGCAGATGGCGCTGATCTCCCACCACCACCGGCTGCGGGCGCTGTTGCCGGTGGCGGGGCAACTGTATCGCGACGAGGCCCACGCGCTGTTGACCCTGGTCGGCATGGACGATCAGGCCGAGCGGCCCTGCGGGTTCCTCGCCTATGGCGACCTCAAGCGGGTCGAGCTGGCGGTGGCGCTGGCCAACGATCCGAAGCTCCTGTTGATGGACGAACCCACCGCCGGCATGGCGCCGAAGGAACGCATCGACCTGATGCAGCTCACCGCCGGCATCGTCGCCGAGCGCAACATGGCGGTGCTGTTCACAGAGCACGACATGGACGTGGTGTTCGCCCACGCCAACCGCATCATTGTGCTCAACCGCGGAATGCTCGTCGCCGAGGGGCTGCCCGACGAGGTGCGCGCCGACGAGGACGTCAAGGCCATCTACCTGGGCACCGGTGCGGTTTACGACACCAGCGCGGAAAAAGGCCCGGTGGCGGAAGGACAGGGGGTAGCATGAGCGGCGAGCAGACGATGAACGGCGGACGGCTCGAGGTCGAGGGCCTGAACGCCTTCTATGGCCGAGCCCATATCCTGTTCGACGTGGCGTTGAGCGTCGGCGCCGGCGAGGTGGTGGCGCTGATGGGGCGTAACGGCGCCGGCAAGTCGACGACGCTGAACGCGATTCTCGGCCTGGTCGAGAACCGCCGTGGCACGGTGCACTTCGATGGCGCCGACATCTCGCGCCAGCCGACCCACCGCATCGTCCGCGCCGGGCTCGGCTACGTACCCGAGGACCGGCGCATTTTCACCGGCCTCACCGTCTCAGAGAATCTCGACGTCGGTCTGCAGCCGGCCCGCGGTGGCGCGCCGACGTGGACCCGCGAGATGCTGTTCGAGCTGTTCCCCAACCTCGCCGAGCTGCAGGACCGCCGCGCCGGCTACATCTCCGGGGGCGAGCAGCAGATGCTGACCATCGCGCGGACGCTGATGGGCAACCCGTCGCTGATCATGCTCGACGAGCCGTCGGAGGGCCTGGCGCCGAAGATCGTCGAGCAGATGGCCGCCGCCATCGGCACGATGAAGGCCGAAGGGCTGCGCGTGCTGATCTCCGAGCAGAACCTGCACTTCGCCGCGCTGATCGCCGACCGCGCCTACGTCATCGAGAAAGGCCGCATCCGCTACGACGGCCCGATGGCCGAACTGATGACCAACACCGAGGTCCGGGACGCGTACCTGGCGGTGTGAGGCGCGCCAGCAAGGCGGCGGCCTGACTGGGCGCATCCGGAAACCGAAACAATATCTTCAAACGTCATACTATTTTTAATAGTATGATATGGGCAGTGCACGCAATCACCGGTTGCCGTGAGAGAAGGCCGCATGGTCGCTGCCGGGCCCGTCCGACACATTCCGACTTACCGATGGAGGGGAGCATGTACGAGCACTTCGGTCCTCGCCTAGACGGCAAGAAGGTCGAGTTTCAACTGTTCCTGCCCGACCGCACGGTGGATCCCAGCCAGTATTTCCGCGGCGGAGAGCCGCACATCGAGGAGGTTCGGGTCGTCGGTGATTTCCAGTCTGCTCTCGGCGGGGCCGATTGGGACCACAATACCGCCCCGACATTGACCGAGAGCCCGCATCCGAACGGCGTCCTCTACAGCTTCAAAACCCCTGTGGATCTCCCGGACGGCTTCTACCAGTACAAATTCTACGTCACATTCGAAAGCGGCGGGCCGGCCCGATACGTGTCCGATCCCTGCGCCAAGTACGGAGGGAACGACCAAGCCAGCGAGAACTCCGCCTTTGTGGTCGGCGGCAATCTGGCGGACGCCGTTCCGATCAGCAACCGGCTGCCGCTGCGTGATCTCATCATCTATGAGATGATGATCGACGACTTCACGGCCGAGTTCCGCGGCAACCGCGCGCCCGTCGACGCCGTTCAAGACAAGCTCGACTACCTGCAGACGCTCGGCGTCAACGCCATCGAGTTCATGCCGTGGACGCCTTGGCCGGGAGGCGATTTCAGCTGGGGGTACGACCCGAAGGACTTTTTCGCCGTCGAATACCGTTACATCCACGACCCGAGTGCGAATCTGGACAAACTCCACAAACTTCGCGAACTGATCAATGCATGCCATGCCCGCGACATATACGTGCTCATGGACGGGGTCTTCAATCACGTCCGTGCCGGGCGGATGTCGGACCGGGGCTTCGCCTATCGCTGGCTCTACCGCGACCCGGACGACTCACCGTTCATCGGTCCGTTCGCCGGAGGCGGCTTCTTCGAGGAATTCGATCACAACAACAAGTGCGTTCAGGAGTTCGTTCGCGACGTCTGCCTCTACTGGATCGATACCTTCAAGATCGATGGCATCCGTTTCGACTACACGCTCGGCTTTTTCCGCAAGGGCGATCCAGATGTCGGCATCACCAAGGTGGTCACCGACGTGAAGGCACACCTGGCTTCCTCGGGAACCCCCAACATCGCCCTGATCCTCGAGCACCTGACCGGCAACCGGTACCAGTCGATCGACGACACCAACGAGGCCTGCGCGAATGGCAACTGGTTCGATCCGTTCATGTTCAAGCACTTCGACTTTGCCCGGGACGGCAACATCGACGGACACCTCCTAAGGATTCTCGATGCCAACCTGGACTACGCGTCCGGCAAGGGTCCGGTGACCTACGTGCAGAACCATGATCACTCGTCCTATGTCCACGAAGCTGGCGGCCGCCACCGCTGGTTCAAGACCCAGCCCGGCGCCATTGCCCTACTGACGTCGCCGGGAGCGGTGATGATTCACAACGGCCAGGAATTCGGCCAGGACGAGTGGCTGCCGGGAAGCGGCGATGGTCGGGTCGTGCCCCGGCCGCTTCGGTGGAGCGAATCAGGCGACTTCGTGGGCACCCGCCTGTACGGCCTGTATGCCCACCTGATCAGCATTCGGAAGGAGCACCTCGCGCTGAGGTCCACCAACTTTATTCCCGCACCTGTTCACCGACGGTTTGTACGGCGTGTTTCCGGACCAGGATGTCACCGTGTTTCACCGCTACGGTCAGGCCGCCGACGGCCAGTTCGAACGGTTCATCGTCGCGATCAACTACTCGGACTTCGACCAGTGGGTGACGATCCCGTACACCGAAAACGGCCAATGGGAAGACCTCCTCAACGGCGGCATCGCCATGGTCGAACACCACTCGCTGGCGAACCAAAGGCTCAGCTCGAACTGGGGGCGCATCTACTACCGGAAAGGTTGACAAAACGACGGTAGACCGCGCTCTGATCGTCGACGCCCTGCGGCACTTGGGCTTGTCACACCACCTCCGGCAATGTCGTTGCCGGCGGCGTATTGCGGCTGCGCTCGCTCCGCACCACGCCGTCGATGATGGTCATGCCGACGCCGGGGAGGTCGCCGGCCTGGACGCTTTCCAGAATCGTCGCGCCAGCGGTGTGCTGGGCGCGGTCCATGATGACGAGGTCGGCGGCGCGGCCGACCTCGATCAGCCCGCAGTCGAGATCGCGCATGCGCGCGGTGTTGCCGGTGGCGAAGCAGAAGGCGACCTCGGCCGGCACATCGCCCAGCGACGACAGCATGGCGATCGTGCGGAGGATGCCGAGGGGCTGCACGCCGGAGCCGGCGGGCGAGTCGGTGCCGAGGATGACGCGCTTCATTTGACCCAGCTCGCGGGCGGTGCGGACGGCCAGCAGTGCGGCGCGCTCGTTGCCGTTGTGGACGATCTCGATGCCCCGCTGGCACTGCTCGCAGAGGCAGGTGATCTGCGCGTCTGGAAGGGCGGTGTGGCCGCCGTTGATGTGGCCGATGATGTCGGCGTCGGCCTCCAAAACGACGTCCTTGTCGATCAGCCCGGAGCCGGGGATCGACGGGCCGCCGGTGTGGATGATGCTCTGGATGCCGTACTTGCGGGCCCAGGCGACCATCTGCTTGGCGGTGTCGCCGGCCTTGACGCTGCCGAGGCCCACCTCGCCCAGAAGCTTGACCCCAGAGTCGGCGAGATCCTTGAAGTCGCTCTCGACCATGCCGTTCTCGATCACCGGGGCGCCGGCATGGACCTTGACGCCGGCCGGGCGCATGTTGTCGAAGGCCCGCTGGGCGGTCACCGCCAGCGCCTTCAGCCCGACGATGTCCTTGGGCCGGCCGGGCAGGTGGACCTCGCCGGCGGAGATCATCGTCGTCACGCCGCCGTGCAGGAAACTGTCGATCCAGTTGAGCTGCGACTGGCGCGGCGTCCAGTCGCCGAACACCGGATGCACGTGGCTGTCGATCAACCCCGGCGCGACCGTCGTTCCTTTCGCATCGACGGTCCTGGCGGCGCCCTCGGCATCGACGTCGGCGGCGCGGCCGACCGCGGCGATGCGACCGTCGACGGCGACAATGGTGTCGGCATCGAGGATTGGATTGGCGATGTCGCCCGAAAGCATGAGGCCGATGTTACGGATGACGAGCTTAGTGCCTTGTCCGGCTGTCATGGCGTGGTTCCCTCCCGTCCGGCACCGTTCGTATACGAACGATTTCCATCAAGGTTCGCGCATTCTCGCCGGCGGGTCAAGCGACGAGTCGGGCGGCGCGGCCTGAGGTGTCGACGCCCGGCCTAGGCGGGTCCGGAGTCGGACGGATCCCCTGTCTTTCCGCCGCGATCCCGGTAGGCATAGAGCAGCGCGGCGCTGCCGCCGAGCATGACCACGCCGAAGGCACCCAGAGCCAGATACAGTCCGCCGAGCACCAATCCGGCGATGATTGTCACCGCATGAACCAGGGACATGGAGAGAATGAGGCGGCGCGCCCACGGCGGCATTGGAATCGGTGCAATCGACGCGCGAACGTCCCGCTGAGGCGGAGCGTTAAAAGCGAAATCGTCGTGAAGCCGCGACTGCGGGTGTGCTGTGGCCATGGCCGGTCCCCCCGCCGGTGGGCGCCCGCCGGCCCTCGCTCCGGACAACGCGCCGACACTAACTATAGCACCCTTAACCACAGTACTTCCATGGAAAACAGTGATTGTTTTTGACTGATGTTAAACACGAATAACGGTAGTAACCGCGCCCTTGTCGCTCGCCAGAAGAAGGGGCGTCGCCGTCGCTGGGCGTTTGCCGTCGCCGGTTCGGCGAGGCAAGATGATGGCGAATCGCTCCCCAGACTTGAGACCTGACGATGACCGAAACGACTGACACGGCATTCGACCTCGTGGTGTTCGGCGGCGCTGGCGATCTGACCACGCGCAAGCTGGTTCCGGCGCTGTTCTGGCGTCATCGCGACGGCGTGCTTCCGCCGGGTGCGATCATCGGCGCCTCGCGGCGAACGATGGACCGCGATACCTACATAGCGGCGCTGGAACCGGGCTGCCGGACGCCCGAAGGCGGCACCTGTTCGAACGACGAATGGGCGGGATTCGCCGAGCGGCTCGATTTCGTCTCGGTCGATGCCGTCGACGGCGCCTCCTACGGCGCCCTGGCCGAGCGGCTGGCCGGCGGGGAGGAGCGCGCCCGGGTGTTCTATCTCGCCACTTCGCCGAAACTGTTCGGGCCGATCTCGCGCAACCTCCGGGACGCCGGTTTGATCACGCACCAAAGCCGGGTCGTGCTGGAAAAGCCGATCGGCCACGATCTGGCCTCGGCCCAGGCGATCAATGCGACGGTCAGCGAGGCCTTCGAGGAACGCCAGGTGTTCCGCATCGACCACCATCTCGGCAAGGAAACGGTCCAGAACCTGATGGCGCTTCGCTTCGCCAACGCGCTCCTCGAGCCGCAGTGGCGGGCCAGCATGATCGACCACGTGCAGATCACCGTCGCCGAGGAACTCGGCGTCGAGGGCTGCGGCGGCTACTACGACCATTCCGGGGCGCTCCGCGACATGGTGCAGAACCACATGCTGCAGCTTCTCTGCCTGGTCGCCATGGAGCCGCCATCGGCGTTCAAGCCCGGCGCCGTGCGAGACGAAAAGCTCAAGGTGCTGCGCGCGCTGCGCCCCATCGGCCCGGCCGATCTCACCGAAAAGACCGTTCGCGGTCAGTACACCGCTGGCGCCGTCGCCGGCGTCTCGGTGCCCGGGTATCTCGAGGAAGACGGCGTCGACCCGGCGAGCACCACCGAGACCTTCGTCGCCCTCAAGGCCGAGATCGACAACTGGCGCTGGGCCGGGACGCCGTTCTACCTGCGCACCGGCAAGCGCCTGCAGTCCCGCGTCTCCGAGATCGTCATCCAATTCAAGCCGGTGCCGTTCCACCTGTTCGGCGCCGCATCCTCGGGGGTGCCGGCCAACCGGCTGATCCTGCGCCTGCAGCCCGACGAATCGGTGCGGCTGCTGATCAAGACCAAGGTGCCCGGACATGGCATGCGGCTGAAGCCCGTGCATCTCGATCTCAGCCTGGAGGCGGCCCACGAAACCCGCAGCCCGGACGCCTACGAGCGGCTGCTCGGCGACGTCATCGCCGGCGACCCGACTCTTTTCATGCGCCGCGACGAGGTCGAGGCCGCCTGGCAGTGGACGGGGCCGATCCTCGAGGGCTGGGAAAACGACGGCGAACGTCCGACGCCGTACGTCACCGGTACCTGGGGGCCGGGGCGGGCGATCGCGATGATCGAACGCGACGGCCGAACCTGGTCCGAAGACGCCTGAACGCGAGCAAGTGAAATCCACTAGACCGGGGATTTCCGACGATGACCGACATCCATCCGACGGTGGCCGACGTCACCGACCGCATCCGCGACCGCATCCGCGAGTCCCGTTCCGCCTATCTCGACCGCGTCGACCGCGCGGCCGGCGAGGGGCCCAACAGGCTGCACCTGGCGTGCACCAACCTCGCGCACGGGTTCGCTGCCTGCGGAGCAGACAACAAGGCGGAACTCGGCGGTGGCGACGGCCCGAACATCGGCATCGTCACGTCCTACAACGACATGCTGTCGGCGCACGAACCGCTGGGCGCGTTCCCGCAGATCATCAAACGTGCCTGCCGCGAGGCCGGCGCGGTGGCGCAGGTCGCCGGGGATCGCACTGTCGCACGCCATGTTCGACGGTGCGCTCTGCCTTGGCGTCTGCGACAAGATCGTCCCGGGGCTGTTCATCGGCGCCGCCGCCTTCGGTCATCTTCCGGTGATATTCGTGCCCGGGGGGCCGATGCCGTCGGGCCTGCCTAACGCCGAGAAAGCGCGCATCCGCCAGCTCCATGCCAATGGCGAGGTCGGCGACGACGCGCTCCTCGAATCGGAGTCGGCGTCCTATCACGCGCCGGGGACCTGCACGTTCTACGGCACCGCCAATTCCAACCAGATGATGATGGAGGTGATGGGGCTGCATCTGCCCGGCGCGGCCTTCGTCAACCCCAACACGCCGCTGCGGGATGCACTGACCACCGCGGCGGCGAGCCGCATCACGGAGATGACGGCACTGGGCAACGACTACCGGCCCGTGGGGCGGATGATCGACGAGCGTTCCATCGTCAATGCCGTCGTCGGGCTGCTCGCCACCGGCGGCTCGACCAATCACACCCTGCACCTGGTTGCGATGGCCCGGGCCGTTGGCGTTGCGATCACCTGGGACGATTTCGCCGAGCTGTCGCCGGCAGTTCCGCTGTTGACCCTGGCTGTGTGAAAACGCGAATACGTTTAGGATTCCCGTGCAGTCTTTGCGGGGGATCGGATGAAGCGTTTTGTAGAAGGGGTGGCACGGGACCAAGCGACGCTGTTTCCGGAGTGCCTTGAGGATTGGGTCGACGAGAACAGCTCTGTCCGGGTG